>WNFD01000282.1_pt1 | contig 49524 bp, 40 predicted proteins | sample 5400491 | NCBI WGS metagenome assembly WNFD01 (sample SAMN13153343, study PRJNA577476) | soil metagenome | isolation source: 120 cm saprolite under Douglas fir tree site 2 hole 2 replicate 2 | place: USA:California | collected 2015-04-18
GTGCTCGTCAGGCCGGACAACGCCGAAGCGCTCGCCTGGGGTATCCGTGAGGCCGCGGACAGCGGGCCGCTCCCCCCGGCCGCGAGACAGGACGCCGGGATGAGGTTCACCGTCGGGCAGTCCGTGGACACGCTGCTGAAAGTATTCGCCCAGCCGCTGCCGATCCCGCCAGCGACGATCGTCCGGCAACTCGAAGAGCTGATCCTCGCGCCATCGGCGGAGGTGCCGCGCACCGTCAGCCCAGGCAGCGCGCTGACCGAAACAGCGGCGTAGCCGGGACGGGCCGGCAGCTGCCCTGGCTCACCAGGTCGCCTACCGGAACAAATAAACCAGCGATTCCGAACGGGAGCGTCATGGCTGTCAGTGCCGCCATCACGCTCTCGTTCGGAATAAAGTCTTAAGCGCCCATCCCGGGCAACCTTCCACGCGTACGTGCGTCACGCTCTGCGGTCGGCCCTGTCGAACACTTCCGATCCGTAGCAGGAAGGTCACATTCTGCGCTACGGTCATCGGTCGCCTCGCAGCCAGTCTGCTGGGTTGAAGTGAGCGGCGAGTTCGTTCCGGCCGACGACACCGAGCTTGGCGTAGACATGGGCAAGGTGGTTGCTGATAGTCCGTACGGACAGGGTCAGCTTCGCGGCGATGGCTTTGCTCGATAGCCCGGAAGCTGCCAGCACTGCGATTTCCCGCTCCCGGCGGGTGAGCCCGAGACTGGTCTCATCCCCATTGATCCTCAGCAGGGGTGTTCGGGCGCCTTTGCAGGCATCCATGAGAATGGCCAGATGCTGCCGTGACGCGCTCGCGCAGGCGGCGTGGCCCTGGGCCCGGTGGGAGCGGGCGGCCGCACCCGCGGCTTCCGCAGCGTGGAGCAGCAGACCCAGATCATCGAATGCGGCGGCAACCTCATCAAGGCGGCGACCGTCCAGCGAGCCGAAAGCCGCGGCCGCGGCGGCGAGAACGGGTGCGAGGGCGCCGTCGAGGGCTTCTGTCAGCTCACCAAGGCGCGCCGGCGCCGCCATAGGATGACCGAGCCGGACAGCATCATAGAGGGCCTCCGCTTCGACGGCGTGCTGGCCGACGGCGCGGGCGAGGTCGGCCGCGTGCCTGGCCTGTCCGGCCGCGCGCGTGAGTTCTCCGCTGGCGGCGATAACCCATGCGCGTTTTAGTTCAGCCCAGGGCTCGAACATCAGATTGGCATCGGTCCGCCGGGCGTCCGAGCGTTTCATCCACTCCTGCGCCGCCGACGCATCCCCCGTCTGTGCGATGACGCCGGCTAGTTCGGCCAGGACACAACGGGAGAATTGATAGTTGTCCCGCTCGGCCAGCAGCGTCACGGCCTCACGGAGGGCGGCCTCTGCCGCCGCGACCCGCCCCTGCGCAAGAGCGACCTTGCCGCGACAGGCTGCCCAGATAGCGATCATGAGGTTGTCCGTCCCGTGAGCGACGGCGGCGGCGTAACCGTCCTCAGCAAATGCCGCGGCCGCCCAGGTCCGGCCGCTGAGAAACAGTGCCAGGCAGCGCGGCCAGCCGAGCATCACGCCATCCCAGACCGCGGTGCCGTCGCGCGCGGTAAGCGTCAGACCGCGATCGGCGAGCGCGATCGCGGTGTCGGTCCGTCCGGCGAGCGCATTGGCAAGCACCGCCGCGGCGAGGGGGAACGGCCACGCCGTACCGGCGCTGCCATCAGCGGCAACGGCGGATATGGAGTCAAGGGCCCGCCGGCACTGGCCGGAGTAGAGCAGCAACCAGGCCCCGGTGCCGTCAACGTCTGCGCGTGCCTTCGCGGTACCCGGCGGGACCTCGTCCAGCTCACGTATCGCCTCAGCAGGCTGGCCCACGCCCCAGTAACGGTTCCACGCGCGGGTCAGGGCCCAGGCCACCCGGCGTTCGTCGCCGCCGCCCGCCGGTGGCGCGTCAGGCAGCGCCGCCGTGGCTTCCCGATGACGTCCCTGCCAGGTCAGCACCTTGGCGAGTGCGTGACCCTGGTACGGCCCGGCTGTGACATCACGCGCGACGACATCATGGGCGACGCGGACAAGTCGCTCGGCAAGGACAAGGTCGGCACGCAGCACCGCCTCGTTCGCCGCAGCAATCAGCTCGGAACGGTTTTGCGGTGTTCCGGCTTCCAGGTGCCACTTCGCTAGCCGGAGCACATCGTCACGTCGCCGCAGCGGTCTCCCCGCTGCGGCGTCGATGAGCCAGCGCCAGATTTGCCGGGACTTCCCGACCGGAATTACCGCCCGGATGATCTCACCATGGATCGGATGTGCGGGCAGCAGAACCTCGCGCCGTCCGGAACGCTCCCGGGCGATGAAGCTGTGACGCTCGGCCTCCTCCACCGCACCGGGCTCCAGCGCACCGCGGTCGGTCAGGTCCACGAGGACCGTAGCGGCGAGGGGCTCACCGCAGGCGACCACCTCCAGCGCGTTGCGCGCCGCCTCTCCGAGCGCGGCCAGCCTTCCTTCGACGAGCTCAACGAGAGAGGTCCCGTACCGCGGCCCTTTGTCCCAATGCCATACGCCGAAGCTACGGACCAGCGCGGCCTCCTCCAGTGCACCGGTTAGCAGCTCGCGCAGGAGAAGCGGATTACCCGCGGTAACTCTGCGGATTTGCTGTCGGGTGCGCCCGTCGATGTGATGTCCGAGCGCATGGCTCAGCAACTCATCCACCGCTGCGCGCGTCAGCGGCCGTAGGTTCAGCCGCCGCGCCAGGCCGTCCTTCCACAACGCCGTGATGGCGTCCGGCGCGGGTTCGCCTACTCGTATCGTCGCCACCACGAACACATGCCCGTGCACAACGAGCTGGTGTATCAATGCGGCGGACTCCTCATCAAGCAGGTGGGCATCATCGACCCCCAGGACGACCCGCGACCGCGCGGCGCGTGCCGCTACTTCCTCAACCGCATGGCGCAACATCGCAAAACGTCCCGCTCCTGGCCGCGGGCAGTCAGTCAGCACATGAGACAGCGCCCCGAAGGGCACGGACGCGGCTGCCAGCGTCGCCACCACGTAGTCGACATCGCGGGCCATCCGTTGCGCCCGCGCCAGAACCTCCCGTGCCAGCCGGGTCTTCCCGACCCCCGGCGCCCCGGCCAGCACCACTCCCCCAGCATCGGCGGCCTCAAGCCCCGCGGCGATCTCAGTCATTTCGGCTTCCCTGCCGACCAGCGGCCAGCCATGCCAGGACTGGCTCGACCCCATTGCCGACATCCCCGACACCTCGCTGAAGACGCTTTACCCACAGGCAAGGCGGACCGGCTGCCACTACCCAATCCTTAAACGTTGCCCTGCCCGCGACGGTTCGGTAATGGCCAGGAAATTGAGTAGCGGATTACTCATGACACTCGCGGATGAGCGTGCCTACGGTTCTCCGGGGGACCTGCCGCCGGAAGGGGCTCGGCCACCAGCAGGGATACCAGACAGTCAGAGAGGACACGGAAAGTGAAGAAACGCATTCCAACCGCGCTGGCGGGCACGCTGGTGCTTGGTTTTCTGCTAGGTCTCGGCTCCGTTTCCACCGCGGCAGCGGACACCGCCGGGAGCCTCGACCCCACATTCGGCAATGGCGGCGTGGTCCTGACGAACCTGGGACTGAACGCTGCCGGATCCCAGATCACGGCCGTCGCTTCCGATGCCGCCCTTCTTCCCAACGGCGACATCGTGGTCGCCGGGAACTTCGGGCTGGTGCGCTACCTGCCGAACGGAAGCCTGGACACCAGATTCGGCACTGGCGGCCTGGCTCAGCTTCCACCCAACGGCATCGCGTCCTTCCCGCCTGGCCTCGCCGTACAGCCCGATGGCAAGTACCTGTGGGCTGGTGAGGCGACCGCGCCCAACGGATCGAACGGCGCCTTCGCGGTCGTCCGGTTCAACGCCAACGGCAGCGTGGATCAGACCTTCGGCACCGGCGGCCTGGCCACCACGGCATTCCCGAACTCCAACGTCCAAGGGGCCGACGCGGTGCTGGTGCAGCCCGACGGGAAGATCCTCCTCGGCGGCGAAGTCCTGCCGAACATCAACCACGCACCAGCCGATGCGGCACTGGCCCGCTTCAATCCCAATGGCACACTCGATCAGACCTTCGGCAGCGGCGGGCAGGTCTTGTCCACCGCCAGCATCGGCAACATCACCGCACTGGGCCTGGACGCGGCCGCAGACATCTTCGTGCTGCCGGCCCACGCCGAATTCAGCCCTGCCGGCCAGCTCGACTCCAGCGTCACCCCCGCAGCCATCACCACCAGCTCGCACGGCCGGAACGCTGCCTTCCTGGCCAGCGGGCAGTACGTGATCGCTAACTCCGTTGGCGTCGCCAAGAATGACGTGGACATCCAGGTGCAGCGGTTCAACGCCGACGGAAGCCTCGCCGCGGCCAGCACGGCGTTCGACTTCTCCGGCTCAACCGGCCTCGACCAGGCGCGGGACAGCGCCAGCGCGGTGGCCGTCCAGCCCAATGGCCAGATCGTGGCTGGCGGGGCGCATTTCCTCGGCACGTCCCCGGTCGGCGTGGCGCGCGTCAACGCCGACGGAAGCCTGGACGCCGGCTTCGGCAGCGGCGGCACCCTGACCACCACAATCCAGGGTAACGAGAGTGCATCCGCGCTCCTCATCCAGGCCGATGGAAAGATCATCGCTGTCGGCTACTCAGAGAACAACTCCACGGGGGTGACCGACGTGGCCCTCGTCCGCTACCTCGGCCAATAAGGTCCCGGATCCGCCCCTGCATCGAAAGACCACCCAGAAAGGAACCGAAACCGCGCTTGCACGAATGAGTAATCGGTGTCGGCTGGCGCCCAGGGCCGATCCAAGGTCACTGATAGATCTTGTTCGGTAACCATAGGTAGCCAGACGAGCGAGGCTTAGATGGCCGGCGTGCCCTGCGGTAGAGATACCGCATTTCGTAAATATTTGGGCCGTGTTAAATAACCTGCGCGCTGGAGATGGCCTTCTCTTTTCTGAGATGATGATTGTTACCACACAAAGCATCATTCACGAAGAGAAGGCCATCCTGTGCCAGTTTCGCATCCTTCCGCCCGCCCGTCAAATTCTGACGCCCCTGATGACTGCGGAGAGGCAAGCATCTCCAGTCTGATTGAGATGCTGGGGCGTCTGCCTGATCCGCGCAGCTCGCGAGGGCGGCAGCATGAGCTGGTCTTTATTCTGGCGGTTGCGATAGTTGCAGTACTGGCTGGTGAAGCGGTCACGATTGCCCAGGTCAGAGTACCTGACGGAACCAATGAGATCACTCAGGTCGAGCATCTTCTCAACGGCGTGAACGTACCCGGCGGTGAGCCGGTTATGGTCACCGCTGACGCAGCTCACACGCAACACGAAACAGCTGAGCTGGTCAAGGGGAAGCGCGGGTTTGATTACCTGATGACTGTCAAGGGAAATCAGCGCCGTCCGGAAAGTCCCGATGCGTTCGGTCAGGGACACTGGCAGCCTTCGTCGTTACGGGACTCGGGCGGTTGCTGTCGGCAGTGGCAGGTGCGGGCGCGCGGTGCTGGCCACGGTGAGGAAGGCCAGGCGAGCCTGGCGAGGGTGACATAGCTGCGGATGGAGTCACGCACCATGTCGGCGTGCTGCGACGTGGCGGCACAGTCAGCGCAGGAGCTGGCCGAGGTCTAGGTGAACTCAACCAGGGAAGCTTCATGTGACGTTCAGGACAGAGTTCCACTCTGCCCGGTGCATCCTGTCATCCGTCGTCAGGTGCTGCGCGTCAGCTTGTACATCCGCGGCAGGGAGAGCCGCGGCTATCCCTGGGAGGGCAACGATGGGGATTAGTGTTAGCGGGTCAGCTGAGCGTGCGCTCCATATCTTGATGCCCGCCGGGGGGCTGATGCGCGGGAATTTCCCGAAAATTGCTGTCGTGCTCGCCCTTGCCCTCGCGGTAACCGGCTGCGCCCAGGCTACTTCTGATGTCAGCGCAGTAATGCAGAGCCCGATCACTCCCATCGTTTTACATGTGGCGCGCGATGGGCTTATCACGGTGGCGGAGGACAGCGGCAACCCGGTCGTGGGCGGCATCGCCATCCTCGGTGTGGCCGGCATTGACCTCATCGACTCGAAGCTGAGGCAGGCCCGTGCGTCAGCGCCCGGTGACACCCTGCTGGTCGTCCGCCAGACAGCCCACGGCCAGGTCAAGGCGACTATCTTCAAGATCACAACTGGGCGTGAGCTCCAGGTCGCGATGAACGGGAAGTTCATCGCGGAAATCACGCCGCACGAGATCACCATCACCGCGGAACCGGGCACTGGCTCCACGATCGTCATCACCGACGTAAACGCCGGGGAGCGCGTCTACCGCAGCGGCAAGCTACAGCTACAGCACTATCGCAGCCAGGCGGATCTCGACACCGGCACGGACAAGAACATTCCCGCGGGCAAAGCCGAGATCGAGGAGGGCTTCAGCACCAGGCTGGTGACACTCGACAACACGACCGGAGCGCCGTGGACAGCAGGCGGCCAGCCCTCGCTCGCGACCTGCGCGTCCCTGCCCAGGCAGCAATGGGGCACGGTGCTCGTCGGCTACCGGATGACCAAGGTCCCGGCCGGGACCACCTGGTGCGTGCATACCTCCCAGGGCCGCTACGGCGTCATAATCATGGGTGCGAGCCTCCTGTACGACGACTTCTCCTACGTCCTGTGGAAGAAGCCAGGCGATCGTTAACGATCATGAGATCGCGTTCCGCAGCCACCAGCCACCAGCCACCTGTCGGCGTCGTCGAACGGCGTGGCGCCGCAGTCTCCGAGGCGGTAGGACTTGCGGAACGCGGCTTCTTCCTGACCGCTGCCGATGTGGTAGATCACCAGCTCGTCGCCGGTATCGCTGCCTGGCCTGGAGTGCTGGATTTCGGCCCGGTAGGCCGGGAGGCTATGTGCGTAGCACCGAGATGCTTGGTCACAGCACCTCGGCGGGAGGAGGTCAGGAGGATCGTTTCACCAGGTCAGCGCCCTGAGGAGCGCCCCCAGTAGGATTCGAACCTACGCTCACGGCTCCGGAGGCCGTTGCTCTCTCCCCTGAGCTATGGGGGCCAGGAAGGCAGCGCAGACTGCTTCCGCGTGCCTATGCAAGACGCAATGCAGGGTACCAGCCGCAAGCATCCTCCGGACACGCGACCGATCTGCGCGCGTCATCGCCCCTGGAGGCGCTAACCTCGCGCGGGTGACGCAGGGACTGGGACGCATCCTCGTTGTTGACGACGACGAGGTGATCCGGCAGCTCATCGCCGTGAACCTCACGCTGGAGGGGTTCGACGTTGCGACGGCGGTGGACGGGCAGGACTGCCTGGACAAGGTGACAGCAATCGATCCGGATGTGATCACTCTCGATGTGATGATGCCGAGGCTGGACGGCTGGGTCACCGCTATCCAGCTACGCAGGCAGCCAGAGACGAGCCACATCAAGGTTGTCCTGATCACGGCGCGGGCTCAGGAGGATGACAAGGCCAGAGGCCATCAGATCGGCGTGGACGCCTATCTGACCAAGCCGTTCGACCCTGCCGAGATGATCCGCGTGGTCCGGGAGCTGGCTGGCGTCCCGCCTAGCACTTTCGGCTGATCTGCGCATTCGGCTAGCCGGCAAGCCTGCGCAGCCAGTCCAGCGTGGCGTCACAGACCGGCGCGGGGACCCGTAGCTCTTCCAGATATTCACGGCTGGCGCGGACCTCGTGGATACGCCGGGCAGCGTGCGCGGCGGATCCCTCGATCAGCCGGTCGATCATCGCGTCGCCGTCCGGCCCGAGTTCGCCGGCGATCTGATGGCGCAGCCAGTCCTGGCAGCCGGCGGCCTCGGCCGCTGACATCGCCTCGAGAACGGCGGCCGCGAGCCCTTTCATGAACACGCTGCGCAGCAGTTTCCGGCTTGCGGCGGCGCCCACCGGCGCGTCAAGCACCTCCACCTCAGCGCCAGCGGCGCCAAACGCGTCAGCCACCACCCACGCTCCCGCCCCGGAGACGAGCAACGGGGTCGCCGCGCCCCGCCGCGGCACGGGCGCGAGGACAGCCACGTCGGCAACCTTCGCGCCCGCCGGAGTGAACGCCTTCTCGACCTCCCGTTTGGTTCCCGGTGACGCGGAGTTGAAGTCGGCGAAACACGCACCCGGCCGGACCGCGGCCGCGGCTTCGATCGCGGCCGTTACCGCGGCCACGGCGCCGGTGAGGCCGAGCACGAGGTCCGCGTCGGCGACAGCATCGGCAACCGAGTGCGCGCGGGCAACTCCTTCCGGGGTGGGAGCGGGAGCGGGATCGTATCCGCTGACAAGCCATCCCGCCGCCGCCAGGTCAGCCGCGTAGCGCTGGCCCGCCTCGCCGAGGCCGAGAACCGCCGCACGCATCAGCCCTCCAATTGTCAACAATGTCATAAACAACTAATAATATGCTGTGAGCAATTTCCCAGCGACCCCGACAACGCCAGGGGCGGCCGTGGGGCCGCACGAGAGCGCCGCCTCAATGCTCGTTGTGAGCGCCCACGCCGGGGACTTCGTGTGGCGGGCAGGAGGCGCCATCGCCCTTGCCGCCGCCCGCGAAGGCCGGGTCAGGGTGCTTGCCTTGAGTTTCGGCGAGCGCGGGGAGTCCGCGAGCGCCTGGCGGGAGGGCAAGTCCCTCACGGAAATCAAGGCCATCAGGCGCGCGGAGGCCGAGCAGGCCGCGCATACCCTCGGCGCGGAGATCGAGTTCCTCGACGCGGGGGACTACCCGCTTCGCGAGACCGACGACCTGATCGACCGCATCGTGCAGGCCTACCGCGACCTCAATCCCGCCACAGTCCTCACGCATCCGCTCGCCGACCCGTACAACGGTGATCATCCGGCCGCGGCCAGGATGGCGCTGCAGGCACGCGTGCTCGCCCAGGCGGCCGGCTACCCGGCGCCAGGCGCGCCGATCGGCGCCCCGCCCGTCTTCTTCTTCGAGCCGCACCAGCCCGAGCAGTGTGACTTCAAGCCCCAGGTCCTGCTGGACATAACGCCCGTATTCGACATCAAACGCAAGGCGATGGAGTGCCTGCCAGCCCAACGGCACCTATGGGATTACTACACCGACCTCGCCCGGCGCCGCGGCACGCAGCTCAGGCGCAACGCCGGGCTGAACCTCGGCCTCGCGCATGCCACCGTGGCCGAGGCATACATGCGCTTGTATCCGCAGGTAACGGAGGTGCTGGCATGAGGAATGTGGTCGTTACTGACCCGCCGCGGGCGGATCTCGCGCAGGTGGACGCGCTTGCCGCCTACGGCGTGGCGACAGTGCACGAGGCGCTCGGCCGGGCCGGCTTCCTCGGCCCGGCGCTGCGGCCGCTGCTGCCAGGTGCGCGGATCGGCGGCACGGCGGTCACGGCGCTCTGCTGGCCCGGGGACAATCTCATGATCCACGTTGCCGTCGAGCAGTGCAGGCCAGGTGATGTCGTCGTCGTCACCACGGTCTCGCCGTCCACCGACGGCATGTTCGGCGAACTGCTCGCCACCGCGCTGCAGGCCCGCGGCGTGCGCGGCCTGGTCATCGAGGCCGGCGTGCGGGACGTCGCGCGCCTGCGGGCGATCGGCTTTCCCGTCTGGTCCACGGCGATCAGCGCCCAGGGGACGGTCAAGGCGACGGCTGGCGCGGTCAACGTGCCTGTCACGGTCGGCGGGCAGGTCATCCGCCCGGGCGACGCGATCCTCGCGGACGACGACGGCGCCCTGTGCGTTCCCCGCCCGGAGGTCCCGCACCTGATCACGGCCGCGCGGGAGCGCGCGCAGCGGGAGGGAGCCGCCGCCAGGGCGTTCGCCGCGGGAGAGCTGAGCCTCGACAGGTACGGCATGCGCCCGCTACTGGTCAGTCTCGGCGTCGAGTACCTGCATTCAACCGACTATGCCGAACGGGAGCGCGATGACGGCGCCCCCGGCTGACCCGGTCGACGGTGGTGGCATCACGTGCATGCTCATCCGCGGCGGAACCTCCAAGGGCGCGTACTTCCTTGCCGCTGACCTTCCGGACGACGCGGCCGTGCGTGACGACCTGCTCCTGCGCATCATGGGCACCCCCGATCCACGCCAGATCGACGGCATCGGCGGCGCCCATCCGCTGACAAGCAAGGTCGCGATCGTCGGCCCAGCGGAGGATCCCGCGGCCGATGTCGACTACCTGTTCCTTCAGGTCGGCGTGGATCTCGCCACGGTGTCCGACCGGCAGACCTGCGGGAACCTGCTGGCGGGCGTCGGCCCGTTCGCCGTCGAGCGCGGCCTTGTCGTTCCCGGCGACGGCCGCACCTCGGTCCGCGTCAGGATGCTCAACTCCGGTGACATCGCCGTGGCGACCTTCCGCACCCCCGGCGGCCGCGTCGATTATCGCGGCGACACGGAAATCTCGGGCGTCCCCTCGCCCGCGGCCGCGGTTCTCCTGGATTTCGGCGGCGGGGAAGTCTCGCGAGCCCCGTTCCCGACCGGCAGGGTCCGCGACCTCATCGACGGCCTCCCTGTTACCTGTGTCGACAGCGGCATGCCGACCGTTGTGATCGCCGCGGCCAGCCTCGGCGTCACCGGGTACGAGACCCCGGCCGAGCTCGAGGCGCTCGACGGCCTGCGCGGCAGGCTGCGCTCGGTCCGGTTGCGGGCGGGCCGCCTGATGGGCCTCGGCGACGTGACCGAGGCCCCGGTGCCCAAGCTCACCCTGGTCAGCGCCCCGCGAGATGGCGGCGCACTCTGTACCCGCAGCTTCATCCCGGTCCGCTGCCATGCCTCGATCGGCGTCCTGTGCGCGGTGAGCGTAGCGACGGCGGCGCTGGTGAGCGGCACCGTGGCGCACACCCTGGCGGAGCTTCCGGCTGACGGCCGCAGTTTCAGGCTGGAGCATCCCACCGGTCACCTCGACGTCGAAGCGGAGCTGAGCACCTCGGCCGAGATGCCCCGGCTGCGCCGTTCCGCCATAATCCGCACCGCCCGCAAACTCTTCGACGGCACAGTCTTCCCCCGCCCCACCTCGTGATGGTTCGCCGCGGTTCGGGGTGCTCGGCAGCAAGGGCGTCACGGCGCTTCCGTTCGGCATGATGCGGGGAATCCGCCCTATGCTCAACCTTCATGAGCCGCGTCGCCCATCCCGCCGGACCGCTGCACGCTGACCTGATGCCGCCCGACCACCCGCCCGCGCCGCCGGCCGACCTGAACGCGCTTGACCCGGCGATCTGGCCGAGGACCGCGCGGCGGCTCGGCGGGGTGCTCACGCTCGGCGGGATGGACGTGCGCGAGCTGGCGGGGCAGTTCGGCACCGCACTGTTCGTCTGCGATGAGGAGGACTTCCGCGGCCGGTGCAGGGAGTACAGGGACGCGTTCGGGAGCGATGTGGGGGTGTTCTACGCGGCGAAGGCGTTCTGCTGCCGTGGCGTGCTGCGCTGGGTCACCGAAGAGGGACTTGGCGTGGACGTCTGCACGGGCGGCGAGCTCGAGGTCGCCCTGTCGGCGGGCGTGCCGGCGGGGATGATCACGATGCACGGCAACAACAAGACGCTCGGCGAGCTTTCCCGCGCCGTAGCCGCCGGGGTCGGCCGCGTGGTCGCGGACTCGTTCGAGGAAATCGCGCGGCTAGCCTATGCGGCACATCGCGCGGCAGCGCGGCCGCGAGTTCTCGTGCGCGTCACCACGGGGGTGGAGGCGCATACGCACGAGTTCATGGCGACCGCGCATGACGACCAGAAGTTCGGCTTCTCGCTCTCCTCTGGCGCCGCCGACGAGGCAGTCCGCCGGGTGGTCGCCTGCCCGGACCTCGAGCTGGCCGGGCTGCACTCGCACATCGGGTCGCAGATCTTCGATACCGCCGGCTTCGACATCGCCGCGCACCGGGTGCTCGAGCTCGCCGTCAGGATCCGTGACGAGCACGCGGTGACGGTCGCCGAGCTCGATCTCGGCGGCGGGTTCGGCATTGCCTACACAGGCGGGGACTCCCCGCCCGAGGTCAAGGTGATCGCCCAGAACCTGCGCGAGATCGTGCGCACGCAGTGCCTGGCCGCCGGCCTGCCCGCGCCGCGGCTGACCGTCGAGCCTGGCCGGGCGATCGCCGGGCCAGGCACGGTTACGCTGTACGAGGTCGGCACGGTCAAGGACGTGGACGGGCTGCGGACCTATGTCAGCGTGGACGGCGGAATGAGCGATAACATCCGGACCGCGCTGTACGACGCCGAGTACACCTGTGTGCTCGCCTCCCGTGAATCCGCCGCGCCGCCCATGCTCTCCCGGGTGGTCGGCAAGCATTGCGAGAGCGGCGACATCGTGGTCCGCGACACGTACCTGCCCGCCGATCTCGCTCCGGGCGACCTGGTCGCCGTCGCCGCCACGGGCGCTTACTGCAGGTCGACGGCGAGCAATTACAACCACGTGCCGCGGCCCGCCGTGGTGGCCGTTCGCGAGGGCGGGGCCAGGGTCCTTGTCCGCCGGGAGACGACGCAGGACCTGCTAAGGCTAGACGTCGGGTGAGGGCAGGGTGAAGGAGAAACGCGAGGTGAGACCCCCGCGGGGGGTGTCGGGGGGTCGTCCCCCCGGGCCAGCACCGCGGGGAGTGTCGGGGGGCGCGGAGCGTCGTCCCCCCGGGCGCGCGCTGCGGGTGGCGCTGCTCGGCTGCGGCGTCGTCGGCTCTGAAGTCGCCCGCCTGCTCGGCGAGCAGGCCGGTGACCTGACGGCACGGATAGGCGCGCCGCTCGAGCTGGCAGGCATCGCCGTGCGGCGGCCGGGACGGTCGCGGGCCGCGGCAGTCGACCGCGCGCTGATCACGACGGACGCGATGGAACTTGTCACAAGGCCGGACGTGGACATCGTCGTCGAGGTGATCGGCGGCATCGAGCCTGCCCGCATGCTGCTGCTCGCCGCGATGAAGGCGGGCAAGTCCGTGGTTACCGCGAACAAGGCGCTGCTGGCCGAGGACGGCGCCCGGATCCATGACACGGCACGGTCGTCCGGTGCCGACCTCTACTACGAGGCTGCCGTCGCGGGGGCCATCCCGCTGCTGCGCCCGCTGCGGGAGTCGCTGGCCGGCGATGCCGTGCACCGCGTTCTCGGGATCGTCAACGGCACGACGAACTACATCCTCGACCGGATGGACAGCTCAGGCGCCGGTTTCGCCGACGCACTCGAAGAGGCGCAGGCGCTCGGCTACGCGGAGGCGGATCCCACGGCTGACGTGGAAGGGTTTGACGCGGCGGCCAAGGCGGCGATCCTGGCCGGCCTCGCCTTCCACACCCGGGTGACCGCGGCGGACGTGCACCGTGAGGGGATCACCGACGTGACCGCCGCGGATATCGCGAGCGCGCGGGCACTCGGCTGCGTGGTCAAGCTGCTCGCCATCTGCCAGCGGTGCGACGACGGCGTCTCTGTGCGGGTACATCCCGCGATGATTCCCCGTGCGCACCCGCTGGCCGGGGTTCGCGAGGCATACAATGCCGTGTTCGTCGAGGCAGAGTCGGCCGGCCGCCTGATGTTCTACGGCGCGGGCGCGGGCGGCGCGCCCACGGCGAGTGCGGTGCTCGGCGACATCGTCGCGGTCGCGCGCAACCGGCTGGCGGGCACCCACGGCCCCGATGCGTCCACATACGCCGAGCTGCCGGTGCTCCCGATGGGGGAGGCGCTCACCCGCTACCACGTCGCGCTCGACGTCGCGGACCGGCCAGGCGTCCTGGCCCGGGTCGCCGAGGCGTACGCACGGCACGATGTGTCGATCAAGGCAGTCCGGCAGGAGGGCAGGGGGGACGACGCCCAGCTGGTGATCGTGACACACCAGGCGCGTGACGCCGCGCTCTCCGGATGCGTTGACGATCTGGAGGCGATGGACGTCGTGCGGGCGGTCGCCAGCGTGATGCGGGTCGAAGGCGAGGAGAGCCCATGAGCGCGAGCCTGGCGGCACGGCCGTGGCAGGGCGTGATCCACGAATACCGCGACCGGCTGCCGGTCGGCGCTGACACCCCGGTCATCACCCTGCACGAGGGCGGCACGCCGCTGCTGCCCGCGCCGGCCCTGTCCGCGCGCACCGGCTGCGATGTGTATCTCAAGGTCGAAGGGGGAAACCCGACCGGGTCATTCAAGGACCGCGGCATGACCGTGGCGATCAGCGCCGCAGTCGGGCGTGGTGCCAGGGTGGTGATCTGTGCCTCTACCGGCAACACGAGCGCGAGCGCCGCCGCCTACGCGGCCCGGGCCGGCCTCGCCTGCACGGTGCTCGTGCCGCGGGGCAAGATCGCCCTGGGCAAGCTGGCGCAGGCGCTTGTGCACGGCGCCCGGCTGCTGCAGGTGGACGGGAACTTCGACGACTGCCTCGAGCTGGCGCGGAAGCTGGCGGTCGAGTATCCGGTAGCCCTTGTCAACTCGGTGAACCCCGACCGGCTCGAGGGGCAGAAGACGGCGGCCTTCGAGATCGTGGACGAGCTCGGCGACGCGCCCGACGTGCACTGCCTGCCGGTCGGCAACGCGGGAAACATCGCCGCTTACTGGATGGGCTACACGGAGTACGCGCGCGACGGGCGGGCGTCGCGCGCGCCCCGGATGCTCGGCTTCCAGGCCAGCGGCGCGGCGCCCATCGTGATCGGCGCGCCCGTGCCGGCGCCGCAGACGATCGCGACCGCGATACGGATCGGCAATCCGGCATCGTGGCGGCTCGCTGAGGCGGCGCGGGACGAGTCGGGGGGCATGATCGGCTCGGTCACGGACAGGCAGATCCTCGCCGCCTACCGGATGCTGGCCAGAGAGGAAGCCGTATTCGGCGAGCTGGCGTCAGCGGCTAGTGTTGCGGGACTGCTTCAGGCTTGTGAGAATGGCCAAGTCGGAGTAGGTTCGCGCGTTGTCTGCACCATTACGGGAAACGGGCTGAAAGATCCGGACTGGGCGGTGTCAGGCGCGCCTGCTCCCGTAACGGTCCCTGTGGACGCTGACACGGCGGCGGCGGCGCTGGGGCTCGGCTGAAGCCGGCGGCCGAAGGCCGAGGGTTGGGGTGGCTGGCATTTCGCCCGGTGTTTGATGTGTCGTGAAAGCTGGCCTTGGAGAGACGTGGGGAGTCCTGGAAGCCTTGGCGATAGCGATGACAGACGGCGGGGAATGAGCGGCGAGTCCCCGCCCGGACGGGTAGTCCGCGTGCGTTCCCCGGCGACGAGCGCGAACCTCGGGCCTGGTTTTGACGCCCTCGGCCTTGCGCTGACCCTCTATGACGAGGTGGAGGCGCGGGTCACCGGAGGCCAGCTGGCCATCGAGGTGTCAGGAGAGGGCGCGGACACGGCGGGCGCCGGCGAGCAGCACCTCGTCATCGAGGCCATGCGCGCCGCGTTCGATGCGGTCGGCGTACCGCAGCCCGCGGGCATCGCGCTCCGCTGCGTCAACCGGATCCCGCACGGCCGCGGGCTCGGCTCGTCCGCCGCGGCGATCGTGGCGGGCATCCTGGCCGCAAGGGCCCTGCGGGACGGCGGCGGGGAGAGTCTCCCCGATGACGAGGTGTTCAGCCTTGCCGTCGCGCTCGAAGGGCATCCAGACAACGTGGCCGCCTGCCTCGCCGGCGGCCTCACGATCGCGTGGCAGGCCGACGGGGGACCGCGGATGATGCGGCTGGACCCCCTTTCGTGTATCGCCCCCGTTGTCTGCGTCCCGCCCGTCCCTGTCGCGACGGCGGCGGCGCGGCGAGCGCTGCCCGTTGCGGTGCCGCACGCGGACGCCGCCGCCAACGCGGGGCGAAGCGCGCTGCTCATCGCGGCGCTCACCCGTGACCCGGATGTGCTGCTCGACGCGACCCAGGATTTCCTGCACCAGCCTTATCGCGCGGCTGTGATGCCGGCCACCGCGGATCTCGTCGGCCGCCTGCGGAAGGCCGGCATCCCCGCGGTCGTATCCGGCGCGGGCCCGGCGGTGCTGGCGTTCTCAGCTAGTCACGGGCTTGATGTGCTGGATTCAATCGCGGGAGAAACGGGTAATCCATGGCATGTAAGCCCCCTGGACGTCGACAGGCAAGGCGCTAGCCTCCAGTCCGTCACGCCGGGCGCACATCCACGCAGTGCACATCCACGCGGCGCGCATTCACGCGGCGGCACGCGGAGCGGGCGCGGGTGGAACCGTGCGCTGCGGGCGCGCTCAGATCATGACGGCGAGCCCTTGCACGGCCGGTCGTCTTTTCCCGTGACACACGGACAGCTCTGAGGGAATGCCATGGGCTCTCTTGGTGTTAGGCTGAATACCGCACTGGATGCCCCGCTGCGGGGCAGGTGCTCGTCAGCCATCTGTTGCCTGGCCGGTGCCGTCGCCGTCCCAGGCGGTGGCCCCCCGGCATCACACCAGCAGGTCGTTTCCTCTCTACCCCCGTGGGGAGCGGGGGGCGGGGCGGGATGCGGGAACCCAGGCAAGCTACCCCGAACGTCTGAGTGCGCTCCGGCATATCTGTCTTGGCCACGGAGGCAGGGGAACTCGCGCAAAGGCAGGCTGTGTACCGAGGCAGCACTCACCGAGGCAGCACTGAAACCACAGACAAAGCAGAAAGAGGCCTGGCCCCCCGCCAGGTCGTAACACCGGGTCGAGCGGTCGCCAGGGCGGCCGACGCCCGCTCCCTGGGAAGGACCATTAGTGAGCGAAACCACCGAACTCCTCGCTGGCGCATCCGCCATGCCTGAGGGAGCCCTCGACGCTGGCCCCGAGACGCCCAGGTCACGCCGCCGCCCGGGAACGGGTCTTTCTGCGATGCTCCTGCCCGATCTGCAGAAGCTTGCGCAGTCCCTGGGCATCTCGGGAACGGGCCGGATGCGCAAGAGCCAGCTCATCGTGGCTATTCAGGAGAAGCAGGGCGGCGGGACCGCCGACAGCGCGCCGCGAGATCTCTCAAGCGCGGCCACCGACAACTCAGCCAAGCGGGAGGTGCCTGCGGGAGCCGGCGCATCCCGCCCCCTCAAGCAGGACGCCATGGAAGCAGACACACCCACGCAGCCCGGCCTCGGCGATGGCATGCAGCGCAGTCTTGGCGATGAATCGCGGGGGAGCGGCCTCGGCGATGGTACGCAGCAGCGTAGCCCTGGCGATGACTCGCAGCGCAGTCTTGGCGATGACTCGCGGGCCGCCCGCGCCGTCGGTGAGCAGCAGCTCAGCTTTGAACAGCCCCAGGCAGGCGCCGCCTATGGCGGCCAGGACCGGGCAGCTGGCCGTGACACCGCCGGAGAGAACGGCGCCCGCGGGAGTGAGGCACAGGCCGATGAGGCCCAGGCCAGCGGGGACGGTCAGCGAGGGGAGCGCCGGCGCCGTAACGGACGGCGGGAAGAGCCGTCCAGGGCGCAGCATGGCGAGTCTGGCGCCGATCCGCGTCGTGACTCGGGCGCCGATCCGCGTCGTGACTCAGGCAGGGAGCCGAATGCCGGCACCGCGCGGATGCCGGCGACGGACCAGCAGGGTGCCCGCGGTGACGACGACTTCGACGGGCAGGGCCGCCGCCGCAACAGGGACCGGTTCCGCAACAGGAACAGGCGCCGCGAGCGGCCGGGCGAGTCCGAGCCGGTGGTCAGCGAGGATGATGTCCTCATCCCCATCGCGGGAATCCTCGACGTGCTCGACAACTATGCGTTCGTGCGTACGACCGGCTACCTCCCCGGCTCGAACGACGTGTACGTTTCGCTGTCCCAGGTCCGCAGGTACGGCCTGCGCAAGGGCGATGTCATCGAGGGGGCGGTCCGGCAGCCGCGCGACGGTGAGCGCAGGGAGAAGTTCAACGCGCTCGTCCGGCTCGACAAGGTCAACGGTCTCGATCCCGAGCAGGCCAGGTCACGTCCGGAGTTCGCCAAGCTCGTCCCGCTGTACCCTCAGGAGCGGCTGCGCCTGGAGAGCGATCCCGGCATCCTGACCACGCGGATCATCGACCTGGTCAGCCCGATCGGCAAGGGCCAGCGCGGGCTCATCGTGTCGCCGTCCAAGGCCGGCAAGACGATGATCCTGCAGGCGATCGCGAACGCCATCACCAAGAACAACCCGGAGTGCCACCTCATGGTCGTCCTCGTGGACGAGCGGCCAGAGGAAGTCACCGATATGCAGCGCACGGTGAAGGGCGAGGTGATCCACTCCACCTTCGACCGCCCGGCTGACGACCACACCACGGTCGCCGAGCTTGCCATCGAGCGGGCGAAGAGGCTGGTCGAGATGGGCCACGACGTGGTCGTGCTGCTCGACTCCATCACCAGGCTCGGCCGCGCGTACAACCTGGCCGCGCCCGCCAGCGGCCGCATCTTGTCCGGTGGCGTGGACTCCGCGGCGCTCTACCCGCCGAAGCGGTTCTTCGGCGCGGCGCGCAACATCGAGCACGGCGGCTCGCTGACGATCCTGGCGACCGCGCTGATCGAGACTGGCTCGCGGATGGAAGAGGTCATCTTCGAGGAGTTCAAGGGCACGGGCAACATGGAACTGCGGCTGCGCCGCGAGCTCGCTGACAAGCGGATCTTCCCGGCCATCGACGTGGACGCGTCAGGTACCCGCAAGGAAGAACTCCTCCTGTCGGCGGAGGAACTCAAGATCGTCTGGCAGCTGCGCCGCGTGCTGCACGCCCTTGACACGCAGCAGGCACTCGAACTGCTCATGGAGCGGATGAGGGAGACCAAGAGCAACGCCGAGTTCCTGCTGCTTGTGCAGAAGACCACGCTCGGCTCCTAGGCGAGAGATCGCCGCGGCGAGGGCCCCGAGGTGCGGGAATCCCCGGGGCCCTCGCCGCGTTGCATGGTCTGGCAGACTGAGAAGCCGCATCATCGCGGTACCGGTTCACGCCATCGGTGTCGCGCCCGGTAACGGGGGCGAGCCCATGGCGACCCGGCGACCGCCCGAGGCAGGAGTCGTCAATGAAGCATGACATTCATCCCGCGTACGTGGTCACTACGGTGACATGTTCGTGCGGAAATGCGTTCACCACGCGTAGCACCGCCAAGAACGGCGTGATCCACACCGACGTGTGCTCGAACTGCCACCCGTTCTACACGGGCAAGCAGAAGATCCTCGACACCGGCGGCCGGGTGGCGCGGTTCGAGCGGCGGTTCGGCAAGAAGGCAGCGGGCCAGAAGTAGCCCCCCGGAAAAGGGCCGTGTTCAGAACGCGGCCCTTCCGGCATGCCTGGATTCGATGACGGGAGAAACCACTGTGTTCGACCGGCTCGGTGAGCTGGCAAGCGAGCATGCGGAGCTGGAGCGCAGCCTTGCCGAGCCCGGCGTGCACACCGACACGGAACGGGCGCGCGCGCTCGGGCGGAGGTACGCGGCGCTGACGCCCGTGGTGCACGCCCACAGGGAGTGGCAGCAGACCGTGGCAGACGGGGAGACCGCGCGGGAGCTCGCCGCCGAGGATCCGTCCTTCGCGGCCGAGGCCACCCAGCTCGAGCGCCGCAGGGCGGAGCTCGAGCAGCGGCTGCGGCAGCTGCTCGTGCCCCGCGACCCGAACGATTCCAGGGACGTCATCCTCGAGGTCAAGGCGGGCGAGGGCGGTGACGAGTCGGCGCTGTTCGCCGGGGATCTGCTGCGCATGTACCTGCGCTACGCGGAGCGGCGGGGCTGGGCGACGGAGATCCTGGACTCCACGGTGACGGGTCTCGGCGGGTACAAGGACGCGACCGTCGCCGTCAAGTCGGGCAGCAGGGCGCGCGAACGTAAGCCCTGGGCACGGCTGAAGTACGAGGGTGGCGTGCACCGGGTGCAGCGGGTGCCGGTGACCGAGTCCCAGGGCCGCATCCACACCTCGGCGGCGGGCGTGCTCGTGATGCCAGAGGCCGGCCAGGTCGAGGTGCAGGTGGATCCGAATGACCTGCGGGTGGACGTGTTCCGCTCCTCAGGGCCTGGCGGCCAGAGCGTGAACACCACCGACTCCGCGGTGCGGATCACTCACCTGCCGACCGGGATCGTCGTCTCCTGCCAGAACGAGAAGAGCCAGCTGCAGAACAAGGAGCAGGCTATGCGCATCCTCCGCGCCCGGCTGCTTGCCCAGGCTCAGCAGGAGGCGGACGCGCAGGCGGCCGCGGAGCGCCGCAGCCAGGTCCGCACGGTGGACCGGTCCGAGCGCGTCCGGACCTACAACTTCCCGGAGAACCGCATCTCCGATCACCGGGTCGGCTATAAGGCATACAACCTCGACCAGGTCATCGACGGCGACCTCGATGGCGTGATCGACGCGCTCGCGGACGCCGAGATGGCGGAGAAGCTGTCTCCTCCCAACGGGTCATGAGCCTCCTGCTCGACGAGATCGCGCTCGCCGCGGCGCGCCTCGCCGAGGTCGGCGTCCAGTCACCGCGGGCAGACGCGGAACTGATCGCCGCGCACGTGCACGGGGTACGCCGCGGCGAGCTGCACCTGGTGCCCGACTCCTCGTTCGACCCGAGGTTCTGGGATGAGGTGGGCCGGCGGGAGTCACGTGAGCCGCTGCAGCACATCACCGGGCAGGCGCATTTCCGTTATCTGGAACTCGATGTGGGACCCGGGGTGTTCGTGCCCCGGCCGGAGACCGAGGTGATGACGGGCTGGGCGATCGACCGGCTGCGCGACATGGACATCACCGAGCCTGTCGTCGCGGATCTTGGCACCGGCTCGGGGGCGATCGCCCTCGCGATCGCCCAGGAGGTTCCGCGCGCCCGCGTGCACGCGGTGGAAGCGGATCCGCTCGCCCGCATCTGGGCCGGGAGGAACATAGCATCGTGCGCCGTCCGCGCACCGTACACCTCTGGCCGGGTGACCCTGCACGATGGCGATTTCGCCGACGCGCTCGGCGATCTCGACGGGACGGTTGACCTGGTGGTGAGCAATCCGCCGTACATCCCTGTCGGCGCCTCGGTGCCGGACGAGGTGGGCGGCTACGATCCTGCCTCCGCGCTGTGGGGCGGCGCGGACGGCCTCGACGCCATCAGGATCGTGCAGCGCACGGCGCGGCGGCTGCTGCGCCCCGGGGGCCTGGTGGCCGTTGAGCATGGCGCACCGCAGGGCAGCGCGGTTTACTGGGTGTTCGCGGAGGACAGCGGCTGGCGGGACACGCGGAACCACAAGGATCTGGCCAGGCGCGACCGCTTTGTCACAGCCTCGTGGCCCGGTGCGGTGCAAGAGGCGTGGGAGGATGGGCGGCCATGAGCGCACGCTACGACTGCGCGGATGCCAGCCAGCGCGTGGCAGGGATTACAGCGGCCACGGACGCTGCCCGCCACGGCGAGCTGGTGGTGCTGCCGACGGACACCGTGTACGGCATCGGCGCCGACGCCTTCACTCCGGCCGCGGTGACGGCCTTGCTCAACGCGAAGGGACGGCCAAGGGATAAGCCGTCGGCGGTGCTTGTCGGCACCGTCCGCGCGGCGTCCGCGCTCGTCGAGGACTTCGGGTCGTTCGGGAAGGACCTCATCGACGAGTTCTGGCCAGGCGGCCTCACCCTGGTCTGCCTGGCGAGCCGGACGCTGAGCTGGGACCTTGGCGAGACCAAGGGCACGGTCGCGGTCCGGATGCCGATGCACCCGGTCGCGCTCGACCTGCTCAAGCAGACCGGGCCGCTGGCGGTGAGCAGCGCGAACCTGTCCGGTTCCCCCGCGGCGGTCACCGCGGACGCGGCGGCGGAGCAGTTCGGCGAGGTGGTTTCCGTGTATCTGGACGGCGGGCCGTGCGCGGACAATGTGCCGTCCACGATCGTCGACCTGACCGGGGGGATACCCAGGCTGCTCCGGGTGGGCGCGGTCTCGGTGGACCGGCTGCGCGAGGTCGTGGCGCTCGTAGCGGACTCCTCAGCGTAGGGTTGCCTCGTGCGCGAGTACATCCTTACGCTGCTCGTGGCCGCGGCCGTGACGTACCTGCTCACCCCGCTGACGCGGCGGGGCGCGGTCGCGGTCGGCGCGGTGCACGCCGCCCGTGACAGGGATGTGCACGTGGTTCCCACCCCGCTGCTCGGCGGCCTTGCCATGTACGGCGGTCTCGCCGCGGGACTGCTCGTGGCCGATCAGCTGACGCACCTGCGCACGGTCCTGACGGGCTCGGGTTCGAGGGTAGCCGCCGGGCTGCTGCTGGCCGGCGGGCTCGTCGTCGCGATGGGCTTCATCGACGACCGCTGGGGGATGAGCGCGGCCAGCAAGCTGGCGGGCCAGGTGGCCGCGGCGGGGATCCTGGTCTGGAGCGGTGCCGTGCTGGCGTGGCTGCCCATGCCGAGCGGGCGGCTGCTCGCGCTGACGCCCAACGAGGGGACCGCCCTGACCATCCTGGTCTTCGTGGTGACCATCAACGCGATCAACTTCATCGATGGCCTGGACGGTCTCGCCGCCGGGATCGCCGGGATCGCGGCCATGGCGTTCTTCGCCTATTCATACACGCTCACCAGGACGGTCGGTGTCTCCGAGCTGAGCGTGCCGACGCTGGCGTCCGCCGTGCTCGCGGGGGTGTGCCTCGGGTTCCTCCCGCACAACTTTTACCCGGCCCGGATTTTCATGGGGGACACCGGGGCGATGCTCCTCGGCCTGGTTCTCGCCTACGGGCCCATCTCGAGCACGGCATCGCTCGACCCCAGCCTGCTGACCAAATATGGCACCACGGACACGCTCAACAGGTTCCCCACCATCTTGCCGGTGCTGCTGCCCGCAGCGATCTTCGTGATCCCCTACGCGGACCTGCTGCTCGCGGTCGTGCGCCGGTACAGGGCGGGGCTGTCGCCGTTCGCGCCGGACCGCAAGCACCTGCACCACCGGCTGCTCGACATCGGGCACTCGCACCGCACGAGCGTGCTGATCATGTATCTCTGGGCGGCGCTGTTCGCGGGCACCGTGGTGTCGCTCTCGATCGTGCGGTTGCCGCTGATCGTGTTCGCTGGCGCCACGGTGGCCGCCGTGCTCGGGCTGCTGATTGTCTCGATGCCATGGCTGAGGCCCACCAGGCCGCGGCGCGGGCGCGGGACCAGTCCCGCGTAGGCCGGTCACCGCGCGTTCACGCGCCCTCCGCCTGGTCTTACCTGGTAGGTAAAGGCATGGCCAAAGAGCTTGTGATATCTTTCACGAGCACCCCCCCTCGAAGACGAGTGAGAGGCCCGTGGTACGTTTCGGTAACCGGGCGGAACGCCCGAGTCGCGACCGCGGCGCGGTGGCCTTGGCCGCGGCCCCGCTGTCCCCGGCAGCGCTCTTTCCACGGAGCACTTCCTGGTCTTCTGGCTATCCCCTGAGTCACGTGGAGTTACCTGAATGCTGGCGAACTACGCCAAGATCCTCCGGTGGTCGGCCGCGCTTACGGCTGTCGTCGCCGCGGTCATGGTCGCGGTGAGCGCAGCGGCGGCCGGCTCCAAGGGACTGATCGGTGCCCTCCTCGGCGTGGCGCTCGTCACCGCCTTTTTCGGGATCAGCGTGGTCGCGGTCGGCCGTGCCGCACGGGTAAGCCCGCAGGCCATGATGCTCACGGCGATCATCACCTACCTCGTCAAGATCCTCGTACTGCTCTTCCTCGTCGGCAGGTTCATGGACACGACCGCCTTCAGCACCAGGCTCTTCGGCCTCACCGCGATCGTCTGCATCCTGGCGTGGAGCGGCGCGCAGGTCGTCACGTCCATGCGGCTCAGGGTGCCGTACGTAGAGCCAAGCGGGGAACGGTGACCCGTGCGGGAAGGGCCACGCGCGGAGGACGCTGGGTGGACGGCCTTCAGCTACCTGATCGGCGGCATGGCATTCTACGGCGGCATCGGCTGGCTCATCGACCGGTGGACGAGGCATTCCTTTTTCCTGCCGGCCGGGATGCTGATCGGCATTGCCCTGGGCGTCACGCTGATCATCTACCGCTACGGCAGATCCACGTCCTGACATGCGGCACCGCGAGCAGGCGCGAGGCTGAGGGAGTACACGGTGACCGGTGACGTCATGGCGATCGCCGCCGGAAGCGGATGCCACATCTTCACGGGATGCGGATACCCCGCGCCTTCGATCGACGACTTCGACTTCAGGCCGATCTTCTCCATCGGCGCGTTCCACTTCACCAAGCCGATGCTGCTCACGCTCATCTGCACAGCCACCGTCGTGGCCTTCTTCTGGTTCGCCTTCGCCAAGCCCAAGCTCGTCCCGCGCGGCGCCCAGAACCTCGGCGAGCTCGGCGTGCTCTTCGTCCGGGACCAGATACTCCGCCCATCGATGGGCAAGAAGGGCGACGGGTTCCTGCCCTTCCTCGTCTCGCTGTTCTTCTTCATCTGGGTCATGAACATCATGGGGATCATCCCGGTCGCGAATTTCCCCGCGATGTCGCGGATCGGCTTCCCCGCCGCCCTCGTCGTGATGGTCTGGCTGACGTATATGGCGCTGGGCATCAGGCACCAGGGACCGGTCGGCTACTTCAAGAACATGGCCGTGCCGCCGGGGGCCCCCTGGTGGATCCTGCCCCTCCTCAGCCCGATCGAGCTGCTCTCCAATATCTTCGTCCGGCCGTTCACCCTCGCGGTCCGGCTGTTTGCGAACATGCTCGCGGGCCACGTGCTGCTGCTGGTCTTCACGCTCGCGTCGTGGTATCTGATGAGCCTCAGCATCGGCCTGCTTTTCGCGGCCACCTCATTCGTGCTCGTGCTCGTGCTCACCGTGTTCGAGGCGCTGATCCAGCTACTGCAGGCATACATCTTCACCATTCTTACCGCGACGTACATAGCGGGCGCGCTGGAGGCGGAACACTGACCCGCCCAACGCTGACCAGCCCAACACTGACCAGCACCGCTAAGCCCCTCCGGCGGATAGAGCCGTCGGTCCGGATACAAAGGAAACGGACACATGCAATACATGGCCACCGTTCTCGCGGCCTCGACTCCTCAGCCATTCGAGATCAAGAACCTCGGCGCGCTGGTCTACGGCCTGGCGGCCATCGGTCCGGGCATTGGCATCGGCCTGATCTTCGGACACGCGATCGAGGCGATGGCCCGTCAGCCCGAGGCATCCGGGCGGATCACGCAGTTCATGTGGATCGGGTTCGCGCTGACCGAGGCACTGGCCCTCATCGGCATCGCCGTCCCGTTCTTCATCAAGTGACGGTCATGCCAGGGAGGAAACCGCACCCATGATGTACCTTGCGGCAGCGCAGCAGAACCCGCTGGTCCCCCAGGCCACCGAGCTGATCATCGGGGCGATCTCGTTCTTCATCGTCTTCGGCGCGCTCGGCAAGCTGCTGCTGCCGAGGATCACCAAGACGCTCGGGGAGCGGACCGATGCGATCGAAGGCGGGATCCAGCGGGCCGAGGAGGCGCAAGCCGAGGCGTCCCGCGTGCTCGAGCGGTACCGGGCGCAGCTTGCCGAGGCCAGGCACGAGGCCGCGCGGCTGCGCGAGGAGGCGAAGGAGCAGGGGGCGCAGATCATCGCCGAGATGCGGCAGCAGGCGCAGGCAGAGGCGCAGCGCCTCGCCGAGGCCGCGCGCACGCAGATCGACGCCGAGCGCCAGCAGGCGCTCACCGCGCTCCGCGGCGAGGTCGGCGCGCTCGCCACCGAGCTGGCCAGCCGCATCGTCGGCGAGTCACTGGCGGACGATGCGCGCCAGCGGCGCGTCGTGGACAGGTTCCTCGACGAACTTGACCAGCAGGACGCCGCCGCCGCGAGGACCAGCCGATGAGAGGTGCCAGCCGGGCATCGCTGGCCGAGGCAAAGGAACGGCTCGCGGTCGCGGAAGGCGGCCAGGTCCCGCCTGACCAGATCGGCGACGAGCTGTTCGCCGTGGTCAGGCTGCTCGACAGTTCGCCCGGAGTTCGCCGGGCGCTGACCGATCCCACCCGCTCGAAGGCAAAGGCGGGGCTCGTGCGCGCGCTTCTCGGTGACCAGCTCGCTCCGGCAACGCTTGACCTGGTGACCGGTCTCGTGACCGCCCGGTGGTCGAGCCAGCGGGACCTGGCCGACGCCGCTGAGCAGCTCGCGGTGCTCGCTATCGCGGCCCGCGCCGAGGCCGAGGGGCAGCTAGACGACCTGGAGGACGAGCTGTTCAGGTTCGGCCGGGTGGTGGCCGCCGAGCCTGGCCTGAGGTTCGCGCTCTCCGATCCGTACCTGCCTGCCGAGCGTAAGAACGCGATGCTCGGCTCGCTGCTTGATGGCAGGGTCATCCCGCTCTCGTTCGGCCTGATCATAGAAGCGGCCAATCATCCCAGGGGACATAGCCTGGACAGGAGCCTGGAGGCCTACGCGCGGCTGGTGGCCGAGCGGCGCGAGCGCCTGGTCGCCGTCGTGCGCGTCGCCGTCGGGCTCACCGAGCAGCAGCGCGGCAGGCTGGCAGCCGCGCTGTCGGCCACGTACGGCCGCGAGGTATATCTCAGCATCGTGCTCGACCCGGCGATCATGGGCGGTATGTCCGTCCAGATCGGGGACGAGCTGATCGACGCAAGCGTGGCTGGCCGCCTGGCCGCACTCCGGCGCAGGCTGGCGAGCTGATCCGCAAGCCAGCCAGGAGCCCGACAGACCGACCCACGCCCGACTCACGAGAGAACACGAGGAAGATGGCGGAGCTGACAATCCGGCCGGAGGAGATCCGGGACGCGCTGGCGCGCTTTGTCGAGGCGTATGAGCCAGACGCCGCGGCCAGGGAGGAGGTCGGCATCGTCACCGAGTGCGGCGACGGCATCGCGCGGGTCGAGGGCCTGCCCTCGGCCATGGCCAACGAGCTGCTCGAGTTCGAGGACGGCACCCGCGGGCTCGCGCTCAACCTGGACATACGCGAGATCGGCGTGGTCGTCCTCGGTGAGTTCAGCAAGATCGAGGAGGGCCAGCGGGTCCGCCGTACCGGCGAGGTCCTCTCCGTTCCCGTGGGCGACGGCTTCCTCGGCCGGGTGGTGGACCCGCTCGGCAACCCGATGGACGGCAAGGGCGAGGTCGCCGGCACCGAGCTGCGCGAGCTCGAGCTGCAGGCGCCGTCGGTGGTGCAGCGGAAGAAGGTGCACGAGCCGCTGCAGACCGGGATCAAGGCGATCGACGCGATAACCCCGATCGGCCGCGGCCAGCGCGAGCTGATCATCGGCGACCGGCAGACCGGCAAGACGGCGATCTGTGTCGACACCATCATCAACCAGCGTGAGAACTGGGAGTCGGGGGACCCGGCCAGGCAGGTCAAGTGCGTCTACGTCGCGATCGGGCAGAAGGGCACCACGACCGCCCAGGTGCGCCAGGCGCTCGAGGACGCGGGCGCGATGGAGTACACCGCGATCGTGGCCGCCCCGGCGTCCGACCCGGCGGGCTACAAGTACCTCGCGCCCTATACTGGGTCGGCCATCGGCCAGCACTGGATGTACGCGGGCCAGCACGTGCTGATCATTTTCGATGACCTGTCCAAGCAGGCAGAGGCGTACCGGGCCGTCTCCCTGCTGCTGCGCCGGCCGCCTGGCCGCGAGGCGTACCCGGGCGATGTCTTCTACCTGCACTCCAGGCTGCTCGAGCGGTGCGCGAAGCTCTCCGACGAGCTGGGCGGCGGCTCGATGACCGGACTGCCGATCATCGAGACCAAGGCCAACGACATCTCGGCCTATATCCCGACTAACGTCATCTCGATCACCGACGGGCAGATCTTCCTCGAGACCGACTTGTTCAACTCCGGTGTCCGGCCGGCCATTAACGTGGGCCGCTCGGTATCCAGGGTCGGCGGCGACGCGCAGGTCAAGGCGATGAGGAAGGTCGCGGGGGGACTGAAGCTGGCCTTGTCGCAGTTCCGCGACCTGGAGGCGTTCGCCTCTTTCGCTTCCGACCTCGACGCGGCGTCCCGCGCCCAGCTCGACAGGGGCGCGCGCCTGGTCGAGCTGCTCAAGCAGCCGCAGTACAGCCCGTTCCCCGTGGAGCGGCAGGTCGTCTCGGTATGGGCGGGCTCGTCCGGGTTCCTTGACGACGTGCCGCTCGAGGACGTCAGCCGTTTCGAGGACGGGTTCCTCGACCACGTGCAGCGAGTGCGGCCGGGCATCTTCGACGCGATCAGGGAGACCAGCGAGCTGTCCGACGACACCGTCACCGCGCTCAAGGACGCGGTCGATGTGTTCAAGCGGACCTTCGAGACCAGCTCCGGCGAAATGCTCGTCAAGGATGAGCCGGTCGACGCCCTGGAAGAAGGGGAAGTCGGCCAGGACACGGTGCTCCGGTACCCACCGCAGCCGGAGCCTACGCAGAGCGCAGAGTAGGGACCAGATGGGAGCACAACTTCGCGCGGTCAGGCGGCGGATCCGCACGGTCCAGTCGACGGCCAAGATCACTCGTGCCCAGGAGCTGATCGCGTCGTCGCGGATCATCAAGGCCCGGCAGCGGGTGCTTGCGGCGGCGCCGTACGAACGCGAGCTCACCCGCGCCGTCGAGGCCGTGGTGAGCCGGTCGTCGCAGGTCACCCATCCGCTCACCGCCGAGACCGAGCACCCCGCCAGGGCGGGAATGCTGATTCTCACAAGCGATCGCGGGTTCTGCGGGGGGTACAACGCGAACGTGCTGCGGGAGGCGCAGCGGCTGAAGGTAACGCTGGCCGGCAGCGGCATCGAGGCGGTGCCGTTCGTCGCCGGGCGGAAGGGCGTCATCTGGCACAGATTCCGTCAGCTCGACGTCGCGGCGGCGTGGACCGGGTTCTCCGAGACGCCCTCGTATGCGGATGCCGCGGAGATATCCGCCAGCCTGCTCGACGCGTTCGGTACGCCGGCGGAGGAGGGCGGAGTTGACGAGATCCACCTGGTTTACACGGAGTTCGTGTCCATGCTCACCCAGCGCCCGGCCGTCCGCAGGATCCTTCCGCTGCAGATCGAGGAGGCCACCGGGGCACCGCCGACCGGGCCGCTGCCGATTTACGAGTTCGAGCCCTCTCCCGAGATCGTGCTTGACGCCCTGCTGCCGTGGTACGTAGAGAGCAGGCTGCACCAGGCGCTGCTCGAGTCCGCGGCAGCCGAGATCGCCTCCCGGCGCCGCGCGATGAAGTCGGCCACGGACAACGCGAGCGACCTGATCGAGCAGCTCACCCTCGAGGCGAACAAGGCACGGCAGGCCGAGATTACCCAGGAAATAAGCGAGATCGTCGGCGGCGCCAACGCGCTGGCCGAGTCCATTGCAGGGAGTGAGTGAGGGCAATCATGACCGCTACCGCAGAGAACGTCGCCGGCGGCGACGTCGGTACCGCAGGCGGAACCGGCCGAGTGGCGCGGGTCATCGGTCCCGTTGTCGACGTTGAGTTCCCGGCTGAGCGGATGCCCGACATCTACAACGCGCTGCACGTGGACGTGACGCTTGGCGGTGCTGTCCGGACGCTGACCCTGGAGGTCGCGCAGCATATCGGCGACAACATGGCGCGCGCGATCTCCATGCAGCAGACCGACGGCCTGGTGCGCGGGACGGTGGTCACCGATACCGGGGAGGCGATCTCGGTGCCGGTGGGCGACATCACCAAGGGCCACGTGTTCAACGTCCTCGGCGAGACGCTTGACGTGCCCACGGCGTCCCTGAAGATCACCGAGCGGTGGCCGATCCACCGGGACGCGCCGTCGTTCGACCAGCTCGAGCCGAGAACCGAGATCCTCGAGACCGGCATCAAGGTTCTCGACCTGCTCACGCCCTATGTCAAGGGCGGCAAGGTCGGCCTTTTCGGCGGTGCGGGCGTCGGCAAGACCGTGCTCATCCAGGAGATGATCACCCGGGTCGCCAAGAACTTCGGCGGCGTGTCCGTGTTCGCCGGCGTGGGGGAGCGCACCCGCGAGGGAAACGACCTGTTCCTCGAGATGACCGAGTCCAACGTCATCAAGGACACCGCGCTGGTTTTTGGCCAGATGGACGAGCCGCCGGGCACCCGCCTGCGGGTAGGCCTCGCGGCGCTCACCATGGCCGAGTACTTCCGTGACGTGCAGCAGCAGGATGTGCTGCTGTTCATCGACAACATCTTCCGCTTCACCCAGGCGGGCTCGGAGGTGTCCACGCTGCTCGGCCGGATGCCGTCGGCCGTGGGCTACCAGCCCACGCTCGCCGACGAGATGGGCCAGCTCCAGGAGCGCATCACCTCCACCCGAGGCCACTCGATCACCTCGATGCAGGCCATCTTCGTGCCCGCGGACGACATCACCGACCCGGCGCCGCACACCGTGTTCGCGCACCTGGACGCGACCACCGTGCTGTCCAGGGCGATCACCGAGAAGGGGATCTTCCCCGCGGTGGACCCGCTCGACTCCACGTCGAGGATCCTGGACGCGAAGTACGTCGGCCAGGAGCATTACGACGTGGCCCGCGAGGTGCAGCGGATCTTGCAGCGGTACAACGAGCTGCAGGACATCATCGCCATCCTCGGCATCGATGAGCTGTCCGAGGAGGACCAGGTCACCGTCAAGCGGGCCAGGCGGATCGAGCGGTTCCTGTCTCACCCGATGTTCGTCGCGCAGCAGTTCACCGGCCAGCCGGGCGTGTTCGTCCCGCTGAGCGACACGATCGCGTCCTTCAAGGCGCTCACAGAGGGCAAGTACGACCACATCCCGGAGCAGGCGTTCTTCATGTGCGGCGGCATCGAGGACGTCGAGGAGAAGGCCAAGGAGCTGGAGCGCTCGTGACGCTGAACGTGCGGCTGGTCATCCCCGACCAGGAGATCTGGGCGGGCACCGCCAGCATGGTGATCGCCAAGACTCTGGAGGGCGACATCGGGGTGCAGACCGGCCATTCGCCGGTGCTCGGCATCCTGGCCGAGGGAAGCGTCGTCCGGATTCTCGATCCAGGCGGCGATGCGGTGCCCCCGGACGCGGCGGAGCGCGCTGGCCGGGAACTGACCGCCGCGGTGAGCACGGGATTCCTCTCCGTCGCGGATGACCGGGTATCGATACTCGCGCGGCAGGCCGAGCTGGGCGGGAGCGTGGACACCGGCAGCGTGCGGACGGAACTTGACGCCGTGCTCGCGGCGGGGGAGACGCCGGGCACAGGGGGAGAGGAACCGGCCGAAGCCAGGTACGCGAGAGCCCTGCTCCGGGCCGCCGGCGAGCAGGCCTGACGAGGGCGGAGTGGGCGAGGCGCTGGCACTCGACGCAGCCTGGGTCTTCGCCGCCTTCCTGCTCCTGCTCGTTCTCGCTGCCATCGGCATCGCCCTTCGCAGGGTTCTGCTCGAACGCGGCGGCGCGACCGTCGACTGCGGCCTGCGGCGGCCAGCGAGCGGCGCTTCCTGGCGGCTCGGAGTCGCCTCCTACCAGCGCGACGAGCTGCGCTGGTACCGCGTCTTCGGTGTGCTCCTGCGCCCGGAGGAGGTTTTCGCGCGGCGCGCGCTGAACGTCGTGGCCCGCCGGGTGCCCGATCCTTCTGAGACGGCCAGCCTGGGTCCCGGGCTCGTCGTGGTGGAGTGCAAGACGGGGGATGGCGCGGATGCCATCGAGCTCGCCATGGGCGAGCAGGCGCTGACCGGCTTCCTTGCCTGGCTGGAGGCCGCGCCGCCAGGCTCGCACCTCGACCCGATCGCCTGAAGAGCAGCGCTCGAGCCGACGCCGGGCAGACCGGGCCGGACCGGCCACCGAGATTACTCTGTGTAGTCGCCGCTATCAAAACGTGATCAGCGGTCTGACCTTGAGGTATTCACATCACGACCACGATGTGGCATCGTATGAATACGTTAGGTGATCACAGCGGATGGCCTAGGTATTCCTGTCGCGAGCAGGGATTCCGGTCGGCGCGGCTGATCGTCTGCGGGCGGCTGTCAACCGGGCTCCGGCCCGCTGGCCGCCTGACATCCGGAGTCCGGCGGTACTCGGGGGCCCGCCGGACTCCGGTGTTTCGCGGAGCCCGGCCACACTGGCCAGCCCTACGTCGGGTACGTGCTGGGCATCACGACATATCTTCGCCCGGCCGGCGTTCTCCAGGCAAGCACGCCTGGGCTTGTTTGTTCGAGTTTCCATCGCTGATCTTGCTTAAGACGATGATGTCGGCGGCACAACGGGGCGATATTACACTCGCACGTACGACCGCCTTGATCGTATGGGACCGTATGGTCCGCATCGCACCGGGCCGCGGGATGCCGGCAGCCGGGATACGTGCACGTGCGATTCCGGATCTCGATCAGGTGCCGGAGCCTCGGGGTCAGCTGGTATCCGGCGGTTTCGCGCCGGTGGGTGCAGGTGCCGCGTTCCAGCGGGCTCGCGGTGATCGTGACGGTCCACGTTCCGTCGGCGGCAAGGGCTCGGCGGATCGCGCAGCCGTGGCCGATCGCCTGCCCGTCCTGGCCGGTGATCGTCACATGCCAGCGGGCCCCGGGCCCGGCGGCGGTCCCGGCCAGCGTGCGCGCGGTCCGGCCGTCTACCGGGCCATAGCTGCCCACCTCGCCCGGGGCGTCGGTCAGGCCGAGCAGGGTGGCCAGGGGGAGGGTCAGGTTGACCGACCCGACCAGGCCCGCCAGCCCCGCACCCGGAGGACGGGGGGCGGCGCGACCACCGGGAGTGCGGGGGGCAGGGTGGCGGGCGGGCGGGTCTGCGGTATCCGAAGCACCGGGAGTGCCCTCAGCGCCGGAGGTACCGTCAGCGCCGGTCCCGCTGGTACCCGTCCCGCCTCTCGGCGGGGTCGCGATGCCTGGAGGCATCAGGTCGGCGGGCGGGTCATCTACGGGGTCGCCGAGCAGCAAGGCGACGTACGCGCGGGCACGCAGCTGATCCATGTCGGCCACGGCGCCCTGGCTCTTCCAGGCGGTCGCGATCTGGCACAGTCGCTGGTCGGCCGCGAGCACGTCGGCTGGGGGGAGGTCACGACCCGCCAGCGCGGCGGTCCCTGCCGACTCGTCCCACCGTTCCACCCGGGCGTTCTTCTCGGCCTTCTCGCGGCGCCTGCGCGCGGCGGCCGGGTCGGCTGCCAGCACCGCGCGGGCGACCGCGGCGCGCAGCTGGCCCGTTGTCATCGACGGGGCATCCGGCAGCACCTGCGCCTCGACCGCGGCGGCGTGCGCGTCGTCCAGGCCGCCGGTGCCGTCGGCGATGACCTTCGCTCTCGGCAGGTCAAGCTCCCCGGCCTCCAGCGCTGCCGCCGTCGCGGGCAGCCGCCAGGCCAGGTCCAGGGCCAGCCCCAGCTCGTCCTCGGCGGCCCGGCCGGTCAGCGTCAGCGCCGCGGCGATCTCGTCGGAGACGAACTCGCTCAACCGCGCGGGGAACGCGCCGGGCGCGGGCGCGGGCGTACGGTCGGCAGGCCGGCGGCGGGCAAGCTCGGCCACCGTGGCCAGCTCCCCGGATGCCGCCCAGGACGTCAGCCGCCGCTGCGCGCACAGCACTCCGATAAGCTCGTCATCGCTCAGCGCCTCGAGCCCGTGTGCGCGGGCATCAGCCGCGAAGCCAGCAAGCACCGGCCCCGGCGCGAGGGTATCCAGCGGCCCGCCGTCGGCGAATCCCGTCCCGTGACCGGACCCGTCGCGAGGCAGGAACCCAGCCGGGATTACCCCGCCAAGCCGCCCCGCCGCCGTCCCCGCCCAGTCCGCCGCCGTGAGCAAGCCGAACAAGATCTCAGCTGGAACGTCCGCCAGGTCCTCCGGCGGCGCACTGTCGGGATCTGGCCAATCCCATCCGTCCTCGTCCGGGGGAATCTCCCGGCGCGGGTCCACGGCAGCCAGCTCCGCTTCAAGCACAGCCTCCTGCGCACCCTCCCACCCGGCTTCCCCCGCGGCGGCATCACCGGGCCTGGCACCCCCCGGCCACCCGTGATCTTGCCGACCGGGCCCTGCCGGCACGCCGTCATCGGCGGGCTGTGCTGACATCGGCGGTCACCCCCCCCGGGCGGTCTGGTTAGCATGCAGGAAACTCAAACCTTCGAATATGATATCGTCTTCCCTGGCCTAGTGCACGCCATTTACGCGACGACACGCCAGCATCCTCAACCACGCAGAGCCCGATAACGATCATCGTCGGATAGTCAGCGGATCGTGGAAGGGACACCAGCTCACCTGTCCGCCGCGAAGTGAGGAGTCGCTGTTGGCGCCGGGGAGATCCCAGGGGACGCTGCCGACGGGGGCGTAGGCGCATCTTGTCGTGACAAGGCGCTACGGTGCTCGGCGTGAGGGATGTGCGAGGCGGGGCTGCCCGGCGGGTGGCCTGGGTGACCGGGGCCAGTCGCGGCGTCCTGCAGTTCGCCGAGCACCTGGACCTGACGCACTCGCCGTCCCCCGAGGGGGTCGGCCGGTGCCGCGGCAGCCAGCCTGGCCGGCCATCGCCGTTACCGCCCGGTGTCGGGAGCCCAGTCCTCGGCGAAGGTCTCCATCTGCCTGAGGACCAGCTCGGTGGCTCCCGGCTGGGCGTCCGGCGGGTAGCCGTGCCTGGCGAGCAGCCGCTTGATCGTCGAGCGGAGCTTGGCCCGCACATCATCCCGCGACACCCAGTCGGTGGTGACATCGCGGCGCAGTGACGTCACCAGGTCGCGGGCGATGTCGGCGAGGACGCCGGTGCCCATCTCGGTGACCGCCGACTCGTTCTGCGCCACGGCGTCGTAGAAGGCCAGCTCGTCGCTGTGCAGCGGGGGGCTGAACCGCCTGCCGCGGTCGGCGTCCGCCGACACCTCCTTCGCCACCGCCACCAGCTCGGCGATGACCTGGGCCGCCGTGAGGTGCCGGTTGGCGTACTGGGTCATCAGCCTGAGCAGCCGGTCGGAGAAACTCTGCTGCCTGACCACGTTGTGCCGGGTGACCTTGCGCATCTGCCGCTCGATCAGGCGGCGCAGGGCCTCGATGGTCAGGTGCGGATGCCGCGAATCCTGCATCCTCCTGATGAACGCCTCGTCCAGGTGCGACAGGTCGGGCCTGGGTATCCCGGCCGCCTCGTAGATGTCGGTGACGCCACCGGCCTCGATGGCGCCCGCGGTGAGCTGCCGCAGGTACATCTCCACGTCGGCAGGCACCGGCAGCCCTCGCGACCTGCGGTTGTCCGCGTCATCCTTGGCCATCCAGATGCGGACTTCCTCGAAGAAGGCGATATCGTCGCGGTAGTCCTTCAGGGCACCGCTGCTCGAGCACAGGGCATAGAAACGGGCGAGCCTCGCGGACTCCTTCCTGAACCGGTCGGCGAGGCTCGGCTCGCCCTCGCCGGCCTGGTTCTCCGGGTGCCCGGGGCTTCGCAGGTATTCCATCGTTCCGAGCACCGCGTTGACGAAAGCCTTCGGCGACCTGGCGGCGCGCACGGCACGCCAGTCATAACCACCGAGGATGACGTTGCCGATGACCTCATGAAGGTCGCGCACCGCCGCAAGCGCCGCGTCGATGTCGCGGCCGAGCGGCCTGGTGTTCTGGTCGTTGACCGTGTACTCGGCGAGCGCCGCGTACAGGCTCTCGGTCAGCGCCGCGTAGCCGACGAGCAGGCCGTCCTGCTTGTCGCGGAACGTGCGGTTGACCCGCGCGAGGGCCTGCATCAGCGTGGCACCGCGCATCGGCTTGTCCACGTAGAGGGTGTGCAGCGGCGGCGAGTCGAACCCGGTGAGCCACATCGAATGGACGATCACCAGCTCCAGGTCGTCATCCGGATCCTTGGCCCGGCGCTGGATCGCCTTGTTCTCCGAGGGCCGCCGGACGTGCCTCTTGATCTCCGCAGGGTCGCTCGGATCGCCAGTGTAGACGACCTTGATCTTCCCCTTCTCGATGCTGTCATGATGCCAGTCTGGCTTTATGGCGATAATTTGCCCGTACAGCTTCGCGCAGATATCCCGGGTGGCGCACACGATCATCCCCTTGCCGGGAACGCCGATGAACTTGCGCATCTCCCGCGAGCGGGACTCCCAGTGCTCCACGATGTCCCCGGCGAGGACCCGCAGCCGGTCCGGGGCGCCGTACAGCTCGTTCATCACGGCGACCGCCTGCTGCACGCGCTCACGCTCGGAGTCGTCAAGCCCCGCGGTGGCCTCGTCGGCCCGCTCGTCGATCAGCTCAGGGTCCACGTCGGGAGGCAGGTCAAGCGGGATGAGCCTGCTCTCGTAGTACACGGGCACCGTCGCGCCGTCATCGACGGCCCGGGTCAGGTCATAGACGTCGATGTAGTCGCCGAACACCTTCCGCGTATCGCGGTCGACAGCGGAGATCGGGGTCCCGGTGAACGCGATCATCGTCGCGTGCGGCAGCGCGTCCCGCAGGTGCCTGGCATACCCGTTCAGGTCGTCGTAGTGGCTCCGGTGCGCCTCGTCCACGATCACGATGATGTTGCGCCGGTCCGACAGGAGCGGGTGCGGGCGGCCGGCGTCCCGCTCCGCCCTGGTCCGGCCGAACTTCTGCAGCGTCGAGAAGAGGATGCCGCCGGTGCGCCGGTTCGCCAGCTCGGTACGCAGGTCGTCACGGGTGGCCAGCTGGACAGGCTGCCCGGGCAGCAGCTCGCTGGCCGCGAACGTCTCGTAGAGCTGGTCATCGAGGTCGGTGCGGTCGGTGAGCACGACGATGGTGGGGTTGCCGAGGGCGGGATGGATCAGCACCTGGTTGGCGTACAGCTCCATCTCCATGGACTTGCCGGAGCCCTGGGTGTGCCAGACCACGCCCGCGTGGCCGTGGCTGTGCACCGCCTCGATCGTCCTGCGCACCGCCTCGGCGACCGCGAAATACTGATGCGGCTTGGCGATCCGCTTGAGCAGCCCGTCGTCGGACTGGGCGAAGGCGACGTAGCCGTTCAGCAGCTCGATGAACCGTCCCTGCTCGAACAGGCCGTGCAGCATCAGGCTGAGCGCGACATCCTCGTCGGAGGTCGGCTGGGAAACCGGCTTACCCTGCTCATCGATGTTCCACGGCGCGAAATGCTCGAACGCCGTGAACGCGGTGCCGCACGCGGCCGTGATCCCGTCCGTGACGACGCACGCCACATCGCAGCGGAACGCCAGCGGCAGTTCCCCGACGTATGTCATAAGCTGCGCGTGCGCGTCCTTGAGACCCGCGTCCTCGTCGCCCGCGTTCTTCAGCTCGATGACGCCGAGCGGCATGCCGTTGACGTACAGCACGATGTCGAAGCGGCGCTTGTGCTCCCCGTCGGTCACCGTGACCTGGCTGGCCGCGAGGAAATCGTTGCCGTACGGGTCACGCTTGTCGATCAGCAGGACTGTCGGGTTATGCTCGGCGCCGAACGCATCGGTGTAGACGACGCTCCTGATGCCCTTGGTAAGAAACTCGTGGATCCGGAAGTTCTCCGCGCGGGCGTCACGGGACGTCGGCGTGAGCACAATGGACAGCGCCTCATCGACCGCCGCGCCCGGCAGCTTCGGATTGATCCTGGCAATCGCGTCACGCAGCCGGTGCGGGATAATCAGCTCGCCCCAGGATTCCCGCTCCCCAGACCCAGGCGCGATCTTCTTACCCTCAGCCGGCAGCCACGCCAGTTCCCCGAGTATCTCCAAGGCGAGCGCTTCCCATTGTGCCTCACCAATTTTACCGAACGGAAGCGTCATGACACCTCCCCCACAATCTTCTCCGCATCCCGAATCCGAACCGCCCCGGACATAAGCCTCGGCAGCAGAGTGCCGCGCAACTCGGCGAGGGCGACCGATTCGGCGGAAAGGGTTTGGCGAAGCGCGAAGATCGGGCGTACGCTTTTATAGAAGTTCTGAAGATCCGTCTCTCCGGGCAGGCGAACCGTAAGCGCAAGTGCGTTGCCGCGGTTTAGTCCAGGTACGGCTGAGTCCGAGTTCATCGTGTTCAGGCCAAGGTCTCGAAGCATGAAGAATGTGAACTCCATCGACATAGCAGCGTACCGGAGTTCCACATAAAAGGTGGTATCTATTGGAAAGAAGTCTTCTTCGGACCAGTGAACAGCACCTACTGTTCCCTTACGTCCGATAATGATGCCTGGGCCAGCGGCAAGAGCCTGGTCGTGCCTACCGGTGACACCTCCGCTGCCGTAGACGCTGATATTTCCAGCAACACGATCCGCCGTAGGTAGGGCCTTGCCGTACCTCAGATCGAGTAGATCCCCAACTGGCTTAGACCGTGTTGCCCGTGCGGTAAGCTGCTTGTAGCTGGATTCGGCAAGCTCAAATGATGTATTTGAGATGCGGTCGTTGACGGCGATCTTGTCGTCGAGCGCGCCAAGCACTGCAGCTATGCGCTCTTGCTCAGAACGTTCTGGCCAGCGAACTGGAAGAGGATGTACGTGGTTGCGGTTCAATGTCGGGTTCGCTGAGCCAACGTCTAGTCTTTTGACATCCAAACTGACGAAGAAATAGTAGACGAATCTCGGAAGACTCCCCTTGAAATCCTTCACCCAGAGCGTCGTATCGTGGGGCCAGTAGTCATCGGGAAGATAGAAGGTTGTCCCGAGAGTTCCCTTCCGGCCGATCACGACGCCCGGACCGGGAATCATTGCCCTGTCGTGATAACTGCTTATCCCGCCAGACGAAACTACAGGGACTGATCCCGGACGCTGTTCGGCGCGGGTGATGTCGAACCCGCGTTGAAGACTTAGAACTTCGCCAATTGTTGTACTCTTCCAGTCAGGCATTGAGGTTCTCCAGCTGGGTGCGGACTGCTTGTTCTAGGCGGGTGGATTCTTCGAAGTGGGTGAAGAGTTCCTTGGTTAGGCGGTCGATCTTCTCGGTGATCGGCTCGTCGTCGCTGTCGTCGACTTCCGTTGCGCCTACGTAGCGGCCTGGGGTGAGGATGTGGTCGTGTTTGCGGATTTCCTCGGTGGTGGCCGAGTAGCTGAAGCCGGGGATGTCCTCGTAGGTCAGGTGAGCTTCCCTGGCCGAGGCTGTGCCGCGCCAGGCGTGGTAGGTGTCGGCGATCTTGGCGAGGTCCTCTGTGGTGAGGATTCGCTCGGTGCGGTCGAGCATCGTGCCCATGGTGCGCGCGTCGATGAAGAGGAGTTCGCCGCGCCGGTCGGCGAGCCTCCTCGCGCCCTGGGGAGTCTTGTCCTTGGTGAAGAACCAGAGGCATGCGGGGATCTGGGTGGTGCGGAAGAGCTGCGGGGGTAGCGCGATCATGCAGGCGACTAGGTCCGCTTCGACGAGCGCCGCGCGGATCTCGCCTTCGCCTGATTGCCTGGACGACATGGAGCCGTTGGCGAGGACGACGCCTGCGGAGCCGCGCGCGGCGAGCTTGGAGACGATGTGCTGTAGCCAGGCGAAGTTGGCGTTGCCGGCTGGGGGCGCGCCGAACCGCCACCGCGGATCGTCGGACTTGCGCGCCCAGTCGGACATGTTGAACGGGGGATTGGCGAGGATGAAGTCGGCCTTGACGTCCGGGTGCTTGTCCTCGTAGAAGGTGTCCGCCCAGCGCTTGCTGAGATTCCCCGTGATGCCGTGGATCGCGAGGTTCATCGTGGCGAGGCGCCAGGTGCGCTCGTTGGACTCCTGGCCGTAGACGGCGATCGCGTCACGCTGGCCCCGATGGGCGAGGACGAACTTCTCCGCCTGGACGAACATGCCGCCGGAGCCGCAGCACGGGTCGTAGACGCGTCCTGAATACGGTTCGAGCACCTCGACGAGCAGCTTCACCACGCTCGCGGGCGTGTAGAACTCGCCGCCCCGCTTGCCCTCCGCGCGGGCGAACTTCTCAAGGAAGTACTCGTAGACCTCGCCGAGCACATCCCTGGCCGACCGGTCGCCGTGCCCGGTGAACCTGGCGTCGCTGATCAGGTCGACAAGCTCGCCGAGGCGGCGCTGGTCGACGTTGTCCCTGTTGAAGATCTTGGGCAGGACGCCGGTGAGCGAGGCGTTCGTCTTCATGATGGCGTCCATGGCGTTGTCGATCAGCTCGCCGACGGCCGCGCTCTTCGCCTGCGCGGCGAGGCTCTGCCAGCGCGCGCCCTCGGGAACCCAGAAGACACCCTCCCGCTTGTACTCGTCCACGTCGCTGAGGAAGCCGTCGAGTCGGGTCTCAGGCACGCCGTCGGCGAGCACTTCGGCGCGGATCTGTGCCCGTCGTTCCTCGAAGGAGTCGGAGACGTACTTGAGGAAGACCAGGCCGAGCACGAAGTCCTTGTACTGCGCGGCGTCCATCGAGCCGCGCAGCTTGTCGGCGGCCTTCCACAGGGTGTCGCGCAGGTCCGCCATCGTGGGCATGCCAGGCAGCGCCGCCTGGCCGGTCTTCTTCCTTGGTGGCATGGGTCTCCCTATCGATTCATCTGATTACGCGCCGCTGCCGGTCAGCGCGAGTGTGCCATCGAGGAGCCCGGCGGTGGTGATCTCGCGCAGCTCGCGGAGCGTGTCCATCTCCTGCCGGGCGAAGCCGCCGCGCTCGTCAAGCTGGGCAAGCAGGCTGTCGAGGAAACGCACCTCGGCCGGACTTGGCAGCGCTACCCGGTGCTCCTCCAGCCGCAGCGCCGGCCGGACCGCTCCCGCCGGGCGGGAACCGGATCCCTCGGCGGTGAGCAGCGCCGCGAGGACGCGAGGGGTGAACTGGTCCCGTTCGGCGCCGGGGATGCGCAGGATCCTGGCGGGGAACTCGACCACCGAGAAGCCGTCATGATCGACGGCCGCGCCAAGCCCGGGAACAGTCGTGACGACCACGTCGCCAGGCTCGGTCAGTCGCGCACGGGGGTACCGCGCGGCCAGCACGCCCCTGTCTACCTTCCTGTCGCCCCGGCGGCACTGGCCGAGCATCTCGGGCGCGCCGAGCACCACGTGATGCCCGTCCGCTCCGACATGGGCGACGTCGAGCCTCGTTCCCTTCAGCACGGTAAGGCGCCTGGCCCTGCCGAGTGCCCCGACTGTGGCGGCCGCGGGCCTGGCGCGGGCGCCTGACACGACCCCGCTCCGGACAGGCCGCCGCACGGCCGTGGCGTACGCGCCGATCCGGTCCAGGTCGGCTTCAAGCTGCGTGATCCTGGCGACACGGGCCGCCGCCCCAGTCTCGATCTCACGGATGCCCGGTGGCCGCCTTACGGTCAGCGGCCCCGGGGAATCGACGAGGTCGCCGATACGCACCTGTACCCCGAAGGCTCGCGTGTGGGCTCCGGGGGAGTAGCCATCGCGCCGCCACGTGACCACGTCTTCCACGAGGGCATCCACGACATCGTCCGTCAGCTCACGGTCGGAGACGTCGGCGAGCAGGACGCGGCCTCGCCAGGGGGACTCATGCGCCGACGTCAGCACCCAGAGCGCGGTCTCATACCCGGGACGGAACGGGACGAGCCCGCCGGGCAGCCGGATGACGGCTTCGACCATGCCGCCTTCGAGCAGCCTGGCCCGTGCGCGCTCGGCCGCCCCGTACGGCGGCAGCGCCCCGACGAGGACGTCGGCGGGGCCGAGGACGACGCCGCAGCAGCCAGGGGCGAGCCGCAGCGAAACGTTGTCGATCCTGTCCAGGATCTCTTCGGGGGACCGGTCCTCGCCAGATACGTAGGGAATCTGGGTGACGATGACATCCGGGTCGCCCGGCTCGTCGGGAAGCCCGTCGCCGATGCGGATGTCCAGATCGCCCCGGGGAATCCCGTGCACGGCAAGACGCCGGCGCACGAGCCTGGCGAGGTAGGCGTCACCCTCGGCTCCGGTGAACATCGGCGCGGCGTCGTCACCCAGCATGTGAGCGACCGCCGCCAGCAGATCCCCCGGCCCGGCGTCCGGGTCGGCCACGATGATCGGCTCAGGCTGCCTGGCACGTTCGCGTGCGCCGGAGACCCCGGCGATCAGGCGGGCGAGTCCCGGCGTCACGGTGCGGGTGTACAGGTCGGCCGCCCTGAAACGATTGCGCGCGCCCATGATCCGCTCGAAGGCGTCACGGCATCCCCAGGCAGCCTCCACGAGATCATCAACGGCAACGGCCAGCCAGCCCGAGTCGGCGGGCATCTGCCGGATCTCAGAGAGCAGGAGCTCGTCGGCGGGGTCCGCGTTCGCGGCACGGCTCTCGACGGCCCCGGCGACATCGTCCGTTCCGTCCGCAAGCGCCTCGTCGCCGCTCAGCTGCCGCAGGCAGATGAGCGCGGTAACCGTCGCGATCAGTTCCCTGGCCGGGAGCCCGGTCCCTAGCCCCGCGAGCGTGTAGAGGCTCAGGTCAGGTTCGATCCGGCCTCGGTCGGCTCTTCCCGTGGCGACCAGCCAGTCCGCCACCTCGCGGGGGTCGAACAGCGGCCGGGAAGCGTCGCCGCCAACGGGAGAGGGGAAGTCCGGATGACGGCGGCGCCACGTCGTGACGACCGGGCGCCGCACGTCCGCCAGCGCGGCGATCTCCGGCATGGACATCGGCAGCGGGATGCTCGCCTTTCCACGCGGCGCCGCGGTGGTCAGGGTCGATGAGATCGCCATCGCCACCTCCCGTTCGGCCATCTTGATCTTGATTTCCTGGACAGGAGCGGCGCTCAGACCGCCATGGCCAGGCAATCGATCAGCACTGTATGCCGAAAGCAAAGTCTATGGGAGATGAGAACTGATAACCCCCATTATCGGTCGCTGTCGAGGTCACCGGTATTGGCGCGGCGGCGTAGCGGGAATGTGATCTGGCGCGGGGTTATCCTTCGCTCACGGCCCCGGCCTGGCGAGTAGGGTATGGCCCATTGTCCGGACTGTGTTCGTGAGGCGGCAGGGTGTACAACTACATCATTGTCGGGGCTGGCAGCGCCGGGTGCGTCCTCGCGGCCCGGCTGACGGAAGACCCCGGTACGCGCGTCCTGCTCCTCGAAGCCGGGCCGCCTGACGATGCCGACGAGATCCACATGCCGGCGGCGGTCAACCGGCTGTTCAAGACCACCTATGACTGGGACTACAGCACGGTCCCGCAGGAGCGCGCGGCCGGCCGGGCCATCTACTGGCCGAGGGGCCGGGTACTCGGCGGGTCCTCGTCGATGAACGCGATGATCTACATCCGCGGCAGCCGGTATGACTATGACACCTGGCGTGACGAGTACGGCTGCACCGGGTGGGGCTACACGGACATGCTGCCCTACTTCCGCAGGGCCGAGGACAACTCGCGCGGCGCTTCTGCCTACCACGGCGCGGGAGGCCCGCTGCACGTGCAGGACCTGCGGTCCAAGTCAGCGCTGACAAAGGCATTCGTCGAGTCGGCCAGGCAGCACGGGCTGGCGTCCAATGACGACTTCAACGGCCCGCACCAGGAAGGCGCCGGCTTCTACCAGGTCACCCAGCACGGCGGCCGGCGCTGGTCGGCGGCCGACGCCTACCTCCGCCCGGCCGCGGCGCGGCCGAACCTCACCGTGCAGACCGACGCGCTCGCGACCAGCGTGGTCTTCGAGGGCGGCCGCGCGGTCGGCGTGCGCTACCTGCTGCGCGGGTCCGAGGAGGTCGCACGCGCCGACGCGGAGGTCATCCTCGCCGGGGGCGCGGTGAACAGCCCGCAGCTGCTGATGCTGTCCGGGGTCGGGCCGGCCGACCACCTCCGCGAGCATGACATCCACGTGGTGGCCGACAGCCCCGGCGTCGGCGCCAACCTGTCCGATCATCCCGTGGTCACGGCCATGTGGCAGACCCCCAGGGTCCGCGGGCTGTGGGAGCAGGCGGGTACTGTCAGCCAGCTGCGCTGGCGGTTCGCGCATTCCGGGCCGCTGGTGACGAACGTGGCGGAGGCGGGCGGATTCAGCCGGTCAGATCCGGCGCTGCCCGCACCGGACCTGCAATGGCACGCGCTGCCGGGCCCGTACGAGAACCAGGGACTCGCTGATCCGGCCAGGCGCGCGCTGTCCGTGCTCGTCGGGCTCGTCGCCGTGGGCAGCAGGGGCCGGGTCAGCCTGCGCGCCGCGGACCCGCGGCACAAGGCCGCCATCGACCCGGCCTATCTCGCCGATAACACCGATATCGAGCCGCTGGTGAAGGGAATCCAGCTGGCCAGGGAGTTCGCTGCCGCCGGGCCGATGGCCAAGATCTGCACCGGCGAGCTCTCACCCGGCAGCGACGTGCGCACAGAGGCCGAGATCCGCGAGTTCATCCGCAGGGATCTCGGCACGCTCTACCACCCGGTGGGCACCTGCGCGATGGGCGGCGACTCCCGGCTGGCGGCGAGCAAGCTCACCAGCGTGGTGGACACCGGCCTGCGGGTGCGCGGGGTGGAGCGACTGCGGGTCGTCGACGCGTCGATCATGCCGACCGTTCCGCGGGGCAACACCAACGCTCCCACGATCGCCATAGCCGAGCGCGCGGCCGACCTCATCGCCGGGCGTGCCCCCCTCGCCGCCGTCGACCCGGCGGAGTCCGCCGTCCTGGTCGGCTGACCCGGCAGTATTTCGTGACATCGCCTCACTTGTAGCGCTTGCCGTGCAAGATGGTGATGAGCCGGATGGTCCGGCTCATGTCCTTGTCCGTCCGCGCGAATGAGGTGAGGTTCGCCATGGGCCGCAGCCGCTTGCGGGCGATGGCCTTCGCGCGCGCGAACTCGCGGAGCCCGTCGGCGCCATGGATCCGGCCGTACCCGGATTCACCCACTCCGCCGAACGGAAGCGCCGGCACGCCGGCAAACGCTATTACCCCGTTGATCGACGTCATCCCGCTGCGCAGCGCCCGCGCCGCCTTCATGGCCCGCTTCCTGTTCTTGGCGAACACCGACGACCCGAGGGCGTAGGGGCTCGCGTTGGCGAGCTTGACGGCCTCCGCCAGGTCGTGCACCTTCGCGACCGTGATCGTCGGGCCGAAGGTCTCCTCGGTCACCGCGCGGCTCTCCTCTGGCACATCGACCAGGATGATCGGGTCCACGTACGGCTTGCGGATGCTTGACATGCTGCCGGACAGCGCCCGCCCGCCGCGGGCAAGCGCGTCGGCGAGGTGCTTTTCGATGACGTCGATCTGGCCCGGCATCGTCATGGGGCCGTACTGCGCCTCGCGGTCCTCGCCCGGCCGCACCTTCGAGGCCCGCTCGCTCAGCTTCTCGAGGAACGAGTGGTAGATCTCGCCGACCACGTACACCCGCTCGATGCCCACGCAGGTCTGCCCCGCGTTGGACAGCGCCCCCCAGACGGCCGCGTCCGCCGCGGCCTCCAGGTCAGCGTCGGCATCGATGATGAGGGCATCCTTGCCGCCGCATTCGGCGACCATCGGGGTCAGGTTCTCCGCGCAGGCGGTCATCACCTTCCGTGCCGTCGCGGCCGACCCGGTGAAGGCGATCTTGTCAACACCACCGCGGGCCAGCGCGTCGCCCGTCTCGCCCGCCCCCGTGACCAGCTGCAGCACCGGCAGCTCGGGGACAATCTCGGCGAAGGAACTGACCAGCCAGCTGCCGACCGCGGGGGTCAGCTCGCTCGGCTTGAACACCACCGCGTTGCCTGCCGCGAGCGCGTAGGCGATCGAGCCGACAGGAGTGAAGACCGGGTAGTTCCACGGCCCGATGACGCCGACGACGCCGAGCGGGCGGTACTCGACCGTGGCCGCCTGGTCGATGGCGGCGAGCCCGCTGCGAACCCGGCGCGGGCCAAGCACCTTGTGCGCGTTCTTCGCGGCCCAGTCGATGTGCACGATCGCGAGGACGACCTCGAGCTGCGCGTCCGCCAGCGGCTTGCCTGTCTCGGTGTGCACGAGCGCGGCGATCCGCCCCATGTAACGTGCGAGGTACGACTTCCAGGCGAGCAGCCTGACGCGCCGCTCCTTCCGGCCGATCCCCGCCCACCACGTGGCGGCCAGCCGCGCCTTGTCGACGGCCGCCGCGACCTCGGCCTCCCCGCAGACCGGGAAAGTGGCGATCACCTCTGACGTCGCAGGGTTCACCGTTTCGAACGTGGCCGCGGGCCTGGCCTGTCGCTGCGTCCGCATCGTCGTTGTCATGTCGCTGTCACCGCCATTGTCGGCTCTGCCCCCGCAGGCATTTATTGATGCCCAGTAAATCACCGGACTGCCGGTCTGCTAAGCGGCTGGCGAAGCCGTATCGATAGTGATGCCAAACGGTCATGCCGGTACGCTTGACTCTCAGTGACCTCACGACCGTACGTGCTGCTCAGCTGCGCTGTGTCCGTGGATGGCTACCTGGATGATGCCACAGACGAGCGGCTACTGCTCCGCCGCCCGCCGCGCCGGCCGCATCTCGCGCGGCCTGCCGCCGAACCCGGCCAGGGTCACCCTGACGGTGAGCGGTGACCTGGATCCCGGGGCCCGCTTACCCGCATGGCCCCGGCACGCCGATGCCCCTCGCCGAGGTGCGCTCGGTCGGCGGCGTCGTCCTACTCCGGTACCTGCTGCGCCCCGGGGGCGGGCATCGACACGCCAAATCTTTCCGGATCAAGGCCGGCGCCTTTGAGTAGCGGCGCTACGAGGTCGTTGATTCGCTTAGCCTCTGCTTCTGGATTGCCCTCTCGAAACAAAAGCTCATCCCTGGCAACTGCCTCGGCCATCAACTTGCCCATCAATTCCTGTTGCGCCTCGCTCTGCCTCCACCGTAGTTTTTGGCAGTCGGCGGCGCTTGACAAGCCAGTATCTACAAATGCTTCGCCCGGCTCGGGGTTGCTCTTGAGCCACTCGCGATACGCAGGGCTTCCGCCGGTCGATTCGGTCTGTGGGGGGTCTGGCGCTGTCCTACGTCCGTCGAAGAACCACATCTGACAACCTGCCCTTCGTGAGCTTATCTTAATTCTTGCGCCTAGCGAATGTCAATAATCACTTCGATTCCGAGTCATTTGCGAGCAGTTTCATGTAATTGCGAACCTTGTCTCGAAGCTTCTCGGCCAGGTAGGCACTCATTAGCGATGCAATGAGCGCCAATATGAGCCACGCGACGTCCACGCCATTCAACCGAACAAGGCCATGACCGAAGGTAAGGCTTCTTATCGTAAGGAATGATTTATGGTTCGCGTTAGCGATGTACAGCAGCGCGCTAGCAAGCGACACGACCGTAGAGATGCCAAGACCGATATATGTACAGATCGATGAGCGCTGAATGCGGTCTGCGGAATTTCCTATCCATGTTGCCGCGAAAGCAGGCACAGTCAAAAGCAGCGCCGGCAAATCACTTGCAATCTGCTGTGACGGAGATCGAAGGCCGGGTTGCACTAGCGTAAAGAACCAGATAAGTATTGCGCACGCTACGCATACCACCATGGCGCCGCCAAGCGCACCTGGCGGAACTTCGTCAAACTCGACGCGAGTCCACATATTTATATCCGAGAACCGCTGCAATCCGCGCGCGTGGAAGTGGGCATAGGGCAATGCCGATTCGCACTTCGAACTCAAGTATGGCTGCGTCTTGCCGCCCATGAACGTTTCTTGTCCAATAACATTCCTATTAGGTGTTTCAAAGAGTGTTTGCCTCGCGACAAAGCTACCCGGGACACCTGACATACTGAAATGATAGCTCGGCGCCTCGAAAGGCAACGTGAGCGGCAAACTGAAGCTCCGGGGACTTAGGCCGAGCCGTACACGTGACCGATCCGCGCGTACCGCCGCCTGCTCGTAGAGCGGCACTGTCCTTGAATACTTCATAGTAAGTCGGCTCCCGCTCGGGAGTTCGGCTTCAACGGCGATCAGGTAGTTCTCCGCAAAGAACTCACAGAGGTGGTGAAGGTCCAGTGCGGCTTCCGCGTTTACCGGGTTTGACGCGGCTCCAACGGAATCAAGCAGATGCAGCAGCGGCGAGATATCCTTGCTGTCAACCTTCTCGGGATAACACGCGACTTGGACCAGGCCACCGAGCACTGCTTCCTCAACCTTGGTGAGACTGCGTGAGGCGCCCTTACCGGAGCCATTTATATACGCAATGCGGAAGAGGCTATCTATTACATACGTTAGAAGACCATATATCTCGTCTTGCAGCAGCGGCGAGACGTGCCTGCCTTCACGGTCAGACAGGTCAAGATTATCGAGCGTAGCACCCTTTGCGAGCTTAATCAAGGGAATAAGTACCACTGACTCATTCGCGTTTCGCACCTTCTTGACAACCTGGTCATTGAGTGCAAACTCCATTATGACTTGTAAGCATAGACAGCCGTCGCGCACTTCGGCATTCTCGACGGCACGAGTAACATACTGCGATGAATTTCCCAGGATTCGAGAAAATAGATCAAGCACTTCCGGGGTGTATTTAAGCGACGCCTGATGTCGCGCGTTCGAGAGTTCTTCAGGAGTCGACGACGTTGATATCGGCATTCCTAAGGGCTTGCCTTGGTCCGGTACATCTTTAAGGATTCGGCCTATGCGTAGTAGAATGAGTGAAGCAATTATGAATACCAGGGCTGCCGCCCATCGTATGCCAAGAGCGGATTCAACTCCGTGCTTGCTCGCCGGACCCCCGAGAGCCATCACGACGAGAGCAATAAAGGCCGCTGCGCCAAGCATGGTCCGAACTATCGTGCGCAGCCATGTCCACCGAAGCCAACCTAGCATCGCACTCCCCACCCTAAGCTGCTTAGCAGACGTCTCATGATTCGCCGAACCGTAGTATTCGGCTTCCATGGAGAGGACGCGCCTTCCCAGAGTGTGGTTCACGGGAGCTGTGTCACGAACCGGCATCTGGCTATAAAGACAGTGCCGTCTTACCATGGTTGCCGGACAACTATCCACTACAAGACGCCCCAGCCCTAGGCCGACGGTTGCGTGCTGCCAATCAGGGGAGGGACGCTGATCAGCGAAACTTCGATGCCTCGGAGCCTTGTCAATCTGAGCCCATACACGACCAACCGGACAGTGCGTCCCAGGGGCGTCGTGCGTCGCTGTCGCACTACATGCGACAGCCCACACGCTTACACGATGGGGTGACGACGCATGTGAGTCTGCCTCTATGCCCACTGTCTCCCACCCCCCATGACCGCCTACAACTCGTCGCTAGCTTATAACGGAACGTGACAAGATCGCTCTACATCTGCTCATGGAACCCCTCCTTGTGCTCTGTCACGCGTGTTCCAGTATGGTGCGCTGTCGCTCCGCCGTACATAGGCTCTTTGGCTCGATTACGGGCTCTTTGGCTCGATTACGGAGGACGTAGGACATACGTAATGATTTCGTGAGCTTCAGGCCAGGCTGCCGGAGCAGAGGCAGGAGTCAAAACAGGGTGTTCTCCGGCTCCACGCCGCGTAGTGCGTCGTAGTCCAAGATCACGCAGCGGATACTGCGGTCCTCGGCCAGTGTTCGAGCCTGGAGCTTGATCGTCTGGGCAGCCAGCACTCCTTTGACCGGCGCCAGCAGCGGGTCACGGTTCAGGAGCTCTAGGTACCTAGTCAGTTGCTCTACGGCGTCGATCCCTGCAACTCGCTTGATCTCCACCGCGACGTAACCTCCGTGGCGCGAAGCGGTACCTTCAGTGGAATCGGCCCCGTCGATCTCGCCGCGGCGCTTGATCTCGACCGCGACGCTCACGCCGCCGGCGTTCCTGCACATCAGATCGACGGGGCCGATCGCGGTGGGGTACTCGCGGCGGACGAGCCGCCAGCCGTCGCCGAGCACGCCAGGCTGCGCAGCGAGGAGTTCCTGCAGGTGCGACTCCACGCCGTCCTTCACGAGGCCGGGGTCGGCGCCGAGCTCGAACGACGCGTCGCTGACGATCTCCTCGATGGAGATGCTGAGCGTCTCGCCCGCCTTGCCGGTGACGGTCCAGCGGCCCGGTTCCTCGGCCAGCCTGCACGGCGGCGACATCCAGTTCAGCGGTTTGTACGAACCGCCGTCGGAGTGGACGAGCACGGATCCGTCGGCCTTGACGATGAGCAGCCGGAGGGCGACAGGGAGATGGGCGGTGAGCCTGCCGGCATAGTCGACACTGCACCGCGCGATGACAAGCCGCACGGCATCACACTGTAGCGGCCAGGCTGCGCCGGCCTGACTGTAGCTGCCAACTGGGGCTCACCCCCCGATCCCCAGTGCTGAACCGGCGGCCTGGGCGGCTTGC
>WNFD01000393.1_pt1 | contig 49380 bp, 35 predicted proteins | sample 5400491 | NCBI WGS metagenome assembly WNFD01 (sample SAMN13153343, study PRJNA577476) | soil metagenome | isolation source: 120 cm saprolite under Douglas fir tree site 2 hole 2 replicate 2 | place: USA:California | collected 2015-04-18
TGGGGGGTCATCTCCCCGGGCCAGGACGGCGGGGGGTCTTGGGGGGTTGTCTCCCCGGGCCAGGGTGGTGGGGAGCTTCTGGACGGCGGGGGGTCTTGGGGGGTTGTCTCCCCGGGCCAGGGTGGTGGGGAGCTTCTGGACGGCGGGGGGTCTTGGGGGGTCGTCTCCCCGGGCGAACAGGGCGGGGCTCTGGCGGTGCTGTTCGCGCGGGCCGGGGAGCCGCCGCCTGGCGGCGAGGAGGCGGTCAGCGAGGCGGGCGGCCGGGTGCTCGTGATCGGCGATGGCGCGCGGCAGGCCGCGGCGGCGCTGGTCTGCGCCAGCCAGGCATGGTGGTGCGATACCGGCCGGGGACTGCGGCCCGGCGCCCTCGCCGCAGCGCTCGCCTCGCCGCTGGCAGCCCTGCCGCTGATCATCCTGCCCGCCTCACCTGACGGCCGCGACCTGGCACCCCGGCTGGCGGCCACCCTCGGCCGGCGGCTGCTCGCACACGCCGCATCCGCCCGGCTGCTGCCGACTGGCCGGGTGGCCGCGGAGCTGTCGCGGCTCGACGACCGGCTGCTGATCCCGGTGGAGACCGAAGCGCCCGCGGTGGTGACGCTGGCGGTAGGGCAGGGCCAGGCAGTGCCCGCCGTGAAGCGCGGTGACCCGGCTGAACCGGTCAGCCTCGCACTGCCCGGCCTCATCCCGGGGGGAACGGAGGGTCCGGAGGGCAGCGGCGCCGCCGGAGATCCGTGCCACCTCGATGTCGAGGTCATCGACGTGCTCGACCCCGATCCGGCGACGATGGACCTCGAGGAGGCGACGCTGGTCTTCGGCGGCGGGGCCGGGCTTGCCGCCGGGCTCGGCGATGCGGCGGCGCGTTCGGCGTTCGAGCTGCTCGCCTCGGTGGCGGTCGCGCTCGGCGCGTCGGCCGGCGCGACGCGCGTCGCGACGGATGCCGGATGGGCCGCGCACGACAGGCAGATCGGGACGACCGGGGTGAGCGTGCACCCGGAGCTGTACGTGGCTTTCGGCGTGTCCGGGGCGGCCCAGCATGTCGGCGGCCTCGGCGCGCCCGCGCACGTGGTGAGCGTCAACGTTGACCCGTCCTGCCCGATGACCTCGATGGCCGATCTCGGCATCGTCGCCGACGCCCGCGGGATGCTCGCCGAGCTTGCCCTGCTGCTCGGCGTCGACGTACCCGTCGGCCTGGCCGGACAATCCGGGAGGTAAGGACGGACCTATGAGCGTTATTCAGAACCAACGCAGGCACGGGCCGGAGGGCCGTAATCGCGAAGCCGTTCTAAATAAAGCTTCTCTTCATTTGAACCTGGAAATATCACGAAATTTGGGGATATTTGGTGAAAGGAGATCTTCCTCTTGTCTGACTTCAACTACAGCAGTGGTCCATTCACCGACACCAGACTACAGCGATGGTCCATTCACCCACATCGGCGATCGCGGTGAGCCGGTCAGCGGGCGCCGCGGACGCGATCGTGGTCGGCGCGGGACCGGCCGGTGCCGCGGCGGCGCTGGCGCTGGCCCGCGCCGGGCGTTCCGTGATCATGCTGGAGCGGGGGCCGTTCCCCGGGTCGAAGAACGTGTACGGCGGCGTGGTCTACGGGCGGGTGCTCGACGAGGTGATCCCGCGGTGGTGGGAGCAGGTTCCCGTGCAGCGCTGGGTGGTGCGGCGCTCGACGATGGTCATGACTCCCACCCAGGCGCTCACCGTCGACTACCGGACGCAAGGCTGGGCGCAGGCGCCGTACAACGGGATGACCGTCTACCGATCGGACTTCGACTCGTGGCTGGCCGCTCAGGCGGTCGCGGCAGGTGCCCAGCTTGTCACATCGACGGTGGCGACCGGCCTGCTGCGGGACGCCGGCGGGGCGGTGGCCGGGGTTCGGACCGACCGCGCGGACGGAGACCTCCGGGCGCGCCTGGTGATCGCGTGCGACGGCGTGAACTCCTTCCTCGCGAAGGAGGCGGGCCTGCTGCCCAGGGCGGACGCGTCTGTGCACACTCTCGGAGTGAAGGAGGTGCTCAGCCTGCCGGCGCCGGTCATCGAGGAGAGGTTCGGCGTCGGCGCGCGGGAAGGCGTCGATATCGAGATGCTCGGCATCACGCGCGGGATCCCGGGCGGCGGGTTCCTGTACACCAGCCGTGACACGGTGGCCGTCGGCGTGGTGGTTGCGCTGACCGGCCTCGCGCGCTCCGGCGTCCGGCCCGAGGAGCTCATCGGTGATCTCAAGGCGCACCCGGCGATCGCGCCGTACCTGCGCGGCTCCGCGGTGAAGGAGTACTCGGCGCATATGATCCCGGAGGGCGGCTATGACGCGATGCCCCGGCTGGCGACCGACGGCATGCTGGTCGCCGGTGACGCCGCGGGGATGTGCCTGGCCACCGGTATCTGGCTGGAGGGCGTGAACTTCGCGATCGGCTCAGGGCTGGCAGCCGGCCAGGCGGCGGCGGAAGCCATCGCCGCCGGGGATACCTCCGCGCGCCGCCTGTCGTCCTACCGGCGCCGCCTGGAATCGTCGTTCGTGCTCGCTGACCACAAGCGACTGCGCCGGGCGCCGCACCTCGTGCTCTCCGATCGTGTCCAGCGCCGCTACCCGGGGTTCGCCTGCGACATCGCCGAGGGGATGTTCACGGTGACCAACCCGGCACCCAAGCCGGGTGTCCTCGCGATCGCGAGGCATGCCGCGAAGGGCAGCGGCGTGCGGCTGCGTCACCTGCTTCGCGATGCGTTCGCCGGAGGGAGGGTGTTCCGGTGACTGGCAGCGAGGCGGTGACCGGCCGGGCGCCGGTGGCCGGGTACTCGCGCACCGGGTCCGCGGAGCGCTGGGCTGACCTGTCGTTCGAGGACAGGATGGCGTCGGTGGAATTCCGGGTGGGTGAGCGGGCGCACATCAGGGTCGACTCGGATGTCTGCCGGTCGTGCACGACCAGGGCATGCGTGACGGCGTGCCCGGCGAACCTGTTCGTGCCCACCTCGGATGGCGGCATCCTGTTCAACTACGAGCAGTGCTTCGAGTGCGGCACGTGCTACATGGTCTGCGACAGTGACGGCGCGATCAGCTGGAGCTACCCCGATGGCGGCCAGGGTGTCGTGTTCAGGAATGGATAAGAGCTTGCCCGAGGAGCATCGTCGGCTCAGCCCGGCTCGCGGAGGTGCATGGGTGTGGCAACGCTGTAGGTATAGGTGCGGCGCTGCCACATCCATGCACCTGGAACATCTCGGGGACAGGCGGTGAGAGGGCGGCGCGGACGCGCTCCGCGTCACGCTCAGGTCCTGGATCATCTCGGAAACAGGCGGTGAGGCGATGAATTCCCACGACGGCGTCCTCGTCGTGGCCTGCCTGCGCCACGCCGATCAGCGGCCGCTCGTCGACCCGCTGACCGCGGCGGTGCACGTCGACGCCCGCGCGGCCACCGCGTCGCCGTCAGACTGGGCCGCCCTGGAATATGCGCTGCGGCTGGCTGAGGCGTGGGGCGGCCGCGTCCTCGCGGTGAGCGCAGGGCCTCCCGGCGCGGACGAGACGCTGCGCGAGGCCGCGGCTGCCGGTGCGGCCGTGCTGCGCATCCCCTGGCCCGGCGGCGAGGGCCCGCCCGGGGGCCTGCCAGGAGGTTACGTCGCCGATCTTGCCGGTGACGAGCGGGCGCTGGCCAGGGCGCTGGCCGGGGCTATTCGTTCAGCTGGCCGGTCAGTCGGCTGGTCAGCTGAACGGTCGGCTGGCGAGCCGGCCCTGGTGCTGTGCGGCGATCGGTCCGCTGACCGCGGTACCGGCGCCGTGCCGGCCTATCTGGCACACGAACTCGGCGCGGCGCAGGCAGCCGGCCTGGTGGCGCTGCGTGCCAACGCCGACGGCACGCTCACCGGGGAGCGGCGGCTGTCCGGTGGCCGGCGCGAGCGACTGCGGATACCCCGCCCCGCGGTCTGCTCGGTCGAGGCCGCCGGCCTGCGGCTGCGCCGCGCCGGGCTGCCCGCGACCCTGGCGGCCCGGCGTGCCGCGGTACCGCTGCGAGAGCCGGAGCGAGATCCGGAGCGAGATCCGGCTGGCCGGCCCTGGATCGGCCAGCCGCGGCCGTACGCGCCCCGCACCCACGTGCTGCCGCCACCGGACGCGGACTCGCCCAGGGCCAGGGTGCTCGCGCTGACCGGCGCGCTCACCGACCGGGACCCGCCGACGGTGATCGGACCGGTGGACGCTGTCAGCGCGGCACAGGCCCTGCTCGCCTACCTAGACCGCAACGGCTACAGAGCCGCGCCGGGCCCGGCCGGAGCTAGTGTCTTGTAACGGCGTACCCGCTGGATCAGGAAGCAGCCCGGGGAGTCATCGCGGCAGGCGCGCGGATGGCCGGAGAACGACAGGACTTCTGGATCGTCACGTGAACCGGTACAGGACGCTGCGGGAAAGCGCTGGAACGCTCCGGTCGGCGCGCACTGTTTGCGCAGGTCAGGAACTCTGGTCGGCGCAAGTGCCCTGAACGGGTTGCCGGCGGGCGCCCTTTACGGCGAGGATGGCGCAACAGGCCGGAAACCCGCAGGTCACCGATGCCCTCCAGAGGCATCGGTCACAAACCCCCGCCCGACACCGAGGGCATAGAAACGCGATGATCTGCATGGCGCCATACAACTGCTCATGGCGTCACAAACCCCCGCCCGACACCGAGGGCATAGAAACCCGTTCTGGGGCGACACATCCATGACACGGCAGACGTCACAAACCCCCGCCCGACACCGAGGGCATAGAAACAACAAGAACGGACGTTCGTCGATCACATAGGTGACCGTCACAAACCCCCGCCCGACACCGAGGGCATAGAAACGATCGCGAACGCCGTTTCCCGCATGGAGTCGGGGTTGGTCACAAACCCCCGCCCGACACTGAGGGCATAGAAACACACCGAGGCCGGAGCCCGGGCCGACGACGACCGTCGCAAACCCCCCGCCCGACACCGAGGGCATAGAAACAGGAAGAAGCGGGCGAACGCGTAGCTGACCAGGACTCACAAACCCCCGCCCGACGCCGAGGGCATAGAAACGCACCGGAGAGTCAGTTACCGTCATGCGGTCCATCTGGTCACAAACCCGCCCGACACCGAGGGCATAGAAACATCTTGCCGACCTTGAGTACCTTGATGAGCTTGGTCACAAACCCCCGCCCGACACCGAGGGCATAGAAACCTAGTTGTTCGGAGTAGGTTCGCCCGGAATGTTGCCGTGTCACAAACCCCCGCCCGACACCGAGGGCATAGAAATGTGCCGTAGCACGACTGGATGAACGATGTTTCAGTCCGCGTCACAAACGCCCGACACCGAGGGCATGGGGCCGTAGCCGATCGTCATGGTGTCGGAGATTTGCGGAAGGCGGGTCGTGGGACCGGGTCATGGGCAGGGATGCTGGATGAGGGCGGTCGTGGCGTGTGGACGGAGGCGGCGGAAGACGGGTGGTGGACTGGCTATCGGGGCAGGGATGGTTGATGATGGCGGTTGGTGACGCGTGAACGGAGGGCAGGAGCGGGGGGCGGGTCCCTCGCCGGATGAGGGCGCCCGTCGGCTTGCGCCTGCGGGGCTGCGCCTGCGCCCCGACCCTGGGCTGAAGTTCTTCGAGGGCGGGACGGTACTCGTCGGCGGGTCGCCGTACCGGCTCATGCGGCTGCGCCCGGCGGTCTCCTACCAGGTGGCAGCGTGGTGGAACGGCACGCCGGTGCCGCGCAGGCCAGCGATCCAGGCGCTCGCCAGGCGGCTACTCGAGGCAGGCATGGCACATCCCGAGCCCGAGGGCGGCCCGGATCCCGATGACGTCACGGTCGTGATACCGGTTCGCGACCGGGTAGCCGAGCTGACCCGCTGCCTGGCCGCCGCAGGCGGTGCGGGCGGTGCGGGCAGTGCGATGGGGGCGAGCAGTGCGGAAGCTTCGGCGGGTCCGGGGGGTGCGGGCCGCCCAGCGGGCGGGGCGAGCTGTGCGGCGGGCCCGCAAGTGATCGTCGTGGACGACTGCTCGGCAGATCCAGGCGCGGTGGCGGCGGTCGCTGCCGCGGCCGGCGCGCGATACCTCCGCCGTCAGGCGAACGGCGGCCCCGCGGCAGCACGGAACACAGGACTTGCCGCCGCCGCGACGCCGTTCGTCGCATTCCTCGATTCCGATTGCGTCCCTGCGCCAGGGTGGCTGACCCCGCTGCTGCCGCACTTCAGCGATCCCGCGGTCGCCGCCGTGGCCCCGCGGATCGTCCCCCACGAGCGGGATCGGCCGGAAGGCTGGCTGGCGCGGTATGAGGGGATCTGCTCGGCACTCGACATGGGCCCCGCGGAGAGCATCGTGCGGCCGGGCGCGCGGGTACCTTACGTGCCCGCCGCGGCCCTTGTCGTCCGCAAGGCCGCCGCTGGCACGGGCTTCGCGGAGGACATGCCCGTTGGTGAGGACGTCGACTTCGTCTGGCGGCTTGTCGCGGCCGGGTGGCAGGTGAGATATATGCCGAACGCGAGCGTCGGGCACCAGCACAGGGTGCGACTTGGTGAGTGGTTCACCAGGCGCAAGGACTACGGCACCTCCGCCGCTCCGCTCGAGTTGCGTCATCCGGGCAAGGTGCCGGCCGTGGCGATGCCGGGATGGAGCGCGGTGACCTGGCTCGCGGTGGCCGCGCGATGCCCGGGAGCCGGTGCGGCGGTCGTCGGCGCGACCACCGCGCTGCTCGCCCGCCGCCTCGCCCCGTTCACCGATGACGCCTGGCCGCTCGCCGGGCGGCTCGCCGGAGCAGGAACCATCACGGCGGGTCGGCAGCTCGGCAGCGCGATCACGCGCGCGTGGTGGCCGGCGGCGCTGCCCGCGGCGGTCGCCTTCCCCCGGCTGCGCGTGCCGCTCGCGGCATTCGTGATCACTCCGCAGTTGCTCGACTGGCGGGAGCGGCGCCCCCCCATGGACCCAGCGCGTTACGTCGCGGCCCGGCTGCTCGCTGACGTGGCCTACAGCATCGGCGTGTGGCAGGGCTGCGTGCATCACAGGACGGCCAGGCCGCTGCTCCCACGCCTATGGTGGCACTCACGCGAGGCCGGACGTGATGGATCCCGGAATCGCTCACCTTGAGTGCGTGGTGGCCACGGCTGAGCTTGCTGCTCAAAGGCGTCGATCCGGGGATCGACGACCCCAGAGGGTCCACAATCCCCGGATCGACGCCGTCCACGAAGAACCCCCGCGAGAGAGCAGCCCCGGCACGCACGCGGACGCAATGGCGTCGATCCGGGGATCGCACTGGTTCGCCTCGCGACCATCCCCCCGGCCGCCCGTCCCATCTGGGTCGACGCCCCAGCTATCCGCGGGCCCCAGGCGCCCACGGCGTCCCTCTCCCAGACGGCGTCGATCCGGGATCGCAGACCACGGGTGGTACGTAATCCCCGTATCGATGCTCTTGCGCAAGCCGCAGGGATCGGGTGCGTACCCGCATCGATCCGGGAGGGTTGTTCAAAAGCAGTTTCTGATGAAGATCAGCAGCCTGGCGATCCTCGCCACGGCCGGCAGCGAACTACAGCAGTGGTCCATTCACACAGTCTGGTGTGTGTGAATGGACCACTGCTGTAGTTGCGGTGATGTGGCGCCCCGGGGCCGGGTCGGTCGCGCGGCCTGGCAAGATCAGGGCATGAAGAGACTTTGCCGGATATTTCATCTTGACTCCTGAGTTTCCGCTATGCAGGTTAATGGAACACCTCAGCTGAGTGCGGTGGAGTAATAGTTCTAAGTAACTTCGTAGTTTAGGAGATCGCCGATGAGGAGAACGCGAGGTGTCCGGGCATTGCTTGCCAGCTCCGTCTTAGCCGCGGCCGTTGCTGGCCCGGCCCTGCTGGCCATACCCCAGGCCAGCGCCGGAGTAATCGACAACATCTGCAACGGTGCCGCCCAATTCAACCTGGCTCCGCCGCTGACCCTTGCCCAGCACCCGATCACCGCGACGCTGTCCAATGCCACGCTCTCCGGTTGCGCGAATCCCGCCTACCGCAACGCGATCATCACGTTCAACTCGGCCTCAGGCAATTCCCTGTGCCTGGTGCTGAACCTGGCAGGTAACGGCGATCTCACCTGGGGCAACGGCCAGGTCAGCACCTACATCTTCACCATCAGCACGAACCCGCTTACGGGCAGTATCGGGCTCAGCGCCACGGTCGGGTCCGGCCCGTTCGCTGGTGACACGATAGAGGACGTGCCTGTGATCCTGACGGTCAGCGGAACGTGCCTGACTGGCGGGATAACTTCGCTAACCCTCGACCTCAGCGGTGCAGTGTTCTTCCACCTCTGAAAATCGCTGCGCCAAGTTCCGCTTGTCCGCTGCTGTGCGTCAGTGGTCGTGGATGAGGACGCCGCGGATGTTCTTGCCGTCGAGCAGGTCCTGGTAGCCCTGGTTGATCTCCTCGAGCCGGTACCGCTTGGTGATGAGCTCGTCTAGCTTGAGGTGGCCTGACCGGTACAAGTCGATCATCCGCGGGATGTCCTCGAAGGGGTTGCCGCCGCCGAACAGTGCCCCCCTGATCCGCTTCTCGAACAGCGTGAGCTCGCCGCCTGACACGTGGATCGTCTTTTTCGCCGGGTCAGCGAGGCCGGTTACCACGACCTGGCCGCCCTTGCGGATCGCGTGGAATGCCGCCTCCACGACGTCTTCTGTCACCACCCCCACGGTGACGAGGGCCTGGTCGGCACCGACGCCCCTGGTGATGTCGGTGATGATCTGCTGCGCCTCGTCCGCGTCCCGCGCGGTGTGCGTGGCGCCGAGCCGCTTGGCCGTCTCCCTCTTGCCCGGCACAGGATCGATCGCCACGACGTTGATGGCCCCGGCGAACGCCGCCCCTTGCACGGCGTTGATGCCGACGCCGCCGATCCCGTACACCGCGACGGTGTCGCCAGGCCGCACGCCGCCGGCGTTGACCGCTGTGCCCCATCCTGTCGGTACGCCGCAGCCGACGAGAACGACAGTGTCGAGCGGCAGGTCGTCGTCGACCTTGACGCAGGAATGCTCGGAGACGGTCGCCCACTGGGAGAACGTGCCGAGCATGCACATCCCGCCGTAGTCCTCGCCGCCGGAGTGGAACCTGAACGTCTCGTCTGCCATGCAGCCCACGGCCACGTACCGGCCAAGGTCGCAGATGTTGGTCAGGCCCCGGGCGCAGAAGCGGCAGTGCCCGCACACGGGCAGGAACGAGCAGATGATGTGATCGCCTGGCTTCAGCCGGGTCACCCCCGCCCCTGCCTCCTCGACGATCCCGGCCCCTTCGTGACCGCCCACCATCGGGAAGCGAGGCGTGATGTCGCCCTGCCTGAGGTGCTCGTCAGAGTGGCACAGGCCAGCGGCGACGAACCGCACCAGGACCTCGCCGGCCTTGGGCGGATCGAGGTCGAGCTCAGCGATTTCCCAGTCTTTGCCGACGTCGCGGAGGATCGCTGCCCTGGTCTTCATGCGCTCTCCCGACCGGCGGCGAGCCAGCCGCAGACCGGCGATCACCGCCTCGAGGACCGAATACCGGAACGACCTGGGGCGGCCCGTTCCGCCTCACCGGCATCGATTGCAATCATGATGTACCCAGCGACGACGGTCATTGTGCGCAGGACCAAGAAACCGCCCGCCGTGTTGTCGCCTGGCAGCGCGCCTCCTTGATGTGAAGGCATCGTGATGCTCCAGGGCACCCAGGGCATGTTCATCTGGTCGGGCGCGCTGCCAGCGGGATGGGCTCGGCTGGAGGGGTGGCCATGGCCGGGGCGGTCTTCAGCTCTGAGCTGTGGTACGTCGCTCGCATCGCGAGTTCCGGGCTGTACCTGGCGATGATCTGCCGAACCCGATGGGCGGCGAGAGGGCCGAGCAGGTCGTAGGCGGCGGTGAACAGCTCACGGGCGGCCGTCCGTGGCCAGGCGTCGGGGAGGAGTTCACCAGGAAGATCGGGATCAAGCCCGGGGAAAGCGCGCCATTCGTCCATGACGCGGGTCCTGGCGACGAGCGCCTCCACGGGGGACATCCGCCCGGCGAGCGTGCGGTCCCGCAGGCGCTCGGTGTGCGCGATGAAGCTGTCGTACCTATCGTGCAGGTTGTCCAGGTCCCATGCGCGCTGCGGTAGCCCCTCCGGGCCGATTCCAGGGACAGTGGTGGCACGGAACGCGGTCGCCGTGGTTATGCCGAGCTCGGCGAGCTGGCTGACCACCTCGATGACGTGATCGCGCGGCGCGACCCACAGCGCGTCATATAGCGGGGCGAAGCCGAGCCAGCGGAGCTGCTTGCGCAAGGCGTCGCGTGCTGCCCGGTTGTGCTCTGGGATGGAGAATGCGACAAGGCTCCACATCCCGTCCCATGGTTGCGTGCCGCGGCCGAACGAGAAGATGTGGCGTCCGCCCTCATCAAGTATCTGAGCCGCACGCTCGCTGAGCCGGACGACGGTGCGCCGCCCGCTCTTGGATGTGACGAGGAGCTTGTTGCGGGTGAGGCGGCTGAGCGCGGCGCGTGCGGCCGAGTCGCTGACGCCGAACTCCGCGAGCAGCGCGACTAGCGCTGCCGACGGGAGTGACTCCGTGCGCTGCCACCAGTAGTCCCCGAGCAGGGTGAGCAGGAGCCGCGGCGGCCTCTGGACGACTCCGACTGGGCGGATCGTCAGGGCATCGTCACTGGGAAACGCTGCTTCGCCGGGGTACGACTGGATATCCACCACGGTAACCAGGGTAGCGAACGACATTCGGTCGTGGTCATTGAGCACCAGGCGGGTTCCGGAAGACGGCGAACGGATTTAAAGCATGCTGATTGATGTGCTGGTCGACAACAAAATCGTCATATGTCTCTTTCGAGAGGATTCCATCGCCTCCCGGTCCAGGCCGCGATGGGCCGGGTGGGTGGCGGAGGACGCCGACGCCTCCCCGGTCCAGACCAGTCCAGACCGGTCTAGACCGGGGAGGGGCTGGATCGGCTCAGGCGGGAGGGGACGCTGGCGGGTTGATGCCCAGGAACCGGAAGCAGTTGTTCCAGGTGATGTCGTCGAGCACGGGCTCGGGGAGTGCCATGGAACGGAGCGTCCTTCCGGCTGGCTGCTCGCGCGGCATCGCGGGGAAGTCGGATCCGATGAGCAGTCGGCTAGGCCCGATCATGTCGATCAGGTACTGAAGAGCGCGCCGGTCGAATACCAGCGTGTCGTAGTAGAAACGCCGGGCGCAGCCGGCGGGGGAATGTCCCCCGGGGAAAGCGCCGCCGGAACTCGGGTCGGGCTGCGGCTCCTCGTTCCAGGTGCGGCCCCAGAAGTACTGCGCGCGGGTCAGCATCAGCGGGAATCCGCCAGCCCCGTGGCTGAAGGCGAGGCGGAGGCCCGGGCACTTCTCCGCGGTCCCGCTGGCGATGATCGAGGCCGCCGCCATGGCGATCTCGGTGGCGAAGCCGAACGTGCCGAGCGCGGCCCGGGGCAGCCGGTCGGTCACGGTGGGGCTGGCGGCGTGCACGAAGATCGGTATCCGCAGGCGCTCAGCTTCCTGGAAGAAGCCGAGGAAGCGGTCCTCGCCGAGCGATGCGCCGTTGACGTTGGAGCCGATCTCGATGCCAGCCAGGCCGATCTTCGTGATCTCCGCGAGCTCCGCCGCCGCGAGATCCGGATCCTGAAGCGGTACCGTGCCAAGGCCGAAGAAGCGGTCCGGCCGCGGGCCGCACAGGCCCGCGATGAACTCGTTGATCCAGCGGCCGAGGTCGCGGCCGCTCTCCGGCGGCAGCCCGTAGTTCAGCAGCGGGGGCATCGGGGAGACAACCTCGGCGTCCGTCCCGCTCGCATCCATGGCGCTCAGGCGCTGCTCGGCGTCGAAGAAGGCGCGCTGGGCCGTGAACCTGAGCGGCCCGGCTGTCAGCAGTCGCGCCCCGTCCTGGCCTGTCGGCTCCATCGTCGGCCAGCCCTCGGCTCCCGCGGCAGGAAACTCGGCAGGAAGCACATGGGCGTGCATGTCAATCAACATGGACTTTCCATCGCCGTGACCGGATGAGGACCCGGGCCAGAGCCTCTACGCAGCTAAAGAACGACATCTCTCTAAGTTTCCTGACTTATATTTATCCCGAACGGGAGCGTCGTGGCGCCCCTGCCCCAGCGCGTTGTGGGAAATGTGGTTATGGCCGCTCCGGGGAGCTGCGACCGCCCGCGGGATGTGGGATTGCCTGGGCGGGGTGACGATCCCCTGGGCGGATCAGGGCCGGGGCTCAAGTGACTGCCGGGGCGGGGCGGATGGCGACGTGGACCGCTTCCTCGCCGGGGACCTCGCCGGCCAGCGTTTCGATGGCGCGGGCCGTGTCGGCAAGCCCGAACGTGTGCGTGTGCAGCTTCTCCAGCGGGAAGCGGCCGGTTTCGATAATCCGGATGGCCTCGCTGTAGGCGCGGGCATCGACGCCGTAGGCCCCTACGACGGTGATGGCCTTGTTGATGATCAGGTCGGTGCTGATCCCGGCAGGCCTGCCGCCCTTCAGGCCGGCTAGCACCACCCTCCCGCCGTGACGCACCGTTTGCAGCGCGTCCAGGACCGGCCGGGTAGCCATCGGCGTCACCTCGAGCACGACGTCGGCGAGGTCGCCCCCGGTGATCTCCGTAACCCGCTCTACGGTGTCCTCCGCGTCGACGTTGATCGTGTAATCCGCGCCGAACTCGCGGGCGAGCGCCAGCTTGGCGGCGTCCTTGCCAAGACCGGTCACGATGATCGTGCCCGCGCCCGCGGCCCGCGCCGCGATCACGGCCGCCAGCCCGCGCTGGCCCGGGCCGAGGATGAGCACGGTATCGCCGAGTTGCGTGCCGCCCAGGTGGCAGACCCAGCGGACGCCGGCACCGAGGGGATTGAACATGACGGCCACCTCGGCGGGTATGTCCCCTCGCACCTTGTGCAGGATGGCGTTGGGGTGCAGGTAGACGTACTCGGCGAAGCCGCCCCAGAGGCTGGGCTCGCGGGTGACGGGGGTGTATCCGTGGGTGGCGTGCCGGCTGCGGCAGGACATGTACCGTCCTGTCAGGCAGAGCTGACAGCTGCGGCACGGTACGAGGATCTCGAGCGCCACCCTGTCGCCCGGCTTGACGCCCCAGCGCGCGGCTGCCCGGTCACCGGCCTCTTCGATGATCCCCAGCGGCTCGTGACCGGGGATCAGCGGGAACACGGCGCGTCCGATGTTGCCCTTGTACTGCTCGACATCGCTGCCGCAGATCCCGCAGGCCTCGACGCGCAGCAGCCCGTCGTCAGGACCTGTCACGGGTCTCGGGAACTCCCGCAGCTCGATCCCCCTCGGACCCGTCTGGACGGCCGCGCGGACACGCTCAGCCATGGTCGCGGGCACTTCCGTCGGCCCCGTCGGCGGCCCCGTCGGCGGCCCAGTCGGCAGCGCCGTCGGGCTCGGTGATATCCAGCCGTATCAGGGGAACCGGCCCGGCGTTGTCCGCGGGGGGCGTGTAACCCCAGTACTTGGCGCGGGCGCCGCCGTCGATGACGAAATCGCAGCCGGTGATGAGGCGCGCGTAGTCCGAGCACATCCAGGCGACGCAGTGACCGATGTCCGTAGGGGTGGCGGGCACGCCCATGGGGATGTTGCCGCGTACGTCGAAGGTGCCTACCGGACGCCACCACCGCGGGCGGTCCATAGGCGGGGGCGGCGGTCGCAGGCTGGTCAGGCCCGCCGCGCGCCGCGCCGCGATGAACTCGGGGTTGTCGGGTTCAGGAGCAGTAGGGGAGAAGCTGTTGACCCGGATGCCGTATGGTGCCAGGTCCATCGCCGCCGCGCGGACGAAGTTGGCAAGCCCGCCCTTGTGAAAGGCATAAGCGATGAATCCGGGGGCGCCTTGCCATGCGTTCGAGGACAGGATGCTCACGATGCTTCCCCTGATGCCACGCTCGATCATGGCGATGGCGGCATGCCTGGCGTTGAGGAAGTTGCCCGAGGCGGCGACAGTGACGGCGCGATTGAAGTATTCGAGGCTTTCTTCGAGTATGCCGCGACCGCCGAGCAGTGCCGCGTTGTTGATCAGGATATCGATCCTGCCCCACGTGCTGAGCACCTGGCCGATGTAGGACGTGACATCGTCCTCGTCGCTGACGTCGCCGGTCAGGGCGAGGGCGGTGCCGCCATTCCGCTCGATGCGCGCCGCGCAGGCATGTGCCGCGTCGAGCTTGATGTCGTTGCAGGCCACCCTCGCGCCGTACCTGGCCAGCGCCAGGGCGATCCCGCTGCCGATGTTCGGCCCGGCGCCGGTGACGAGTGCGACCTTACCTTCCAGCGATACGTCCATCAGGTGCCCCTTGTCCGGTGAGAGGCTAGTCGCCGTTGATGACGATGGTTTTTAGCTGGGTGTAGTCGAGAACCGAGTCGGCGCTCATGGTCCGGCCGAATCCGCTGTGCTTGTAGCCGCCCCATGGGGCGCCGATGACCCCGCGGGATCCGAATCCGTTGATGGTGACCTGGCCCGCCTGCACGCCCCTGGCGAGCCGGACCGCCCGGCTCACGTCGCTCGTCCAGATACAGGCATTGAGGCCGTACCTGGTGCCGTTGGCGATGGCGAGCGCCTCGTCCTCGTCGTCGTAGGTGAGCACGGAAAGCACGGGCCCGAAGATCTCCTCCTGGGCGATGCGCATGCCGGGCTGGACTCGGTCGAAGAGCGTCGGCTCGACGAAGAATCCCCGGTCGTACTTCTCGCCGGTGAGCTTCCGTCCGCCGGCGACGACTTCCGCGCCCTCCTGGCGGCCGATGTCGAGGTAGCCGAGCACCCGCTTCTCCTGCCTCGCGCTGATCAGGGGCCCCATCTGGACGTCCTCGTACCAGGGGCCGACGCGGACCTTGCCGAACGCCTCGGCGATCGCGCCGACGAGTTCCTGCCGCATGCTCTCGTCCACGAGCAGCCTGGAGCCCGCGGCGCAGACCTGGCCGGTGTTCAGCGTGATGCCCGTCACGATCGCCGGGATGGCACGCTCCAGGTTGGCGTCACGCAGGACGATCTGCGGTGCCTTGCCGCCGAGCTCCACGTGCAGGGGGATCAGGTTCCTCGCGCACGCCGCCATGATCTTGCTGCCGGTTTCCGGCGAGCCGGTGAAGCTCATCCGCCGGATCAGCGGATGAGCGGAAAGCGCGGCGCCCGCTTCCGATCCGTAACCGGTCACGACATTGAGCACTCCCGGCGGGATCCCCGCCGCCAGTGCCAGCTTCGCCAGGAGCAGGCAGGTGAGCGGGGCATCCTCGGCGGGCTTCACCACGATGGTGTTGCCGGCCGCGATCGCAGGGGCGACGTCGGTGACCATGATCGGCCCAGGGACATTCCACGGAATGATGCTGCCGCACACGCCGAACGGCTCGCGGACCGTCATGCCGAGGACATTCGGCTGGGCAGAGGGCAGGGTCTGGCCGGTGATCTTGTCCGCTAGGCCGGCGGTATAGATGAGCGTGCGCGGCACGGGGGAGGGACCCCAGCGCGGCCTGCCGACCTCCATCCGCTCGAGGAGGTCGATCTCCTGCTCGTTCTCCCCGCAGAGGCATGCCCAGCGATACAAGAGGTCCGCCCTGGCCGCGGGGCTGGTGTCACGCCACGCAGGGAAGGCCGCGGCCGCGGCCTGCACCGCCGCGCCAACGTCTACCGCGCTGCCCCTCGGCACGCGCGCCAGCACATCCTGAGTCGCGGGGTTGACGACGTCGAACGTCTCGCCGCTTCTTGCGGGCGCCCACTCTCCGTCGATGAGATGCGCGCTGTCCGCCAGCAGCGCGCCGACGTCCAGCCCAGCAGGTGCTGTGGTTGACATGGTCTTCCCTTCTCCTGTCTGGCGCCGGGGAGTGGATGAAGTATGACGACTTTGATAACGCTCGTCGCTTCAAATGACATGTCGTACGAAGAGTGCCTGTCAAGGCCGCGACCGGAAGTGGGGCGTGTTCACTGCCTGGCGGGCGCGCGATTGTGCTGTGAGTCCAAGACCAGCCCTGATCACACTGTGGCGTGAAACGTTGCAGGGCCGCCCCTCATGCCGGAAGCTGGACATTTAGCACACAGTCGTAGAACGATATGTCATAGATTGCGAGAGGCCTGATTCGAGGAAGGTCAGGACATGAGCATGCTCAAGACGCAAGCGGCGGTCCTCCGCAAGCCCGGTGAGTGGTGGGAGATCACGGAACTCGATCTCGACGAGCCCAAGGCTGGCGAGGTCCTGATCCGCATCGAGGCGGCCGGTCTCTGCCACTCCGACGAGCACATCCGCACCGGTCACATGGCGCGGCTGCCGATGGTCGGCGGCCATGAAGGCGCGGGCATAGTGGAGGCCGCTGGCCCTTCCGTCACCAGGGTTGCCGTGGGTGATCGCATCGCCTGCTCGTACATTCCTGTCTGCGGGATCTGCCGCTACTGCTCGACCGGCCACCAGAACCTCTGTGACCAGGGTCTGAACGCGGGCATCGGCTGCCTGCCCGACCGCACCTTCCGCTTCCACGCCGACGGCGAGGATCTCGGCGGGATGTGCGTGCTCGGCACGTTCTCCCAGTACGCCGTGCTGTCAGAGTGGTCCTGCGTCAAGATCGAGCCTGACATCCCGTTCGCGCTCGCCGCGCTGGTGAGCTGCGGGGTGACTACGGGCTGGTGCTCCGCGGTCTACGCGGCGGGCGTCCGGCCCGGCGACACGGTAGTGATCTTCGGCATCGGCGGGGTGGGGATCAATACCGTCCAGGGAGCGAGGTACGCGGGCGCCAAGAACGTTATCGCGATCGACCCGCTCGAATTCAAGCTCGAGACAGCCAGGAAGTTCGGCGCCACCCACGTGAGCTCCGATCCGGTCGGCGCGCAGGAGCTTGTGGTCGAGCTGACCCGCGGGCAGCTCGCCGACCACGTGATCCTCACGGTCGGCGACATGAACGCAGAGGTTGTCAGGCAGGCAGTGGACATGTCAGGTAAGACGGGCCAGGTCACGATGACCGGGGTCGGCGACTATGAGATGAAGCTGCCGGGAAACATCCTCATCGGATACCAGCGGCGGCTTCAGGGCGCGCTCTTCGGCGGCGCGAACCCGCTCTACGACATACCGAAGATCCTGGACCTCTACCGGTCGGGCGACATCAAGCTAGACGAGCTTGTCTCCCAGCAGTACCGGCTGGACCAGGTAAACGACGGGTACCGCGACCTGGTGGACGGCAAGAACATCCGCGGCGTCATCATCCACCAACACTGATATCAGAAAATAAAATGATATTTCGGGCATGCCTAAGTGCGGAAGTTGGAGGACTGGGGTGGCGGGGACTGGAGTGTCGGGCCTGGGCGGGGACTGGGTGGCGGGCGGGGATCAGGGAAGCCTGGCAGCGGAGAGTGGAGGGTAAGGGACTGATATGCCGAACGCGATCTTGGATCCGACCGGGCGGGCAACGCGTGCCCGTGGCGCGGAGGCGAGGGCCGTCGGACTGGCGCCGCGGCGGGCTGATCTTCGCGGCGCCGCGATCGGCCTGCTCGTGAACACGAAACAGAACGCGGCGACCTTCCTCGAGGAAGTCGGCAGGCTCCTGGTCGAGCGCCATGGCGCCGCGGGCGTCATGCTGCGCACGAAGCTGGCCTTCGCGCAGCCGGCGCCTGAGGGCCTGCTCAAGGAGATGACAACTGAATGTGACGTCATCGTCACCGGTATCGGGGACTGCGGATCCTGCAGCGCTTCGGCGATCACCGACGGGGTGGCGATCGAGGGCAGGGGCACGCCGGCGGCGGTGATCTGCAGCGACGCCTTCCGGGGCAGCGCCGACGCGATCGCCGACCTCCGCGGAGCGCCCGGCTACCAGTACGTGACGACGCCGCACCCTGTCGCCGTGCTCACGCCCGGCCAGGTACGCGAGCGCGCGTCACAGGTCCTGCCCGAGGTGGTCTCCCTCCTTGTCTCCGGGGAGAGCCGGGGCCACGCCTGATGGCGCTGACGGACCCGCCCGACGGCCCTGTTCCCGGCAGCCTGGATCCCGGCGGCCTGGATCCCGACCGGGCGCAGCAGGCGATCGAGTACTGCTATGAGCAAGGCTGGTCGGACGGGCTGCCGCTCGTCCCGGCCTCGCGGCCGCTTGTCGACCAGTTCCTCGCGGCCACCGGCCGCGACCCGCGGGAGGTCATCGGCGCACTCGAGCAGGTCGGCGGAGAATGTACCGTCTACCTGGCGGCCGTCAACGCGGCGATGGCAGGCTGCCGGCCCGAGTACTTCCCCGTGGTCCTTGCCGCCTTCGACGCACTCATGCTTGAGCGAGCGGCGCGTGGCGGCGGCTGGCAGAGCACGAGCGGTCCCGCGCCGCTGATCGTGGTCAACGGGCCGGTGCGCGGCGAGCTCGGCTTCAACGGCGGCGGCGGTGCCTTCGGGCCCGGATTCCGGGCGAACGCGACCGTCGCCCGCGCCATCGGCCTCATCGTGCGCAACGCCTTCGGCATCAAGCCCCACGTACTCGAGCAAGCCACCCAGGGGGTCCCCGGCCGGTGGTCGATCTGCATCGCGGAGAACGAGGAGGAGAGCCCATGGGAGCCGCTCTCCGTCGAGACCGGGCAGCCTGACGGGGCCAGCGCGGTGGCGGCGACGCTGATCCGCACGTCCGAATTCGTGGACAACCGGCACACCCAGGACCCGGAGCAGATCCTGTGGGACTTCGCTGACACGATCTCGCGGACCGGCGCGCTGATCTTCCGCGACACCTCGTGCGGAGTCGTGTTCTGCCCTGAGCACGCCCAGCTGCTCGCCGCCGCCGGGTACGCGAAGCCGGACGTACGACAGTGGCTGATCGAGCACTGCGGCCGCAGCGACGCCGACCTGCGGCGGGCGGGGAAGAACGGCCTCAACGGCATCGTCCGCTTCGCTGCGCCTGCCGGGCGGGAAGGGCCTGCCGGGCGGGAAGGGCCTGCCGGGCGGGAAGCACCATCGACTGGCGATGACAGCTTCGCGCGTATCCTCCCGTCGCCGCGGCATGTGCCGGTGATCGTGGCAGGGGCGCGGAACGCGGCGATCTCGATGGTGGTGCGGGTCTTCGGTGAGTGGTCGGGCAGTGCCATCCCGGTTGAGACGGCGGCCCGCGAGGATCAAGGTGCGACTGCCGGTGCCGGCACGGCCATGGCCGGGGGAGCATGACGATGGCCGACGAAGAACGCCTGCGGGCGCTGCGGTCGTCCCTTGCCGCCGACGGCTTTTCGCTGGAGGTCCGCGAGCACGGCGACAGGGTCGGTGTGGTGATCTCCGCGTCGCCCGGGGCGTGCGCGGACTGCCTGGTGCCGAAGCCCCTGATGCGCGGCATCCTGCGGAACGTTCTCGGCGTCGAGGAGGACGCCATCGACATCAGCTATCCGCGCGACTGCGCTGCTAGCCCCGGGAGGCGACGCTTCGCGCCACCCCAGGCCACGCCGAAGCAGATCGAATACGAGCCGGGCGAGCCGTCGTGAGCTGTCAGGCGCCGGCAGGCGCGCTCCCGTTCGGTATAAAAAGCGATATAAACGGCAGGACGATGACCTGCCCGCGCACGACGGAAGGTACCTGCTGGGACGAGGCGGATTCCGAGGCGGCGCGCTCGTGACCATGCGGGCGGGGGCATGTCGGGGTTCCCGTTCGCCCGGCCGGAGAATTCCATGATCACGAAAGGCCCGTGACCTTATGCGGTGCCAGATCTTTCGCGATCATGTGATCTACATCTGGAGGAGATCATCATGAGTGCTCGCACGACACCACCGTTCCGCGCTGACCATGTCGGGAGCCTGCTCCGGCCGGAGCCGCTCCTGCGCGCGAGGGCGGAGTTCGCCGCTGGCCGCCTCAAGGCCGAGGACCTGCGCGCCGTGGAAGACGATGCGATCAGGGACGCGGTGCGGATGCAGGAGGACGTGGGGCTGCAGTCGGCCACCGACGGGGAGTTCCGCCGTGCTTCCTGGCACATGGACTTCATCTACCAGCTCGGCGGCATCAGCAAGGCCTCCGGCCAGATCAAGGTCAGGTTCCGCAACGAGGCGGGCCTGCTCGAATTCACTCCGGCGGCCCTGCACGTAGACGGCGAGGTGCGGCTGGAGCACACCATCTTCGGCGACGCGTTCGAGTTCCTGAAGTCGCTCCCCTCGTCGGCGACGCCGAAGCTGACGATCCCCTCGCCGAGCATGGTGCACTACCGCGGCGGGCGGGCGGCGATCGAGCCCGGGATCTACCCCGACCTCGACGAATTCTGGACCGACCTGTCCGCCGCGTACGCGGAAGAGGTCGAGCGGCTGGCCGGGCTCGGCTGCACCTACCTGCAGTTCGACGACACCAGCCTGGCCTACCTCAACGATCCCGCGCAGCGGGCCGAGATGGCCGGGCGCGGCGAGGACGCCGACCAGCTGCACCTGCGCTACATCAGGCAGATCAATGACGCGCTCGCGCACAAGCCGGAGGGCCTGACCGTCACGACGCACATGTGCCGCGGCAACTTCCGTTCGTCCTGGGTCGCCGAGGGGGGCTACGACTTCGTCGCCGAGGCGCTGTTCGCGGAGCTGGGCGTGGACGGCTTCTTCCTCGAGTACGACGACGCGCGCTCTGGCGGGTTCGAGCCGCTTCGGTTCGTGCCAGCGGGCAAGTTCGTGGTCCTCGGGCTCGTCACGACCAAGCGCGGGGAACTGGAGTCCAAGGACGCGCTCAAGCGGCGGATCGACCAGGCCAGCAAGTACGTCCCGCTTGACCAGCTGTGCCTGTCCCCGCAGTGCGGCTTCTCCTCCACCGTGGAAGGCAACACCCTCAGCTACGACCAGGAAGTCGCCAAGCTCCGCCTCATCGTCGAGACCGCCCGCGAGGTCTGGGACTAGCCCGGGCACCTTGCGTTATCGGTCCAGCCAGGCGCGGACCTGGGTGGTCAGGAAGGCCAGGTCGGCCGGGATGTCCTGGGGACTGCCCGCCCGGTGACCCCAGATGCTGGGAATCGTGGCAAGCGCGCCGTGCTTGAGGTGCTCGAGTTCTGCCTCGTTGTCCGCCACCCTGAAGTACAGGTCTGTCGCGCTCGGCATGAGCAGCACCCGGGCGGTGATCGAGCTGAGGGCCCTGGCTAGATCACCGGAATACAGGTCGTTGGCGCTGATGTCGGCCTCCTGCCAGGTCAGCGCCTGGGCGTAGAGGTTGGCCGCACGGAGCGCGCCGAAGGAGTCCTCCCAGTCGGTCTTGATGAAGGCGGGCAGGTCGGGTGCGCCGAGCGCGGTCTCGAAGAGGCGCTCACGGTAGAAGTCCTGGCTCAGGCCCCAGGCCGCGTAGATGTGCGCCAGCGCGCGCACCGTGGCCAGCGGCTCGGCGCTGAACTGGCCGTTGCCCAGGTACTCGGGCGCTGCCTCCATGGTTCGCAGCAGGCCGGACAGGAACACCTTGTTGTGCAGGGAAGTCCGGGCGCTGCCGCACACGATGATCGCGCGCTCGACGAGCCCGGGGAACAGCGCGGCCCAGTGGTATGCCTGGCCCGCGCCCATCGAGAACCCGTACGCCGCCGCGACGCCGGTGACGCCGAAGTGCCCGGTCAGCAGGCGGTGCTGGACGCGCACGTTGTCCGCCATCGTCACCACGGCGGGATAGTCCGCGGTATCCGCTGCCGAGGAGGACAGGCCATTGGAGAACATGTCCGGCACCACGATGAACCACCGGACCGGGTCAAGCACGGCATCCGGCCCGATCAGCCACGCCAGGTCCTCGTGGACGGCGGTGTAGCTACAGGGGTAGACGATCACGTTGTCCCGCGCGTCGTTGAGCGTCCCGTGTGCCTGCCACACCAGGCGCGCATCGCGGATCACGCCGCCCCGCTCGACCGGAAGGTCACCCAGTTCCAGGACGCCGTCCTGCACCGGCCAGCCGGGATCCTCACCGGTCATGCAAGCACCCCGGTGCAACAGCACCCACCACTATCACTGCATGAACAAGCAAGAAACCAACTATACCGAACGAGAGCGCGGTGACGCCGACTTTCCGCGCCCGGAGCCAGCCGGAGTGACACTCCGGGCGCCCGCGCGGTCCATGTGCGATGGCCGACCTAGCCTTCGGCACCACCTCGCGCAGTTGCTCAAGGCTCCTCATGCAGGCGAGGGCTGGCCAGCGGCTCGAGTCTTGCCGGAGCCGTGAACCGGGCGGGGAATGTGACGCGCACGGCTGGCTGTCTGACCGTGGCCCGTGCCCGCCAGTACCGGTGACTTCGCCCGGCAGCGTATCTGTTTCCTGATCTTTGTGCACCGGACCGGGCCAGTGGGCGTCTTGTCTGTGATGGCGGTTGCGGCCGGTCCGGAACCCGGCTCAGGACCCTGGCCAGCCTGAGCACATACGCCCGCGCTCACGGCCCCGGACATGACCTCGGAACCCGGACCAGCGCGTTAATTATCTGCGAGCCCTAAGTGGCATTGTATCTTGGAAGGATATGCTCATGACTCAAGGTGATGCGACTCAACCTGCGCCCTTTGATAATTTCTTTAATCCCAGGGGAACGGAGGATTTCGTCGACAAGCTAGTTAGCAAGGGGACTGGGGCCTCGCTGCTAGGTGGTGGGCTTACTGTACTCTTTGGAACTCTAACTAGTTTGTTCGCGCTTCCACAGGGTGATGCTATTGCTGCAATAGTTACGGGCGGCCTGCTGGTGGTATTGGGGGGATTGTTTAACCTATACGTCTACAGGCGCGACACCGAAATCTATATTCTCAGGTTCAACGACGCTAGTGCGAGAGCAAAGCGATTGGGGCAAGCTGAGGTTGAGGCTGCCGGTCAAGCTGCTAAGTTGCCACAGCCAGCAAAACCCTGAGACCGCGGTTCCGCCTCGCCAGCAACCGCCACGCCGGCTACCGGCATGCCCTTTCACAGGACTTCCGAATACTTACGGAGGAACTGCCCAGGGAAGCTGCGGAATACGCCAGCCGGCGAAAGGGAGGTCAAGGAGCCAGACCGGGCCGGGAAACACAAGACAAGGACGCATCAGGCCAGGACATTCCGTGGAAACCCTCACCGGACACCGTCCGGGGGATTCAGCTGATGCTTGAGATGATGGAAGAAGGGCCGTCCGTCGTTGCGCACCCGGATGAAAGGCTCAAGGGAGTCAGGGTGCTGTGCTGTGACGCCACCGAGAAAGGCCATGCCTTCGACGGGCGCGAGGCGATTACCGTTACCCTGGGAAACGGAAAGCTGAACTACTGCAAAGGTCATTGCCTGTCCGCGTTCGTTACCGCCTTCCGCACTGCACGATCCGCAGGAAAAGCGAGCATCCGCGTACCAGAACTCGGAGGGTCTTTCACGATCCAGCGGAAAGACGGCCGGCCGGAAAGCGATAGCCAGCCGCCAGCGCGGGCGGGTTGCATGATCACGGCAGAACGGGGCCGCGCAGCGGCCGGCCGGCGCGTAGCACCGTTGTCTTGCGGGTGTGCGGGTGCTGTGGGGTTTTCGCGGTGGCGTCAGGTGCCGCTCCTGGGGTGAATACCCGGAGGGCGCCTTTGTGTCTGCCTTGGCGAGTGCGGGTGTGGGTCGGTGGGCCGTTTGAGGGTGGTGGCCGATGGGCGGGGGTGCTGGAAGGGGCGCGGGCGTGGGCGTGGGCGTGTGTCCGTTGGGGCGTGCGGATGGCGTGCCTGTGCGCTTTTCAGGGTTCGAGGCGGTTGGGTCCGCGGAAGAGGAAGGTGGCCTCGCGGATGGAGGGGAGGCCGAGCATGACCATGATGAGCCGGGCCAGGCCGAGCCCGAATCCGCCGTGGGGGGGTGTGCCGTAGCGGAAGCTGTTGAGGTAGCCGGCCATGGGGGGGAGTTCCATGCCTTTTTCTTCGGCCTGGCGGATCAGTACGTCGTGGCGGTGCTCGCGCTGTGCCCCGGTGGTGACCTCGATGCCGTTCCAGAGCAGGTCGAAGCTTGCGGTGACGGCGGGGTCGTCGTCGGCGCGCATGTGGTAGAAGGGCCGGACGCTGGCGGGGAAACGGGTGAGGAAGACGAACTCGTGGCCTTGTTCCTGGCGGATGAGCGCGGACAGGGCGCGCTCGCCTTCGGGGTCCAGGTCCTCGCGGAGGCCGCCGGGATCCCAGCCGTCCTTGCGGAGCCTGGTGAGGGCGTCGGCCATGGTGATGCGGGGGAAGGGCACGGGCGGCAGGGTGATTTCCGTGCCGAGTTGTGCGCTGATCTCGTCGCCGTGGGCTGCGGTGACCTGTTCGAGGACGTGATGGAGCAGGCGTTCTTCGAAGGCCATGACGTCGTCGACGCTGTCGATCCAGGCGATCTCGGCGTCGACGCTGGTGAATTCGGTGGAGTGCCGGCTGGTGAAGGAGGGCTCGGCACGGAAGACGGGGCCGATCTCGAAGACCTTGTCGATGCCGCCGGCGATGGCCATCTGCTTGTAGAACTGGGGGGACTGGGCAAGGTATGCGGTGCGGCCGAAGTAGGCGACCCTGAAGACCTCGGCGCCGGATTCTGAGGCGGTACCCATCAGCTTGGGCGTGTGCAGCTCGGTGAAGCCTTCTCCGGTGGCGACCTCGCGCATTGCCTGCTCGATGGTGGTCTGCACGTCGAAGACCAGCCGGTGGCCCGGGCGGCGCAGGTCGAGGTAGCGCCAGTCGAGGCGCTGGTCCAGGCCGGTGTTCTCGTCGATGGGCAGGGGCGTCTCGGCGCGGCTGGTGATCTCGACGTGCCCGGGGATGATCTCCAGGCCGCCCAGGCTGACGACGGGGTTGTCCGCGACGCGCCCGGTGATCCTGACCGCTGACTCGGCGGTCAGGGACTCCAGCAGGCTTATACCTAACGGGCTACGCAGCAATGGCAGCTTACCCATCATAATTCCTGAAATTTCCGTCTTTATACTGAATGGGAGCAAGGGAGGCGCTCGCGCGCGCATTCATGACCGCGGTGGATTCTCAGCCGATTCGCGGGAGATGTACCACGATCATGGGAACGCGATCAGGGAACTGGCCTCCTGACCGGTCACCGGCTGCGCCCACGCCCTGTCCTCATCGCCTGATCCCTTTCTCGGGATTGCGTGCGGACCTGGGTACCAGAGTGTCGCTGCACCCGTCCTCATCGAGGTCTGACGTCACAGGGAACCTCAAAACTGGCATGCCGGATATCGAGGCTAACGGGTTGCCGTGGCCAGCGTTATGTGATGAAATTTGATGGACGAACCGAGCTTAACCACAAATTTACGGCCTACTGAGGAGGCGATGATGGCGTCACCCCTATCGGATGGGAGCCGCGTCGCATGGGTAGTGGGAGCCGGAGGAATCGGTTCGGCCGTGGCCGAGGCCCTTTCAGGGAGGTTTGCGCTGGTCGTCTTCGACCGTGAATCTGGAGATCGCTCGCGGCCGGTTGTACTGCTGGATGCCGTGAATTCTTCGAGCGTCAGAGATGCTGTCGAGGAAACCGCTGCGAAGCATGGCATACCCGAGGTAGTCGTGTACTGCGTCGGCTATGTCTCGGCCGCAACCGTGGAGAGCGTCACCGTGGCCGAGCTGCACCGGATCATTGATCACAATTTCACGGGACTGATATACTTCTTGCAAGCCCTACGGAGAATCCTGCGATCGGCCCCTTGTACATGTCTAGTTGTTACCTCGAATGCGGCATTCGTGGCCCGGCCGGACCAGCCCCTGTACGCCGCCATGAAGGCTGCTGTTGCCAGCCTCGTCAAGAGCCTGGCTGCGGGCTGGGCTGCGTCGGGGATCCGGCTAGTAGCCGTGGCGCCCGGCACTGTCATCGTCGACCGGAACCGCGATGCGGTCCTCCGGCGGTACCCCGACGCGCCACACGACGGGGGACGGCCCAGCGGCCGTCTGCTGCTACCTGCCGACCTGGCCAGCTTCATCGCCGACTTGACCGATCATTGCGATCAGCTCACCGGCCAGACGCTGATCTTCGATGGCGGGAGTTCCCTTGGTGGACGCTGATGCCCTGCGCTCTCGCGAAGTGACGACTGTCGTGGACCAGCTCACACACGCCGCCGCCGATTTGGTCCTGGCAGCCTGGGGGGCCACCGGCCGCGGTGAGGCCACGCGCCGCAGTGATCTCGATCTGTTCTGCTGGAATCCCCGCGGTGTTGACCTCGTGCACCCGAGCGTCAGGCACGCCGCATATCTTGACCTGCTGACTTGCGTGGCGGATTCCCAAGGTTTGCGGGACTGGGCTCTCAGCAACGCCACTGACCTGCATGCCGTGATGTTTGCCCGCGTGCTCCGCGGCAGTCCCACTGACATCGCCCGGTTCCGGGGTATTGTCCGCAGCCTCTGGCACGACACACAGATCCGGGCTCGTGAGATCTACCATCTCATCGGAGCATGTATCGCGCTGCCGCGTCTGCATGGGACTGCGACACACCGGCCCGAGAAATTCTTACTGGGTGCCACCAGGTGCTGGACGGCCTTGGCTGAGTGCGCGTTCCTACGATCAGGATATATCGGCCACTATTCAACACGCCACGGCTTGCGCCTGCTGATAAACAAAGGCGTAATCGGATCTGACACGATGTCACTCTACGACCATGCCACTGAGCTACGGCGGCTGTGCGAAGATGAACAGATATCCCACCGTGAGCTTGTCGCGAAACTGGAACCTATCGGAGCGGCCTTCCTACGGTGCGCACGATCGTTCATCTCTGGCAACATCGAGTGGCTGTGCCAGAATGCACCCATATCGCAGATTACGCTACGGCGCCTCGGAACAGAGCTGCTCGGCGCACCTGACATCCAAGACAACATGGGAACCGTCACTCCGTTGACCGATGCGGATGACATGCTGCGCGTCCTGCTGTCTGATGACCCTGACGAGATCCAGCGCCTCGTGCACGGGCGGCCGCCACACCGCAATTGGTGGGTGCGTCACGCCGCGCTGATGAACCGAAACACCCGCGCGGCGACGCTGTTCTCGATCGTTGCCGGTACAGTCCGCGAGCAGAGATGGTGGCCGGACCGGAACCTCATCCTCTACGCTATCCGGCACCCCAGCTCCGATGACCGCCTCGTCAACCTCCTGCTCGCCAATGCCGGCCAGCTGCGGTCGATGGACGTGGCCGCCATTGCCGCCCGCAGGCCGACAAGAGCCGATGCGCAGGAGATGGAGTGATGCACCGTCGCCTGCACTGCGTTCGGTGCGCGGACCGTGTCCTGACCGTGCCCGAACTCGCTGGTTATAGCTGCGGCGCATGCGGCAGCAACCTTGTGTTTCGCATACAGCCTGCCAGCGACCTAGCACAGCTCATCGAACGCGACCGAGGGCTGCCATGGCGTTATCACAAGCTACTGCCAGTCGAATACGAGCCCGGGGCGGACGACGGCCTGGTCCCGCCCGTGACCCGCAGCCGCGTCTTGGAGTCGCGACTTGGCGTCGCACGGGTGTGGCTGGTGGACTGCACGGTCTTCGGGACGGGAACGTTCAAGGACCTTGAAGCGGCCGTCGTCATCGCGATCGCCAAGCAGCTCGGGATAGGCCGGATCTCGGTGCACTCGACCGGCAACACCGCGCTGGCGTACCGCCATTATGCGATCAGGCTGGGGGTGACCTGCGCAGCATTCCTGCCGCGAATGAACATCGGCAAGCTCGGCGACATCGAACCTAACTTGAACGCTCCGATCTTCGCCGTGGACGCTGAGTACGCACAAGTCTCCGACGTCGCCAAGAGAGCCGCCGCCCGTGACGGCATACACCACATGGCACCGCTCCGATGGAAGCTCGAAGGGAAGGCAACCATCGCATGGCTGCTGAGGGAGCTGCAATTGCAGGTCGATCTGATCGTCCAGACCGTCGCTGGTGGTTACGGCGTCCTGGGTGTCGAGACCGGCTTCCGTCGCGTCGCCACAGCCCTCGGTGAACCGGCCGTCGCCCCCTCGCGTCCTGGCTACCTGCTCTTTCAGCCTTCCGATGCCGACACCTTAGTTCGGGCCTGGAATACCGGAGCGACCGAGCTGTCGCAAGCTGACCTGCGCCTGCCGCGGAAACCGCTTGAGCCTACACTCCAGTCGACCAACCCTCTCGCGACACTCCCTCTGCTGCGCCGGATACTGCCTGCGGAAACGGTCTTCCAGTCGGTTCCTGTGCAGTTGGTTGATGACTCGAAGCCTGTCATCGACGCTGCTCTCCATGATGCGGGAATCGACCTGGACTACGGGCGGGAGAAGTCGGCCTACATCAGCCTCGCCGGGCTGTTGCACACTCAGCTCCGATCATCGGCGCGTCTAGCCGTCATCATCACCGGCTCGCCGCCCTTCCAGTCCGGCCTCGCAAAGGACACCTGGCAGGTCGTGAAGCCGTAGCCGTAAGTCACCGAGCAGTCCTTGCCGCGGTTTCTTCCCCAGGATCATCTGGTTGAGGATGGCTTCCTGGTGACACTGATATGCAGCTCATCGAGCTGCCGGGGGGACACCTCGCCGGGGGCACCCATCATGAGGTCCTGCGCGCTCTGGCTGAGCGGGAACGCGATGACCTCCCGGATGTTCGGCTCTCCGGCGAGCAGCATGACGATCCGGTCGATGCCGGGGGCGATACCTCCGTGCGGTGGCGCTCCGTAGTGCAGGGCGCGGAGCATCCCGCCGAACCTGGCCTCAACGTCAGCGGCCGGATAGCCGGCGATCTCGAACGCCCGGTACATGACCTCGGGGCTGTGGTTGCGGATCGCCCCGGAGGACAGCTCCACGCCGTTGCAGACGATGTCGTACTGCCAGGCGAGTATCTCCAGCGGGTCCTTGCTGTCGAGCGCCTCCAGGCCGCCCTGCGGCATGGAGAACGGGTTGTGGCTGAACTGGACGCTGCCGTCGTCGCCGCGTTCGTACATCGGGAAGTCAACGATCCAGCAGAACCGGAACGCGTCCTCGTGGAACGCCCCCGTCTGCCGGGACACCTCAACCCGGACGTCGGCCATCACCTTGGTGACACGTTCCGGATCGCCCGCGCACAGGAATACCGCCGAGCCGGGAACCAGGGAGAGCCCGGTGACGAGCTGCTGGTGCTCCTGCTCGCTGAGGTGCCTGGCGATCGGGCCGGTCACCGCGGCGTCCTCAGCCACCCGCAGCCACGCCAGTCCGGCGGCTCCCCGGTCGACCGCGTACTTCGCGATGCGGTCGAAGAACGAGCGCGGCTGCTGCCCGCCGCCGGGAACCGGCAGGGCCCGGACGTGCCTGCCGGAGAACGCGCTGAACGCGCTCGACCGGAAGGCGCCTGAGACGTCGGCGAGTTCCAGTGCGGCGCGCAGGTCTGGCTTGTCTGTGCCGTACCGTTCCAGGGCGTCGCGGAAGCTGATCCGCGGGTAGGGCGAGGTGACGTCCCGGCCGGGCGCGAACTCACGGAATACCTCCGTCATCACGGTTTCTACGGCGGCGAAGACGTCCTCCTGCTCCACGAAGCTCATCTCCAGGTCGAGCTGGTAGAACTCGCCCGGAGACCGGTCGGCGCGGCTGTCCTCGTCCCGGAAGCAGGGAGCGATCTGGAAGTAGCGGTCGAACCCGGAGACCATGAGCAGCTGCTTGAACTGCTGGGGGGCCTGCGGCAGTGCGTAGAACCGCCCGGGATGCAGGCGGGAGGGCACCAGGAAGTCACGTGCGCCCTCCGGGCTCGCCGCGGACAGGATCGGGGTCTGCATCTCCAGGAACCCCAGATCGGTCAGCCTCTTCCGGAAGCTTGCGATCACCTGCGAGCGGAGCACGATGTTGCGATGTATCCGCTGCCGCCGCAGGTCCAGGAACCGGTAGGTGAGTCGCTTGTCCTCCGACACCGGATCCTCCGGGTGGACGCTGAACGGCAGCGGCTCGCAGGTTCCGAGCACCTCGACGGCCTCGGCCTCGACCTCGACCCCGCCGGTGGCAAGTGCGGCGTTGACGTTGTTGTCCGAGCGGCGCAGCACCCGGCCGTCAACCCGGATCACGGTCTCCCGGCGGAATCCGGTGAGCAGGTCCGCGGCCACCGACCCAGGACGCAGCACAAGCTGCACGACGCCGTGGTGATCCCGCAAATCCACAAAGACGACGCCGCCCAGGTCACGACGATTGTGCAGCCACCCCGACAACCGCACGGCCGCGCCTACGTCCTCAGGACGCAGCTCACCACACAAATGCGTACGATACCGGTGCATCAGCCATCCAGCCATAGTGAGGATCATCATCAGGCAGATCAGCAATCGACCGGCCGCTGCCCAAGCCTACCGGCGGCCGATCTGCCTCCCGCCGCCCGACGCTCACGGTGCTGTGGGTGTCGCAGAATCATGACTGATGAGTACCCGCACAATATGAAGCCACCTGAGCCAGCCAGGCATCCGCCTCTGATGCTCATCCCCAGAGTTGAACAAGATCCCCGCGGCCGACGTGCGAACCATCGCTGATGCCGTCCAGGCGCGAAGCAACGACTATTCATCCTTGCTCCGCAGGCCAGCACCCAGCGTAAAGCCGAGCCTCACTATCGTGATCCCATCCGTCAAAGGCGCGAATTCCCTCTCTCACGTCATATCGGGTCTGCGTTCTCAGACAGACCGCGGTTTCGCGCTCGTGATCGTCGACGACGGATTGCCGGAACCGCTGTCACCCACATCCTATGTGCTGGATGACTTCGCAGAGGAGATCACGATTGCGCGCCATGTGCGCAACTACGGTGGCGCGGCGGCGCTCAACACCGGATGCTTGCTGGCCGAAACTAAAAAGATCCTGATGCTGGACGACGACATGGTGCTCCCCTCCACCGCGATCGCGGAGTTCAAGAACCTGCTTGCCCTCGGCGATGACGTGTGCGCAGTTGGCTTCCGCGGCACGTTCGAGCCCGGTGAGAACGGAAACCTGCCTCGGGCGGCGCTGGAGGACGACTGGCGCTGCGACGTAACAGCAGACTCAAGCTTCATGAACATGGCGATCGGCCGCAGCGGCGATACCTCACGACGGCATTTCCGTCTGCTGGACGAGACCAGCGATTTCCGGGCTTTCGGCTCGGGACGGGTCATCGGGTACTGGGACCTGCCGGTAATGGTCGGAGGGCACACCGTAGCGGTCGATCGGCACCTCTATCTGCAAGCTGGAGGAACCCCAGAATGGTGTGTCGGCTGGGGCATGCGCGACACCGCGCTCGGGGCCGCGCTTATCGCCTCAGGCGCGTACATCATCCCGCAGACACGTGCCGTCGCCGCCCAGGTGGCGCATCCCCCGCTCGCAGGCACACGCCAGGCCCAGCTGAACGAGAGCCGGGCGAACCTTGCCCGATACCGCAGATGGCTCACGCATCCCGCACCGGACCCCATCTCCAAACGACGGTTCGCCAAAAGTGACAACGGTCCGAATGTCGAGGTTGAGCCACCTGCACTTGTCTGATGACTCCCTGGTAATCCAGCAGCATGGGTACTCCTCGGGGGCCGCTACTGAACTAGCACCGCCGACTGCGCGGCGTGCAACGCGACCGTCGCACACGCCGTCCAAACCCAACAAGGGCCATCACATCGTCGACGCCGTCGTGATCACGAGCATCCGGCTGCTCAGGCGAGGCTGAAGACGCCGGAGAAAACGGGAAGGCGGTAGCGTTCGATGATCTCGTTGAAGCTGGTGTGGACTTCGATCAGGGTGTCGAGGTCGTAGCAGAACGGGATGTCCTGCTGCTTTATGACGAAGGGGGTGAGCACTGTGGGGGACGGGGCGACGCCGAGGCGCGCGATGGTTTCGAGGCCGCGCAGGGTGTTCCCTGGCGGCTCGATCCCGGCGAGCAGGCAGCTCCCGACGTTGAAGTGCCCGAATACCTCGACGGCGTCGGCGAAGGTGGTGACGTAGTCGTCGAAGGTGAGGGTGCCCTTGTAGCCGTGGACGTAGCGGCGGCGGTAGTCGGTGCTGACGATCTCGACGCCGCTGTTGAATCGCGACACTCCCGCGTCGCGCAGCTCCCGCAGGTAGGACAGCCGTTCTGCTGGTCGTGGCGGATGCCGGGCGGGATGACCTGGGAGACGTAGATGCCTTCGGCGTACCCGGCGGAGCGGAGTGCGCGGGCGATGCGGCAGTGGCGCTGGAGTTCGAGCTTTTCGCTGGTGATGCTTCCGGTGCAGAGCCATACGATGTCGTATTTGGCGTGGAAGTCCTCCGCGTGTGACTCGACGTATGCCAGGCATTCGTCGAAGTTGGCCTTGTAGCTGGCCGGGGCGGTCTGCTGCACGGCCAGTACTTCCCACTCGGATTCCTTGAAGCAGAAGTCGCAGGAGTATGCGCAGTAGGTGTGGTAGTCGAAGACGAAGCTCCGCAGGCCGTTCTCGCGGAGCAGGCCGAAGTTGTACATGCCGGTGGGCGCCCGTCCCTGGTCCACGTACTGGGTGCAGCAGACCTCGCGGATGTCCCCGTTGATGCTGGCCAGCAGCCGGCGGCCGTCGAGCATGAAGGGTGAGCGCTGACTGACGCGGACGGTGACTTTCTTCAGGTACTGCGGGCCGCTGATCTCGATCTCGATCCGGGGTATCACCTGGCCGAGCAGCGGGAGGCGGATGCTGGCCGTGGTGAGCTGGATGCCGTCGCGCAGGACGCCGAGGCGGAATGCTTCCTCGATGCGGACGGTGGCGAGGCTGGCGAGCTTGATATCGGACCGGGCGAGGCGGTCAGTTCGGCTGGGCATAGGTCGTCACCGTGCTTTCCGTGGTCAGGCGGAGTGCGTTGCCGCCGGTCAGCGCGTAACTCGTCGTGCCGGGGAGGGCGGCGAGCACGGGAGCCCAGGCGTCGCGGGGGGACGGCGGCGTGCCGGGGTGGGGATAGTCGGTTGCCAGCAGCAGGCTGCGGCTCAGGGCGGGCGGCAGGCGTGTCAGGTCCTCGCCGAGGCCGGCGGAGAAGAACAGGGTGTCGCGCTGGGTGAGGTAGGCCGGCGGGGGCAGGTCCGGGATGCTGGCGGCGCCGCTGGCGCGCAGGGTGTCGCAGGACTCCTGCGCCCGGTCGAGCCAGGCGGGGAGCCAGGTGGCGTTGCATTCGTGGAAGGCGAGCCGCACGGCCGGGAACCGGTCCAGGGCCCGGGCGTCGAGCAGGGCTGCGAGGCAGAGCTGGCCGGGGAGGATCTCGTTGACGTGGTTGAAGAACGGGCCCGTGCCGGGTGATCGCAGGCTGGTGGCTGCGGGGGCCGGGAGGAAGTGCGGGATGGCTGCCTTGTGCAGGTGCACCGTGATGGCCAGGTCCTGGACGGCGGCGAGGAACGGGTCCGCCGCTGGCCGCAGGGCGCGGTCCGCGCCGAGGCCGAGGGGGAACATGACATCGCGGAAACCGGAGTCGGCCAGCCGGGTGAGGGTTTCCGGGAGGTCGCTGGTGAGCGCTACCTGGGCGACGGGGATGAGGCGCCCGGGGGCGGCTGAGGTCATGTCGCGGATCCAGCGGTTATACGCCTGGTAATGGGCGAGGGCGTACGGTCCGCACGGGCCGGTTTCACGGGGCCAGATGAGGCCGAGTGAGGGGAAAAGGAAGGTCGCGTCGATGCCGTTGGTGTCGAGCCAGGCCAGCCGGGCGGCGGCGTCCCAGGACGCGGTGGTGCAGGAGTCGCGGTAGGACGCGAGCGGGCGCCCTGCCGGAAGTGAGTTCCAGTCCGGGATTTCCTGCCCTGGGCTGGGAACGATACCGCCGAGGCGGCGGATGAGCCGGGAGGGGCGGCCGTCGATGATGAGCTTGTCGCCGTCCGCGGGGTCGCGGGCTATGCGCAGGCAGCTTGTCCTGAATGGCGGGTCAATGTAGTCGGGCCAGAGCCATAGTGGCTCCATGACGTGGCCGTCGGCGTCGATGACTGGCTGGTTCTGCCACATGTGCTGTCCTCTCGCGCCGCGCGGTCAGGTTCGTGAATACGACGCGAGGGTGCGCAGGTAGCTCGTCGGGTAGTTGGCAAACCGCGAGTCATGCATCACGCGGCCCGGGCCGGGTGGCAGCTCGCCTAGCAGGAGAACGCGCTGTATCCATCGGTCGGTCCCGTCGTAGCGGGGCTGGAAGGCGGTTCGCCCGTGCACGACGCGCCGGTTGTTCAGGACGAGCAGGTCTCCTGGCCGCAGCGTGACTGTGGCTGCGTTCAGGGTCAGGGCTTCCGTCAGCGTTGCCAGTGCCTCTGCCGCATCCGCCCTGACGGCGGTGAGCGTGGTGGAGAACTCCGCGAAGGGGCGACCGTTTCGCTCTCGCAGGATCGGGGTCGGCGTGGTGAGCGTGCGGCCTTCGATGACGCAGTCATAGTTGTCGGTCTCGAAGGCGTACCACGGCTGCTCTAGGCATCTGCGCACGCCGTGGCTGAGATTCCTGATGGTCTCGCCTATGTCCGCGACGGTGGTCTTCGCGCTGCCGCCGGGGTCGGCGCGCAGGCATAGCAGCGCGAGGAAGTCGGGGGAGATCCGGGCGAATGAGGCCTCGGTGTGGGCGACCAGTTCTGCTGCGCCGGATGCGGCTTGTATCTTCTCGTGCGCGGGGACGGGGTACCTGTTCTGGATGAGGTGCCCGCTGTCCCACTCGCGGTATCCGAAGGGTTCCCCCGCGCAGCGCGCTAACGTGGCCAGGGTGCCTTCGGTGTGCGTGCGGTGCATGGCGAGCCGGTCATAGGGTGCGAGCGGTGTCGGAGGCAGTGCTGCTGGCATGGGAAGCCCGCGTAGCAGCAGGGCCGCTGGCCCGTCGTCGTCCCGTGCGCGGCGCAGGCACGACGACACGTGCGCGGGTAAGGAGAATGCCGCCGCGCTGGTCTGGGTGATGAACTCGTCGCCGTTGCGGTACGGGCTGGCGGTTACCGCTTTGCTGGCCGCCTGGATCTCGTCGCGTTCCGCAGCCTGGATCTCGTGGACCTGGATTGTTGCCTCCGCTTGATCGGGCACGATCACGTCCTCTCTGACGCAGTCTCCTGCTACGGAATGTGACGCATCGTCATGCGATCGTAGGCGCTGGGGGCTGCCTGGGCAACATGACATGGCACCCTCACTGGCATGGTTTGCGCGCCGTCAGGCGCCGCTTTTGGGGTGAGTGCCCGGGGAGGGCGCCTTTTGCTTTTGCCTTTGCGGTGCCGTCAGGGCACTGCCGGGTGGTGAGTGCCCGGAGGGCGCCTTCAGCGTGTGCCCTGGCCGGTGATAACGCGGGGGTCCGTGCGGGCGGTCAGGGGCGCCAGGGGGGCGGGCGGGCCATCCTCCGGTGGTGGCTGTTTCCTCGTACGCTGGCCGCGCGGGCTGTGGTGCTGCCCGCGCGGCGGGTGGGTGGGTGGGTGCGGGTGTTACGGACTGGCCTGCTGCCCTGTTCCTGGTGCGCGCCGGTGGTCGTGATCTTCAGGGGTAGGCTGGCGTAGCGGGCTCACAGTTGCGCGGTCCATTCGATGACCAGGCGGCGGGCGGGGCTGACGGGGCGGAGTTTTTGGATGCGTTACGTAGCCCTATTGCGTGTAAAACTCGAACAGAAATTTGATTTACTGGTACAGCGTATGCGCCGTTCGGCGCCCGGATTGGCGTCTTGCCGGTGGCCCCGGCAGGCTCCGGCGTCGCGGCTGCTGTCATCGCGCTTCCGTTCGGTATATGTATGGATGTCATCCCGGTGATCTCGGATTCGCTGGTCATGCGAGGATCCCGGTGGGGAGGACGGCGTGGACGCCCCAGGTCTGGTTGGCTACCTGGGTGATGCGCAGGTCGACACAGGTACTTGCCAGGGCGAGCCCCGTTGCCTTGTCCAGGTCGAACAGCACCTGCAGCCAGCAGACCATCGCGTCGAGCGCGTCGCCCATGGCCGCGTTGAGGTCGGCGTCGAAGCCGAAGGTGATCCGCCCGGCCGGCGTCTCGGCGTGGATCGAGGTAAGCGGGCGGTCGGGGACGAGGTCGATCACGGCTTTGGTGGTCATCGCGCATTCGATGGCCGTGCCGCCGGCCTCGCCGTCACCCTGCGCCGCGTGCCCGTCGCCCAGGTACAGCAGCGCGCCGGGAACGGTCACCGGCAGGTAGAGCGTCGCCCCCGCGACGAGTTCCTTGCAGTCGATGTTGCCCCCGCCTGAGGCGCGCGGCGGAATGGTCGAGTGCTCGCCGGGCTCGGCCGGCGGCATGCCCATCACGCCGAGGAACGGTGCGAGCCGGCGGACGAAACCGCGGTCGGCGGTGCCCTTGCCAGCGTCAGGGTCGAGTTCCCACAGCAGCCACGACGGCGGCCCGCCGGCAAGTCCGAGGCGCCGGGTCACCGGCGTGTCCAGTGCCGCGGCCACCGTCCAGCCCCACCCGTCCGGGCGCAGCGACACGAGGCGCAGCGCGAGCATGTCGCCGGGCTGGGCGCCGCGCACGGTGATCGGCCCGGTCAGGCAGTGGCCGCGGGCGGCGGGGAACATCTTCGGCTGCGCCTCGCCGGGGAAGCCCTGCCTCGCCAGGTACCCGGAGGCGTCCAGGGAGCGCACCACCACGGTGTCACCCGGATCGACGCTCAGCACGGGAGAGTGCCCGGAAGAGAAGACGTCCGCGGTGGTCTGCGGTGTCGGGTCCAGCCGGTGGGTCGTCATGCCGTGGCCTTCCGCTGGGCGGTGGGCGGGCTGGTCAGCGGATGGTGGCAGGCCACCGCGTGCCGGCCGCCGGATGCCGCCATCACCGGAGTCTCCTCCGCGCACCGCCCGGTGGCCAGGGGGCACCGGGTGCGGAAGCGGCAGCCGCTCGGCGGGTCGATGGCCGAGGGAAGCTCGCCGCCCAGCCCGGCCGCGGTCTTCGCCCGCTCGCGGACCGGATCCGGGAGCGGTATGGACTGGATGAGCCCCGCGGTGTACGGGTGCCGGGGCGCGCCGTACACCTCCTCGCTCGTGCCGAGCTCGACCAGCCGGCCCAGGTACATCACGCCGATACGGTCGGCCAGGTACTTCAGCAGCGAGAGGTCGTGGGAGATGACGACGTAGGTCAGCCCGTGGCGATCCTGCAGCGAGCGCATGAGGTTCAGGATCTGCGCCTGGACCGAGACGTCAAGCGCGGAGACCGGCTCGTCCGCGACGATGACCCGGGGATTGAGCGCAAGCGCACGGGCCATGGCGATGCGCTGGCGCTGCCCGCCGGAGAACTCGTGCGCGTACCGGCGGCCGATGCCGGCGGTCAGGCCGACGGCGTCCAGCAGCTCCGCAACCGTGGCCTGCCGCTCGCGCCGGTTACCGACATGCTGCGCGGCCAGGGGCTCCCCGACGAGTGCCGACACGGGCATGCGCGGATCGAGGGCGGCCGCGGAGTCCTGGAACATCATCTGCAGGTCGCGCCGGCGGCGGCGGAACTCGGCAGCCCGCAGCGTGCCAAGCTCGCGCCCGTCGAAGGTGATCGAGCCGCTCGTCGGCCGCTCCAGCCCGACCAGCATCCTGCCGAGCGTGGTCTTGCCGCAGCCGGATTCCCCCACGATGCCGACGGTCTCGCCCGCGTGCACGCTCAGCGACACGCCGGACACGGCGTGCACCGCCCGGGCCCGCTGGAACGGGCGCCTGGACCGGACGCTGAACCGCTTGGACACGTCGGTCAGCTCGAGCAGCGGGATGTCCGTGCCGCCGGTCGTCACCGGTGCCCGGTCCCGCGGCGTGGCCACGGCGGATGCGGCGGATCCGGGCTGCCGGGGATGCAGGCACGCGTGCTCATGCCCGGGTGCCGCCTGCCGCAGTTCCGGATCCTCGGTCTGGCAGTCCTGCCTGGAGAACCGGCAGCGGGGCGAGAACCGGCACATCGCGGCGAGGCCGATCAGCTTCGGCGGCGCGCCGGGGATGGTGGCGAGGTCGGCCCTCGAATCCGTCTCCAGGGTGGGCATGGACGCCAGCAGCGCCTCGGTGTACCGGTGCCTGGGGTCGAGGAACAGCGCGGCGGTCCCGGCCTGCTCGGCCACTCTCCCGCCGTACATGACGATGACCCGGTCTGCGTGGCCGGCGATGACGCCCATGTCGTGGGTGATGAGCAGGACTCCCATCGACAGCCGCGACCTGAGGTTGTCGATGAGCTCGAGGATCTGGGCCTGGATCGACACGTCGAGCGCGGTGGTCGGCTCGTCCGCGATGAGCAGCTTCGGCTCGCAGAGCAAGCCGATGGCGATCATCGCTCGCTGGCGCATTCCGCCCGAGAGCTGGTGGGGAAAGTCGTCAAGTCGCTCGCCCGGGCGCGGCATGCCGACCAGGCCGAGGACCTCCAGGGCACGGACGTTCGCGGCCCGGTGCGAGGCGTGGGCGTGGATCCGGTACGCCTCGCGGAGCTGGCTGCCGATCGTGCGCGTCGGGTTCAGCGAGGACATCGGATCCTGCGATATCAGCGCGATGTCGTTCCCGCGCAGCCGCCGCATGTCAGCGGCGCCCAGCCCGGTGAGCTCCACCCCGTCGAACCGGATCGATCCGCCCGTGATGGACCCGCCCGGAGGCAGCAGCCGCATGATCGACATGCCGGTCATCGTCTTGCCTGAACCAGACTCGCCCACCAGGCCGACGGTCTGGCCCGCCCGCACGCTGAACGTGACGCCGTCTACCGGGCGCACCACGCCGTCCCGGGTGACGATCTCCGTGCGCAGGCCGGTGACCTCCAGCAGGCTCATCGGCCGGCTCCCGCCCGCGTGCGCCGGCCGGCGATCAGCGTCTTCAGGTCCTGCACGGGCCGCATGCCTTCGCGCGGGTCCAATGCGGCCATCAGGTTATCGCCGATGAAGTTGGCCGCAAGGATCGTCACCGTGATCGCAAGGCCGGGGAACACCGGCAGCCACCAGGACGTGGCCAGGTTGGCGGCGCCCGCCGCCAGGTCGCTTCCCCAGTCCGGCTGCGGGAGCTGCACGCCAAGGCCGAGGAAGCTGAGCGTCGTCGCGGTCAGCACGGCCCACCCGATCGCGCTGGTGCCAAGGACGACTACCTCGGTCATGAGGTTGGGGAGCAGATGACGGACGGAGGTGCGCGCGGAGGTGGACCCGAAGACGCGGGCGGCCTGCACGTACTCGACCGAGCGGAGCTTGCGCACGGAGGCCTCGACGACGCGGGCGAAGCCGGGCGTGAAGGCGACCCCGATCGCGATAACGATGCTGCGCACGCCCGACCCGGCAGTCGCGATCAGGATCAGGGCGATCATGAGAACGGGTATGGCCAGGAGCACGTCGACGATCCGCATGATCACCGAGTTGAGCCAGCGCGGCGCCGTCCCGGCCGCCAGCCCGATCGCGACGCCGGCCACCGTGGCCAGGACGACGCCGAGCAGGCTCGCGGCGAGTACGGGGCGGGCGCCGTAGATCGTGCGGCTGAACACGTCGCGGCCGAGCTGGTCCGTGCCGAACCAGTGCGCGGCTCCGGGGGCCTTCAGGATGTCTGTTCCGGTGGCGATGGGCCTGACGTGCGCGATCATCCCCGGAGCGGCCAGTGCCGCGATGACAACGGCGATGGCGATGACCATGGCGGCCCGGCCGAGGTCGCGCCGGATCCGCGAGGGCCCGGACGGGTGGTCACGGACGACGACGGCGGTGGGTGCCGTGGCCAGTACCATCGATTCAGCCCTTCTCTCGAGTAGGCAGTGTGGTGGTCGCCATCCGGCCCCTCAGGCCATGCGGGCGCGCGGGTCCACCGCGCCGACGATGAGATCGACGGCGAGGTTGATCAGCACGTACCCGATCCCGATGAGGACGACGGCGCCCTGCACGACGGGGATGTTCTTGCTGGTGATCGACGTTGCCAGGTAGCTGCCGAGACCGGCACGGCCGAAGATGACCTCGGTGATAGCCGCGCCGGTGAGGATGTTGCCGAACTGCAGGCCCATGGTGGTGATGGCCGGGATAGAGGAATTGCGCAGCGCATGCCGCAGCAGGATCCGCCACTCCGCACACCCCCTGGCCCGTGCGGACCTGACGTACTCGCTACGGTATTCCTCGATGATCCGGCCCCGGATGAGCCGGGTGAGGATCGCCGCATACCCCCAGCCCAGCGACACGGCCGGGAGCACGAGGGCCTGCGGTGTCCCGTTGTCGATGGCCGGGAACCACTTCAGCCGGACGCTCAGCAGCAGCACCAGGACCAGGGCCAGGAAAAAGTACGGAACCGCCACGCCGAGGAACGAGACCGCGCGCGCGGCCTTGTCGATCAGTGAGTCCGGGCGGGCGCCGGCCAGCACCCCCAGCGGCACGCCGATGACGATCGCGACGGCCATCGCCGCGGCGGTGAGTATCAGGGTGCTTGGAGCGCGGGACAGGAGCTCGTGCGCGACGGAGGTCTGGGTCACGTAGGACGTGCCGAGGTTGCCGTGCAGCAGCTGGCCGAGGAAGCGGGCATACTGCCGCCACAGCGGCTGATTCAGCCCGAGCTGGCCGGTCAGGTTCGCGATCTGCCGCGGCGTCGCCTGGGACCCGAAAAGGATCACCTTGGCCGGGTTCCCGGGGACCAGGTGGATCAGCAGGAACGCGACGACGGTGATTCCGATCATCACGGGCACCGCTGCCGCCAGCCGCCGCAGGACGAACGCCATACTCTGCTCGCCCGACGTCAGGACAGGGTGGCGGAGTGAAACGTGATGTAGCCGTTGAGCGTGGTGTGGAGTCCCTTCACGGCGGGCGACATCGTGAAGGGGCCGTTCACGTTCCAGAGCGGGAGATAGATCGCGTCCTTCATCAGCGTCATGCACACCTGCTCGTAGTCTGCGTCGCGGGCGCTGGCGCCGGCCGTCACGTTCGCGGTCGCTATCATCGAGTCGATCCTCGGGTTGTCGTAGTGTGACCAGTTGAAGCCGGACTTGATCGCGGCGGAGTTGACCCAGATGTTGAGCAGGTACGGATCGGCCCCGTAGTAGCCGAACGCCCCGAGGTTGTGCAGGCCCGCGTTGAACGAGCCCTGTGCCGTCACGAACGGCTGCACGCTGGTCGTGGCGGTGAACCCGACCTTGTTCAGCTCGGAGACGACGAACTCGGTCGGCAGCTCGAAGCCGCTGTTGGCGAACAGGATGATGTTCAGTGCCAGCTTCTGCCCGTTCTTGGTGCGGACCCCGCCGGCACCCATGGTCCACCCGGCCTGGCTGAGCAGGGCGCTGGCCTTGCCCGGGTCGTAGGAGTAGAGGGCGCCCGAGGCTGCGCTGAAGCCGGGCGTGATCGGCGTGAGCACGGTGTGCGCGGCCGTATCCACTCCGAACAGCACGTCCTTGACCAGCGTCTCCTGGTCGACCGCGAAGAGAATCGCCTGGCGTACGAGCGGATCATTGGTCGGCGGCCGTGTGACGTTGATCGGCATGCCGATCGGCGTGCCGATGGACGGCACCGTGAGCTGCTGGTAATGGCCCGACTTCGCCGCCGCCGCGATATCGTTCGGCGGCAGGTTCATGGCGATCTGCAGCTGCCCGGATTCCAGTGCGTTGTACCGCCCGCTGTCGTCGGTCACGATGCGGAAGACCAGCTTGTCCAGCTTGGCGGATCCGGTACCGAGTGCGGCCGGGGCCCACGTGTACGCGGGGTTCTTCACCAGGTTCAGCTGGCTGCCCGTCGCGTAGCTTTCAAACATGAAGGGGCCGCTGCCGACCGGGTGGCTGCCGAATCCGGTTGCCCCGTATTTCTTCAGCGCTGTCGGTGATGCGATGCCGAAGTTGCCGGCCGCCTGCTGGTGCAGGAACGAGGCGTTGGGCTGGGTGAAACTGATCTCGGCCGTGTAGGGGTCGATGATCCTTGTTTCCTTGTAGGGGCCGAGGGCGCCCAGGCCGCTCTTGGACTTGGTGGCCGGGTCGACGATGTGGTCGTAGGTGGCCTTGACCGCGGTCGCGTCGAACTTGGTGCCGTCGTGGAAGGTCACGTCCCTGCGGAGCTTGAAGGTGTACACCGACGCATCCGGCGACACCGTGTAGCTCTCGGCCAGGCCGGGGACGTACTGGCTGCCGCCGCCGGAGGCGTCCGGCAGCCACCACACCAGCGGATCGAACATCGCCATGCTGATGAGCAGCGTGAGGGCAAGGCCGGTGGCGCCCGGGTCGAGGGTGTCGGGGGCGGACGCGATGCCCATCGTCAGCGTGCCGCCGGAGGCGGATGAGGAAGCGGAACTGCCTGAGCCGCAGGCGGCCAGCAAGGGCGCCAGCCCCAGGCCGGCCGCGAGGGTGCCGCCCATCCCGAGCATCTGACGCCGCGAGACGATGTCGGCACGCTCGCCTCGCGGGCGGAGCGCCGGCGCCGGGATCGTGGCCGGGAGTCGGTGACGGGGCTGGTCGGTCATCGGCGGAACTCCTTCGGAGGCCAGGAGCGGGAAGGTATCGGAACGTCTTCGCCGACGTCGCTGCGTATCTTGTATACATAGCGCGGGTTGCGGGCATGTTACGCGCCGGGGAAGCGAGCATTTCCTGATGACCAGCTGTGCCGGATTTATACCTAATTACGCAGGAAGGCGTAGCGGAGGACGTCGCCAGGCTCGGGTGGTGGTCGGCACGAAGCGATGATCACGTGTTGAGCGGTCGGTCTTCGTATACAGAACGAGGCAGCGGTGACCCGCTCGGCGTGCGCATCGCACTGCGCACGCTCAGTACGTGATGACGAGCCGCGGCCTCGGCGAGGTCGGGATCGCCCGCCTCGATCGCGGCGATCAGCCCGTGGTGCTCCGACCACGCCGACGGGGTGCGCAGTGGCGCCCCCTGCCGCAGCAGCCACTGGCCACGCTTGACCATCGGTATCGCCATCGCGATCAGGTAGGCGTTGCCGGTCATCTCGAAGATCAGCGAGTGCAGCTCGGTGTGCAGCTCGGACAGCGTGTCGAGCTCATGGCGGTCGGGCACCGCCTGCGCTTCGCCGAGGATCTCCTTCATCCGCGCGATGCGCGTGCGGGATGGGTCGAGCGCCGCGAGGCGGGCACCGAGCGGCTCGAGCGCGAGCCGGACCTCGAACAGGTCGGCGGCCTGCTTGGCCGACAGGGTGGCGACGAAGGACCCGCGCCGGGCCGTGACGTCGAGGAATCCCTCCGCGTCGAGCACCCGGATGGCCTCCCGGACCGGGTTCCTCGACACTCCAAGCTGCTGCGCCAGCCGGTCCTCGATCAATCTCTCGCCCGGTCTGAGCGTCCCGTCGAGAATGAGCCGGCGCATCTCCGCGGCCACCATGTCGCGCAGCGGGAGATGCGCGCTGCCGACGTTCCCTGCTGCCGCGAATGATGCCACAGTCGTCGATTGTATGCAGAGTTAACCTATGCCACGCGCCGCGCGGTTGTGGTATTGTGGCCTAGGTCACAGGGACCGCCCGCCAGGAGGAAATGCGCCCGACAACGGAGTACTGGCGGCCGGGGAAAGCCCGTCAGATTCTCTGATCAGACGCTGCCGCGCATGCCCTGTTCGTCTTGAGGTGCGGCCGATGAGGGCATTCGTGTGGACCGGTATCGAGGTGCTGCAGCTTCCTTCGCCGTCAGACGGTCATGGAGGCTGCGTCGGTGGTACGGCCGATTGTCCGGCCGCGGGGTGGATCAGAGAGCTAGCCAGCTTACCGCGGGCCGCGGATCCCGGCTGTTCGCTGGGGGTATTCCGTCCTCCCGCACGCGTCGAGGACCTGGCCTGGTACCGGTGGATCATGGGCCACCAGGCCACTTTCCTTGAGTGGCAGTTGCTGGGCGAGGTACTGGCCCGCACAAGCCCCGTCCCTTCGACCGAGATTGTCTTACTGCTTGACATCTACTCGGTGCTTCTCCTCTACACGGGCAGCTGCCCGCCGCTGGAGTACGAGCGCTCGATACGCCCGCGGATGGTGCAGTGGCACCCGGCATTCAGCGGTGAGTGGGCGCGCGATTACCGAGGTATCCCCTGCGCTCTCAAGCGGGCAGCGGACGCGCCCGATGTACGGGAGGCCATGCGGCTGAACCGGCATGTGCACGCCACGGTGGCCGGGCGGCTGGTGCCGCAGGGCGGCTCGCTGCTGCGGGAGGCTGGTCGGCGCGCGGGGGGCAGCCCGTCGCGCGAGGAACTCGACTTATACGACGGCTTCTTCCGCACTCGCAGGGCCCCGGTGTGTCCGCACGCTGTCCGCGCGCAGCTCCTGCACAGGCTACTGAAGATCATCGTTGATCTGGAGAGCGCTGGGCTGTACTACTGTGGTCCGCCGGTCTCCGCGGTGGCCTCGGCCGGGGAGCACATCGCACGGCTGGAGCGCAAGGTCGTGCATCTGCTCCGGCGGCAAGCCGGATACCTCGCCAGGACGGATACGGACACACCATGGCGTGCGGCGTTGCCCGTTCCCGTAGCTCTTGCCCCTTCGCCGGGAGGACTAATGACTTTCCCCAAGGACGTGGAGCTGACAGACGGGCTCCGCCGGTACATGGTCGAGCACGGCTCACCGCCCGACGCCGTCGCGCGGGAGCTGATCGCGCGAACCCGCGAGCTGGGCGGCGTCGCGGAAATGCAGATCCCTCCCGAGGAAGGCGGCGCCCTGCCCACGCTGCTTGGCCGGCTGGTCGGCGCCCATGCTGTGGTGGAGGTCGGGACCTTCACCGGCTACTCCGCCTTGTGCCTGGCCCGGGGACTGTCCCCGGGCGGACGCGTGCTGACCTGCGATCTGTCCGAGGAGTGGACGGACATCGCCCAGGAGGCATGGTTGCAGGCCGGCGTGCGCGAATCCATCGACCTGCGGCTGGGCCCGGCCGCCGAGACCCTCGCGGCGATGCCCGGCGGACCCGTCGACCTGGCGTTCATCGATGCCGACAAGACCGGCTACATCGGCTACTGGGAGCAGCTGATCCCCCGGCTACGGCCCGGCGGACTGCTCGTGGCCGACAACGTGCTCTACGGCGGGGCAGCGGCAGACTCCCGCGCAGTGGGCAACGCCGCGGCCATCCGCGCCTTCAACGACCACGCACAGGCCGACCCGCGCGTGGAACTGGTCATGCTCCCCGTCGCCGATGGCATCACACTCGCGCGCAAGCGCACTGACGCGACCGGAGATTCGCGATGACGCCACCCGTTACCCCGCTCCCGCTGATGCGTCTCACCTCGGGGGTCTATGCCTTCAAGGCCCTGGCCCTGGCTACCGAGCTCGGCCTGTTCACCGAGCTGTCCGTAGGCAGCCCCGCGACCGTGCCCGATTTCGCCGCGCGGCACGGCCTCGCCCGGCGGCCCGCGGAACTGCTGCTGACCGCCTGCGCCGCGCTGGGCCTGCTCCGGCTCGACGCTGACGGGGCGTACCGCAACACCCCGGTGTCCGAGGAGTACCTCGTCCGCGGCAAGCCCTACTACTTCGGCGGGTGGATCACCGTCGTAGACCGCCACGAGTACCCGGCCTACCTCAAGCTTGCGGGCTCACTGCGCGGCAACCACCCCGCCACCTGGGACGTCGAGCGTCAGGAGTCGCTGTTCGAGGCAGCCGACCCGGTGATGACGGAACACTTCTGGGACGGCATGCACTCGCTGTCCGCGTACACCGCCCGGGTGCTCGCCGACGCCCTCGACTTCGGGCCCGTCCGCAGGCTCCTCGACGTCGGCGGCGGAGGCGCGGCCTTCGGCACCGAACTGTGCCGCCGCTATCCGCACCTCGGCGTGACCGTCTTCGACCTGCCCTTCGTCTGCGACCTCACGCGCCCCCGGATCGCCGAGGAGCACCTGGAAGACCGGATCAGCCTCGCCAGCGGCGACTTTTTCACCGACCGCCTGCCGGACGGGCACGACGCGGTGCTGCTGTCGAACATCTTGCACGACTGGAGCGAGATCGATGCCCAGAAGATTCTCCGCGCCTGCGCCGGCGCGCTGCCACGAGGAGGGCTCCTGCTCATCTGCGAGTCCTTCGTCGACGACGACAAGCAGGGCCCGCTATTGGCCGCGCTCATGAGCCTCAACATGCTGGTCGAGACCTGGGGGCGGAACTACACCGCGGCAGAGTACTCAGCCTGGCTGTCCATGGCTGGCCTCGAGGCCCAGGGCGTCACCCCGTTCGAGGGCCTGGGCGCCAACGGCGTCCTGGTCGCCCGCAAGTCCTGACCTGCCAGCACGCTGGCACAGCACCCGGCATCCCGGAAGGTGTCCCGATGTGACCGACTACCCGGCCGAGCCATGGCGCATCAAGATGATCGAGCCCATCCAGCAGACCAGCCGCGCCCACCGCCAGCAGGCCATCCGCCAGGCGGGCTGGAACATCTGCTTAGTGAGTTCCCGGGACGTGTATATCGACCTGTTCACCGACTCCGGGACCAACGCGATGTCCGACTACCAGTGGTCGGGCCTGATGCTGGGCGACGAGGCATACGCCGGGGCCCGCAGCTTCCAGGTGCTTGAACACGCCGTCCGCACCTACTACGGGTTCGAACACGTCATCCCCGTCCACCAGGGACGCGGGGGAGAGAACATCATCTCCCGGTGCCTGATCCGGCCCGGCCACCACATCCCCGGCAATATGTACTTCACCACCACCCGGGCTCATCAGGAACTCAACGGGGGCGTCTTCCACGATGTCGTGATCGACGAGGCACACGACCCCGCCTCCGAACACCCCTTCAAAGGCGATGTCGATCTGGACAAACTAGAAGCGCTCATCCGCGAGTTCGGACGCGAGGGCATCCCGTATTTGTCTATCGCCGCAACCGTCAACATGGCCGGCGGCCAGCCGATCAGCATGACGAACCTCACCCAGGTCCGTGAACTGGCGGATGCGCACCGCATCCCGATCATCCTCGACACCTCCCGCGCCGTGGAGAACGCCTGGTTCATCAAGCAACGCGAAGCCGGGTGGGCCAGCAAGTCCGTCGCGGAGATCCTACGGGCCTTGTGCTCGCTGGCCGACGGTGCCGTGATGTCGTCCAAGAAGGACAGCTATGCCAACATCGGCGGCTGGATCGGCCTGCGCGACGCGAAACTCGCCGAGCAGGCCCGCGGCCTCGTCGTCCTCTTCGAAGGACTGCACACCTACGGCGGTATGGCCGGGCGCGACATGGAAGCCGTCGCACGTGGCATCGAGGAATCCGTGGAAGAAAGCAGCATCGAAGCCCGCATCCAGCAAGTCGCATACCTGGGGCAGCGGCTCCTCACCGCCGGAGTCCCTGTCATCCGGCCGATCGGCGGCCACTGCGTATGCATCGACGCCCTCGCCACTCTGCCGCACATCCCGCGCCAGGAATTCCCGGCCCAGACCCTCGCCGCCGCGATGTACGTTGACGGAGGCGTCCGCGGAGCGGAACGGGGGGTGGTTTCCGCCGGCCGCAACCCACTCACCGGAGACAACCTCTTCCCAGCACTCGAATACACCCGCCTGGCCATCCCACGACGCGTCTACACCAGGAACCACATCGACCTGGTAGCGGAGAGTGTCATCCGGGTCCGCGAGGAGCCCGGACGTATCAATTGCGGACTTACCTTCACCTACGAACCCGCCCACCTCAGATTCTTCCTGGCCCGGTTCGCCCCCACCACCGGAGACACTATCTTCGCCGCGTGAACGACGGTGTAATCACCGAACCGCGCCACCGGGAGGCTCTGGCGTATCAGCAGATAGACGACACGGCCGGGATCGAAGATCGAAGCAATGGCACTGGCTGCCTTGTCACCCGGCCCTGATGTTGTCTACATAGTCGACGCCGCCGCTGTTGAGGAAGACCCAGATTCCGCGGATCTGGCTCAGGTCCAGCGTGAAACCCGCTGGACAAGTGATCTTGCTGACGTTCTCCGCGATGGTCTTGCTCGAGTCCGGGTTGGTCCACGTGAACAGTCCGCCCTGGCACCAGGTCATGCTGGCGCCGATCTGGAGGGCGATCTCGCCGGAGGTGCCGGTCGCTCCGGTTTTCACGTCGTACTTCACCGTGGTCTTCCCGGTGAGGTCGAGGGGCGCGGGCAGGGCCAGCCCGAACCAGTTTCCCGCGACGGGGGTGTTCACCTGCAGCCCGTAGCCGCCGTCGGTATGGAAGACCGCGGACTGCGCGACGGTGCCGCCCGAGCCGGGGTTGGCGATCGTGAAGTTCTCGGTACCGGACTCAAACGAGTACAGGGTCTGCTCCGACGGCTGAACGGGGTCGGCAGGTCCGGCGCTTCCGCAGGTCAGTACTGGCGCGGCCCAGTCGGCGTGGTCGCTGGTCGCGGTACCGCTGGCGGTGGTGCCGCTGCCCGTGGTGACCAGGCGCAGCCATGACGCGCCGGTCAGGCTGGCGGTCAGCGTTGCCGGTGCGTCGCCGGAGGCGACAGGTCCGCTGGCGGCCACGGCCGTGTTGTCCGCGTAGACGGTGAAGGTGGCTGGCGTGGTCGCGCTCGCCTCGTCATCGACGCCGACGTCCGTGACCAGTTGCGAGCAACGGCCACCGAGGTAATAGAGGAGTTCGCTGGGGGCGGTGGTACCCAGGCCCCTGTCGTAGTATTTCCCGCCGATGGTGATCAGCGCCCCGTCACCCTGGGCCGCCCCGCCGTTGCTCTGGTCGATTTCCGCCGGCCCCACGGCGTTGCTGTCGCTGACCATGGGAACCGTGCTCAGGTACCGCCTGCCGTCCGCCGGGGCGGTGACCACCGCGGCGATGATCTCGCTGGCGGCGGAGCCGGCGTGCCTGCGGCCCCAGGTGTACGCCGCCGTGATCGTGATCGGGTACGTGCCCGCGCTGACGCCGTCGGGTACGCCGACCGCCCAGGTCGTCTGCAGTGCGGCATCCGTTGCCAGCCGCCGGCTTCCGCTGCCGGTCGAGGCGGTGGCCGTCCACCCGGCCGGAGCCTGCACGCTGACCGTCAGGTGCCTGATCGCGTCGGTGCCACGGTTTGTCACCGTCGTGGTCAGCGTCCCGCCGCCCGCCGCGCCGGGGATGAGGGTGCCAAGTGCGGCACCGGCGGTGACCGCGGGCGCGATCCGGTCCGGGTCGGCCAGCGGCCGTACCCGGTATATCACGGTGCCGTGCGCCGGCACCGCCGCGGAGATCGTCGACTTGGCCTCGAGGACGCTGCCGGACCACGCATCTTGCAGGCGGTACGCCCTCGCGGCCCGGAGCCCGGTCGCGCTGGCCGCGACGCTGACCGTGGCCAGGGAGTCGGTGGAGTTGTACAGCGCGATAGCCCGGTCGCCGTTGGACAGGGGCTTGTCGAGGACCATGAGACCGCCGCTGCTGGCGTCGACGGACGCCTGCACGCCCAGCCGGTCCTGGTCGATCGCGATGACGTCCTTCTCGCCGAGGATGGCCAGCGTGTCCGCGGCGGCCTTCCGCAGATCGGTACCGATGATCAACGGTGCGGCCATCATCGCCCACATGCCCATGTGGGTGCGGTACTCGGTGGCCGTCATCCCGCCGTTGCCGATCTCCAGCATGTCCGGGTCGTTCCAGTGCCCGGGCCCGGCGTACCTGGCCAGCAGCGCGTTCTGCGAAATGATCGAGCGCAGGCTGGACCAGTTGTCGCTGATGTCACCCGTGGTCCGCCACAGGTTCCCCACTCCGGCGGCCCACAGCCACGGCTGGGATGTGCCCCACTCCGACATCGAGAACACGATCGGGCGGCCGGTCTTGTTGATGGCGTCGCGCATGGCGGTGTACCGCCTGATGTAGTCCGCCTGTGATCCGTCGGACTGGTTGTTGCAGTTGTCGTACTTCAGGTAGTCGACACCCCAGTCGGCCCACGTCTGCGCGTCGAGATCCTCGCGCCCCAGGCTGCCCGGGTACCCCGCGCAGGTCTGGGTGCCGGCGTCCCCGTAGATCC
>WNFD01000390.1_pt1 | contig 49291 bp, 55 predicted proteins | sample 5400491 | NCBI WGS metagenome assembly WNFD01 (sample SAMN13153343, study PRJNA577476) | soil metagenome | isolation source: 120 cm saprolite under Douglas fir tree site 2 hole 2 replicate 2 | place: USA:California | collected 2015-04-18
ATGTTTCATCGATCGCCGGGACCCTGGGTATCGGTTCCTCGGTCGCGTACGCCTGCTCCAAAGGCGCGCTGAACACGCTCACGCTCGCTCTTGCCCGCGCTCTTGGGCCGGAAATCCGGGTGAACGCCGTGCTTCCAGGCTTCACCGAAACACGGTGGCTCAAGCAGGGCCTGGGCGACCAATACGATCGTGCCAAAGCGGCCTATTGCGAGCAGAGCGCACTCCGCACGACGCTGACCCCCGAGGAGGTGGCGGCCAGCATTGTCGCGCTGCTGGAATCGAAGAAGATTACCGGCCAACTTTTGACAGTCGACGCCGGCCGCAGCATCGGAACGATGTAAACGCGCAGACGGGTGCCATCTTCAGTTCACTGCTGGTAGCGGCGCAGCTCTAGCTTACCGATCTGATTGCGATGCACCTCGTCAGGCCCGTCCGCCAGCCGCAGCGAGCGCGCCTCGGCGTACGCCTTCGCCAGGAATCTATCCGTGACGCCCCCACCGCCATGCGCTTGGATCGCCCAGTCGATCACCTGGCACGCCATGTTCGGGGCTGCCACTTTGATCATCGCGATTTCTTTGGCCGCGGTTCGGTTGCCCACGTTGTCCATCATGTATGCCGCATTGAGCACCAAGAAGCGCGCCTGATCGATGTTGATCCGCGCTTCGGCGATCCGCTCCTGAGTAACGCTCTGCTCCGCGATCGGCCGTCCGAACGCGACGCGCTTTGATTTCGAAGCCCCTCCCTTCCCCCAACAGCACGCTCGAAAGGGACACGCGCACGTTTTCAAACACGATTTCCGCATGACCGTGCGGCGCATCGTCGAACCCAAACACCGGCAAGTGCCGCAAGACTTTGATACCGGGTGTTTCCATCGGCACGACGAGCATCGATTGCTGCAGGTGCCGATTGGGGTTCCCCGGGTCAGTCTTGCCCATGAAGATCAGCACCTTACAGCGCGGATCGTTGGCGCCGGAGGTCCACCACTTGTGTCCATTAATCAGGTAGTGATCGCCTTCTCGCACGATGCTTGCCTGAATGTTGGTGGCGTCGCTCGAAGCGACCGCCGGTTCGGTCATCGCGAAGGCGGAGCGAATCTTCCCCTCGAGCAGGGGTTGCAACCATTGCTTCTTATGTTCCGCCGTACCGTAACGCACCAGCACTTCCATGTTTCCGGTATCCGGCGCACTGCAGTTGAACGCTTCGGGCGCGATCGGCGAGCGTCCCATGATTTCGCATAGCGGTGCATACTCGAGATTGGTCAGGCCCGCGCCGTGCTCGGACTCGGGGAGAAAGAGGTTCCACAATCCTTGGGCGCGCGCTTTGGTTTTCAAATCCTCGACGACTCGAGTTGGCACCCAGACGTTGCCCTTGCGACGATTTTCCTCCAGTTCGTCGTCGAATTTTGCCTCTGCGGGATAGATGAATTCGTCCATGAACGCGTTGAGCGAGCGATGAGTTGCTCCACTTGTCGCCACCCTTGTTCGGCAAGTGGCCCTGCGCGGCGGCCGGCCTCAATCGCGTTCGGGTTGGAGGCGTTGCCTTGTAGCGCCCGCGCCATGATCCCCTGAAGAATGCCGGCGAGCCGGAACATGTTGAACGCCATGTAATACTCCCACTCGTTCTCCGGAACCCGATCGCGACCGACGCGACGGCAATAGGCGCCAAGGTACTCCGACTCCGAAGGAATACCGAGCGCTCGAAAATCCTCTCCCACCAACCCACGGAACTGATCGGGCGTTAAACGCCAGGTCATGCAGTGATAGGAAAAATCCGAGAGGGGATGTCCCAATGTCGACAGCTCCCAGTCCAGCACGGCCAGCACGCGCGGCTCGCTGGGATGAAAAATCAGATTGTCGAGGCGGTAATCACCGTGGACGATGCGCGTCTCATCGTCGGCTGGAATGTGTTCCGGCAGCCAGGCGATCAGATTATCCATCGCCTCAATCTTTTCCGTCTCCGAAGCGCGGTACTGCTTCGTCCAGCGATCGATCTGGCGCGCGAAGTAACTCCCGCTCTTGCCATAGTCCCCAAGACCGATGGCGCGATAATCGACCCGATGGAGGGCGGCGATGATCCGGTTTGTTTCGTCGAAAACCGCGCTGCGCTCAGAGCGGGTCAGTCCGGGCAGCCGCGGATCCCAGAAGATGCGACCTTCCACGTAATCCATGATGTAGAACGCAGTGCCGATCACCGTGTCGTCCTGGCATAAGGCGTAAGTCTTGGCCACGGGGACATCGGTTTGGGAGAGCGCCGTGATGACGCGATACTCTCGATCTACGGCGTGCGCGGAGGGCAAGAGCTTGCCGGGAGGCTTGGAGCGCATCACGTAGCGTCTGCCGCGCGCGTGAATGAGAAACGTCGGATTGGATTGTCCACCGCTGAATTGTTCGACCTCGATCGCGCGGATCGATTCATCCACCTGCCGGCGCATGTACTCGGCCAACCGAACAACATCGAAACGATGCGCTTCACGAACCGGCCCGGTTTCCACGAAACCTCCCTTTACCTCTCGACTTTCAAAGACGCTGCTTCGGAGGAGGTAGGATTCGAACCTACGAAGGGCTTTCACCCTTGGCGGTTTTCAAGACCGCTGCCTTCAGCCGCTCGGCCACTCCTCCACATGATTTTATTAAGTTTTTTCGCTTCGACTTGTAATTCTGTCCCTTGGGGCAGTAATTGGAGATAAACGGTATGGCTCGACTGTGGATTAAGGGTGAAGCGGGTAGCTGGGCTGGTGGTCGCATTGCGCTTGATAAAGATGGCGATCGGGTTTGGGTGATCCAAAAGATGGTTGGCCCCTCTCGCCATAACATAACGCTGCAGGTTGATTCCGAGCGAAAAGCGCTGATCGAACTGGCGCGGTTCGAGGAAGATCCGGAGAGGTACTCCCATCGCACGGTGAAGCAGCCGATCGTTTTGGATGATGCGGCGATCTCCGATTTCATCGCCTTTAAGAACCGCGCGGCGCAATCCAAGAAGCATGTTTTCGACGCTGAAAACTACCTCAAGCGGTGGCAAGAGCTGTTCGGCCCGAGGGACATCCGATCGTTCACCACTGCCGATTTGTTGGCCTGGCTGGATGGGCGCAAGCCGTGGACCAAGCCGCAGAGCGGCAGAAAGCATTTGCTCATTCACTTGAAGGCGTTCACGAACTATCGCAGATCCGGAACGGCGGATCTGGAGATCAACCGCGATCCCACCCTCGCGTTGCGGATGCCAGCGGTGAGAGCGGCTAGGACGGTCAAGGCTAAAGATTATTCGATCGCGGATACCGAGAAGCTTTATCGCAACCTCGATAATCAAGCGATGCGCGATATGCTGCTGGTCCACGCTAAGACCGGTTTGCACGGCAGCGAAGTTTCCAGGCTGATCTTCAAAGTTGGCGGTTCGAGGGTGGATGTGGTGGAAGGGCAAGGCGCGATTTCTGCGGTTTTGCACATCATCCACAAATCCGGAGACGAGCATTTGCAATCGATCGACGCGCAAACCCTTTGCGCGGTCCAGCGGTTGGTAGCTCGGGGTTATCCGCCCGATAGCGGTCATTTTCATCGGAAGCTGCAACAGCTTTGCACCTCTCTCAAATTACCGGCGATGGCCATGGGTAGATTTAGGCACGCCTATATCAGCTGGCTCTCTCAATGCGGGAAGCTGGTCCATCCGTCCGGTGGTGAGGGGCTGCCGTTGACCGTGATTCGGGATCTGGTTGGCCATCGAAATGCCGAGACCACCGACGTCTTTTATCGGCATCAAAAAATCCCGCCTATGGGTGTGGTGCCGCTCGCGCTTCATCACCCGCAAGATCCGGTCGCCTTGGCTTCGGCTGTCGCCCGACCAGTCGCTTCCCCTGCATAACCGCCTTTACGCTGGCGCTAGTGACCATGGTGCGGCGCCCTACTCTTGCGGCTCGGCGCAAGCGCCCTTGTCGCAGTAATTCGAACAGGCGGAAGCGACCACATTGCAAAAGCTCCATCGCATCCTGAGAGCTGACGCTGGGCAGGCGCTCCAGGCGATCAAGCGCGGTTAACTTTGATACGGAATTGACCTGCTCCATTTGCACCTAAAAACACCAGGCGCGACAATCAGGTCAGGCTGGGCGCGGAGTATACCGCCGCCACTGCCGGAGCCCAAATCACGTGACTCCCAGCCATCAAAAATCTGGTTAATAACTGCGACATTATCCTAAAGAATGGCGGATCTGGAATCCCAAGCCGGTTTGGGTATATACTTTGAAGGGAGGATCAAACCGTGTTTATCCTGATGAATGCGGCGTCCGAACTGTGGTCCGATTACGCGGGTTGGCAGGCTTCCGAGGTAGCGGCTCCAACGACGTACGCTTCCGAGCAGTTGGCCATTCGACAGGGCGAAGTCCTGAGCAAAGGCCAGGGGCAAATCTGGATCTACTACCTCTCGATCGATGCTCTCTTATTCGCTGGCGCACTCAGGGGAGTACAGGCTTAACTCAAGGGGGTAGTACGGAGGGCGCGATCCGAAGACCGCGCCCTTCTTGTCTGCTCGCGCCCCCCTCACTCTCTTGATCAGCGCCCTTTGGGTTTGCGCGGCCCACGCTTTTTGCCTAACGGCCAGCCGCCTTTTTTCGCGTTTATCCGGGCGGCGCGGGTCTTGGCTGGGCTTCGAGCTTTGCCGCCGATTCTGCCGCCCAAGCGCCCAAGGATGGCCGCTGCAGCCGCGATGGCAGGCGCTGCACGCTTCTTACGCTGGCGCTTGGGCATGGCGGTTATTTTTCATAAACCCTGGTAATCCGGAAAACTGCTATTCAATGCCGTATTTTTGGGACAGCGACTTACGAACGAATCCGGCATCGTAAACCAGGGTGGGCAAATCTGGCCGCTCGGTAAAGCAGACGATGGTGTTTGAGCTCCTGGGCTTCGAGTAGTGATAGGTCTGACCGCCATAGGTGGTGGTTTGAGAGCTTCCGTAAGCCGTATTCCCCACCGCCGTTACGGTCCCGGTGGTGTAAGACTGCTGGGGCGTGGTGTAGCTGCTGGTCTCCGAGCTGTGCGCCCGGTCAATGATCACGAAGTAGTTAAATCCGTGCTCCAGCGCGATGTCTGCGCTGCGCAGCAAAGAAAAGTCCGCCGCGCGCTCCCCAGAAGTAGAAAAGCCGCCAGTAAAACCCCTGCCGTGGTAACCGGTGGCGCAACCCATCATCAACACACTTGCCATTACGGCGCCGATCGGGATCAAAACAGGGCATTTCATAGGTAAACCCTCCAAAGCCCCTATAAAAGCCACCCGGGGCCGCAAGAGTCAAATCCCAAATCGGTTTGGGTTTAGAGGCTCGGGTCTCGGTGCCCGGCAACATACACGCCGTCGCGCCCTTCGCAGCTCAAGCAGGGCGAACCGAAGGGCGAACCTCCTTGGCCCGTAGATAACCAAAGATGGTGATTTGGGTCAGAGTCACCGAAATGCACATACATCCAGCGGTGGCCCAGCTCGTGATCGAGGCTGTACATATCTCGGCCAATTTCAATGAATTTGTACTCGTAGGTGGAGCCGGAGACCGGGGAGTCGAAATCACCGATATGCACGGTCCACACGCGCTCATCGCGGATCACGATCGATTCGATGCCCTGAGCTGCCCGATCGAAGTCCGGGAGCGGGTGCATTAAGCCGTAGGCCAGGGCGGCGTTCTCGGCAACTACGCTGCAATCCACCGGGTGATTGCTGCCGATCATCCCCAAGACGGTTTCACAGTGCCACGCGGTCGGTGGCGGCGAATAACCGCCGCATCCAAACAGCACCAGCACGGCGGTGCAGCCCAGCAACCGGCATCTAATCCACCGCGAAACCCTTGCTTTCATCATGGTAGTCCCTTTCCCAAAGAAAGGTTGAGATTGGGGAACGACTACCGTTCTCGGGAGCGAAAAGGAATACCGAAAGCGACTTGGGTTTCTACCCTCAGCGGTTATCTAAACCGGGGTTTGGCCCGCCAAGACCTTGGAACGTCGAGACTGTCTGTAATTAGGACAGTAATCGGGAAGCAAAAGGGGTCGAAAAATGACCCTTTTGGCTCAATCGAAGAAACTGACCGTCAGTCCCTCCAGCTGGTGCTCAATGGGCGTTAGCTCCCCGCGCTCAACCAGCCAGCTGCAGAATCGTTTAATAACCGCTAGCCGGTGGTATTGGGCGCTGTGCGCCTGCTGCAAGATCTCGGCGATGCGCTCTAAGAAATCCTTTTGTCTCAAGCAGACCGCCGTGCGCTCGCCGTTTAAACGCTTGCGCCACCACTCCAGGTAAAGCCGTTGCTCATACACCCACCTGGGGCTGTTTTTGGCCGCTGAATCGGCAAGGAAAGCGCGGATCCTGACTCGATTGATGTGAATTCGGGATCGGCGCCGCTGGAGCTGTAAAGGCTGCACTCCAAGTCAGACGGATTTCAGAGCGAAAACCTCTATACGCCACGGTCTATTTACGGTCGGCGAAAACCTCTATACGCCACGGTCTAGGTCGGCGGGATTGACTGGTAGCGAGCACAACCGGGGCTTTTTGTTGGCTGCTGGGACTCTCCGGCCTACGCTGGTCAGCATGGGTCCATGGTGGGAAGTAGTCCGGTTTGCTGCCGACAAACTCGTAAGCTGGCCGGTGGTCGCCTTCGTTGCGGTTTGGGCGTTCCGAAAACCTCTTGCCGCGCTCCTTAGCCGCGAAAGCGTCAAGGTTGGACTGGGTAAGGAGCTGTTCACGTTGTCGGCAGAGAGAGCCGTTGAACTCCAAAAGGAGAAAACGGTTGTCGTCAAAGGCTTGGAGGGCTCCGAGTCAGAAAGACTTCTGGAGGTTGCGAAGAATGTCGATGTTTCTCCCATCGTCCAGGAGCAGATGGGGCTGATCCGCGCCGACCTCGAAAGGCTTCACGTCGAGCCGCAACAATTGGTCAATCTTCTGGTCAAACATCTCGCGGTCACTCAGCTGTACCTCAGAGGCGAGGGCATCTATCGAACGATCTTCGGGAGTCAAATTGCGCTGTTGAGACAACTGAACACGACGAACAGCCTTTCGAGAGCGGAGTTGCTGCCATACTACGAAAAGGCCAAGGCCGCCTTCCCAGCGCAGTACGAGAACTATTCGTTCGATGCGTATCTGAAGTACTTGATCGGGCGCGTTCTGATAATCGCGCAAGCCGACCAACGATATGCCATCACTGTTGCTGGCAAAGAGTTCCTCAAGTGGATGACCGAAATGGGACTCCCTGAAGACAAAGCCTTGTGAGACCTCCCGTTGCCCCGTGGCCCTATTAATTCCCTTAACCGCAATCTGGCACCGAAACTGCGAGACATGATGGTTCCGGTCTTTAGGCGTAAAATTCTCGAAACATCCCGGAACGGCAATTCGCAATAGTTGGTTAGCAGCACCAGAATCTTTTGGTCTTTCGGGAGCTGCCTGACCGCCGATCGGAGTTGGGCAAGCTTTTCCCGGTGCAACAAGGAATCCTCTGGCGAAGGCGTAGCCTCATCTACCACCAAATCCAAGGAAGACTCGCATTGATCAACTTGGTTCTTAGAGCAGTAATCCAAAGCCGTATTTCTCGCGATAGCCCAGATCCAGGTGGAGAGCGCCGATCGACCGGCATACGAGGGGAGAGCATTAAAGACCCGTAGAAAGACTTCCTGTAAGAGTTCTTCGGTGATTGCTGGTTGACGGACGATTCCAGAGATCAAACGTTTGATCGGACGGCGTTGCTGGTTAACCAGTTTCGAGAAGGCAAGGGGATCTCTCAAACATTCCCGAGCGAGTTGGATATCAGATGTATACATACGAAACGATTCCTTGATTATATCACATATCAAAGGTTGGGATTGATGATGGGGAGTTACTACGTATCAAGGTCACCAGCGGATAATCACCAACAACCAATTCCCTAGAGAGCGCGTAGCAGCGTAGGCCCTCAAGGCCGTAGCGCGTAGCGCTTTTCTCAAATATACTATTTACTGGTGTAAATACTCACCGTTTAGGTGACGACACTGTCACCTGTTAGGTGACGGCAGAGGGGTTTCCCGTCACCTTCCCCGTTTTGGGTTTCCTACTAGGTGACTGCCTATTGGGTGACGGTGGTTGTCACCTGTTGGGGCGAATTGTCCTAAACAATCCATTATTTCGATTTATCAATCCTGTTGACCAGCGTATCAGTTTATGTTATCATGTCTACAATTGGAGTAGCAATCTTATTGTATGTAATTGAGCTGTTGGGTGACCTAGTACCAGCGGCTCGGCTCCGCGACGGTGGCCTGATCTCCTAAACAGGCTGCTTCGCGGAGAGTTTTTAGGAGAACAGAGAATGAGCAAACAATTAAATCCCAAGTTTGAAGCGAAGTGGCACAACCGGGGACTAACGCGATCCTATTTGGTGGTATCTGACATTTTGCTTTATTGGCATGCCGACCTTGGTTTGACCGAAGCAGAGATGGCGTCTTTTCTAAAGCTGTTCCGAATATTCGAACATCCCAAAACCACCCCCAACACCAAAGCCCTTCACATTCCCGCCAACACCTGGACCGATCGGCTGAAGAAGTTCGAAAAGCTTAAGTTTGTGGAGGATTTGTCGATAAGACACCCGAAGAACCCGGTCAAATGGATCCCCAAATATCGGATCACCGAACACTTTTTCGATGAGTGCGAAAGAATATTGAAAAGGGAGTTTGCGACCGGCGACGAAGCTGCGGAACCGACCCACGCGGAACCCGCTGAAGAACCTGTCCAAGCCACACCAGCTCCAGCACTGCCCGCCGCAAAGCCGGTTGCTCCGCCGACGGTTTCCATACCAAAACCAGTACAAGCGCCGCCCGCGCCGAGAACAGATCCGGTCGACACAATTCAAATCGGTGAACCGATGTACCAGTCAAATGAAGACCAATTCGAAGAGGACAGCCAAGATATCCAGGCGCGAATCGATCGCGAGCTTGCCACATATCCGAGGCTGACCGTTCGGGAATTGTGCAAAATGGTTTCCAAGACACTTGCTCTCGAAAAACCTCACCCGCTTACGCTGATCAAAAAAATTCCAGATGAGCGGCTTTTGTCCATTCAAGAAACCATCCTAAACGCACTTGCCGAGAAGGGAGACCTTTTCCGGAATGGTCCTGACTATGTCTTAGCAATGATCATTGCCGAAATTTTGGACTATGCTTACGAGAGCGAGAGCGTGAAACCAACCGCACTGGTCGAACCCCGAGTCGAACTCCCCATCGAAGACATAGAAGACTTGGATCCGGAAGCTATGCAAGCTATCCCCCCAGCGATGCGTGAGTACATCCGCGAACGACGCCCAGATAGTCTTCTTCTAGAAGACACATTTGATGACGCTCCCCAATTGTACACAAGTACCGAGATCGGGGAACCGACGTATCAGTGATAACCCGTAAACACGCCCTCAATCCAAAAGGATTTTGCAATCAGTGCGATAGCATTAACTCGACAGTAGACCAGCCCTGCCCAATCTCGGTTCGAGCTAAAACCCATCGAATCAGCGCGCGACCGAAGGTCATTCCGGAATGGCGAAAAGCCTCGCTGTCAGCCGAGCGGCTAGAAGCTCTTGAAAAGGAACTCGCACCGTGGCTGGTGAAAAAGTTCGTTGGCAAAGGAAGTCTGTCCACGATCGCGGCAGCCCTCGAAGCTGAAGCAAACCCCGAAACCTGTTCTAGTCTTAATCACAACCTCGAAGGTGATTGCCATTCGAGCATTTTTGGTTGTCGTTTGAATCACACCAGAGTGTCTTTGATTGAAGATGGCAAGCGTTGCCGTCGCGGTCGCCATGTACTGAAGGTTCCGGGACCTTGCCCAAAATGCAGGGCCAGGAACGTGGCCAGGGCCAACGCCAACCGAAAGCCGCGATCTGTGATTACTTTGGAGCGACAACGAGCTCAAAATCTTGAGGAATTATGAGTGCTTGTGAGGCAGTTAAAAGTGTTGGTTTTGAAGGTGGCTACTACCCTAGCCAGTCAATGCAATTATGATCACGAGTAAGCGCAAAGCCTTCACCTATACGAGCCAGGATTGCTCCGCGTGGACGGAGTATCTCCGGCAGATGGCGTCGGATGCCCGGAGGGATGGATTAGATCCAAGGATATTCCTATTGGCTTCGGAATTGATGGCAAAGAAATACTTGGAATTATGGGCGATGGACCGCAGCCTCTTCTCTGGGCCGGTCGGAGAGGCTTAAGTCCGGCATGGATGCGTTCGAGACGGTGCAGGAGTTGAAACGCCGAAACTATCGATATGCGATATTTCATGCGGACAATTATACGATGCTCCGTCTTCTGAACGAACTTGTTGCACGTATACAAAAACTTGAGACTGCACTTACTGCGACGAAGCAGACGAAGCAATGAGCTGGACCGTGACATTGACCAACCTGTGTCTGGATCTGGAAGAAAGAGGACTCCCCTCTAGCTATGAATTACTGCTAGGATGCGATGCGTTCAATTCCCTAATCTTGGAGCTGGGAGCTAAAATATGCTACACACCGGACGGGGCGATTCTGCTGTCGAGTCGAGACGGCACTGTCACGATCCATAGTTCTGCCCGCGCAGTTGTCACATCGAAGAAGAGGGCGACTTTTCCTTAGCCAGGAGCGCTGGCGACCGATAAATCCCCATCAATTTTTCCCTCGCAACTTGTGCCGTCGCTCCGTCTCCCCGACCCCCGAGAACTCGGGAAATATCTTGTTGCTGAAAACCCAACAAGATTAGGAGTGCAACCAAGCGTTGCTGGCGTGGGAGTTGGCGGATAGCTTTGGCGAGTGATCGAAGCTTTTCTCGGTTTAAACACACTTGTTCGGGATCGGGTGATGGGTCGGTCAATTCGAGGGTTGAGTCCCCAGCCTCGGCACCCGGTTGCTCACCAAATGTATGGGAGTGCCAATAGCGGTAGCACTGATGGCGAGCGATGGTCAAAATCCAGCTTTTCAATGGCGATATGGATCGCCAATCTGGAAGCGATCGATGGATGTTGATCCAGGCATTTTGCAGGACATCGTCAACCGCGCAGCGGTCGTTTAAAATCCGGTAGATAAAAGCGCGCAACAGCCGGTGATATTGCCGGTGGAGTTCTTCGAAACGCTCGGGGTTGGCGATAATTTCTCGCACCCATTCCACTTCGTTCCTTCGCTCTAGCGTTTCCATGATCGTTTTAGACGCTGCGAAGGTGGGCGAAATTTCAAAAAGAGTTTAAGCCACTGGACCCAAAATCAACCAAACTACAGTCGAGGTTTCGGCAACCGACTCACTTTGAATCACAAAAGATGAACCATCGGCGATTGTCCCTATGCTCAACTCACCCAGGGCACCGCGTTTAACGATCCGAGAGTAAAGTATATACGAATCGCGATTCACGGCGGGGGTAGTGACCGTAACGGTCCCGCCGACTAAGGTGGCCTTCCCAATGACTGGCCCATCATTATTGTTTAGTAATAATTTGCCACCCAAATCGATTGCCGCTTTTTCAAGGTCATTTATGTCTCTAAATGAAACAATCCTATTTGGCATAAGAATCAGTGAATCTCACAGCGACACGCCTACCATGCACGCCTGGATTTCATCCAGGCTGTCGTTATGCTCGATGCAGTCTTTCTGCCGGTCGATTTCTTGTCTTGACTCTCTAACTTGAGCAACACAGACGTTGACCTGGCTTATATCGGCTCCCATGAGTCTGACAACCTTGGCGCACGCATCCCGGTCGGTAAATGGCCGGGCCTTACATCCAGCCAGGAAACAGACACAAAGCAACATCAACCAAAAAGCCTTACTTCCCATTCCCGTTTCCGTTTCGCCCGTTGACCCAAGACACGACGGCATGTCCTCCGGCAAAAATGCCGTAGATCGCACACAACCCGGTCGTCAACGTTCCAAGGCTAGCGGCTAGCGCGCCCCATTTTGCGGTTAGTAAAAAAGCGGTAAACATTAGAAGGCAGACGCCTGTCCCAATGATCATCTTTTGTTCGCGCCACGAATCGCCGTTGCCGTTGCCGTTTGGAAGATGTGGCGGATTCACCGATTAACTCGCAAAATACGAAATGAATCCATCGGCTCGGACCAAGATATCGGTTCCGGCTGATACGACTATTCCGTTTGGAACCCAAAGCAACCGCTGGCCGAACCTCGCGGGGTTTCGGATCGTGGCGAAGGTCATGGAATTGCGCACGGTGGTGGAACCGGAGCTGACCCACTGAACCGTTAGGTCCAAAGCTATGCACCGCGACCAACCGGCAACCCCACCATTACGGACAAATTCGTCGGGATTCCAGCACCAGCAATCCAAAAAATTGTTGGCTCCCCCGGTAATCGTCGCGCCTGGATTTGCCCATAGCGAAACGATGACAGCCGTCAAGCCCGTAACATTCAGACCGTCGCCTGCCTTGGTACTGCCAACCCCGGGATCGCCTGGGTTGCCGAGTCCCTGCATTGGTTTTTGGATGGTCGCGCCCGAAGGAATCGCTGGAGGGATCGGGCTGCGAGTTAGAGCGGAACGCTCGAAATAGATCTTATCTGCCATTGTGATTTACCGCCTATGCAACTTCAAAGCTCTGGCGAAATCGCGCGAGTGTTTGTCTTCAGCTGATCGTTCGCCGTGGCCGTCGTCTTCGATATCTTCGAGCTGCCGGTAATTGTGATCCGCATAGGCGTGTTCGTTGTCTTCGACTTCGCCGCGCTCCACCTCGCCACCGTGGGCGAATTTGTGTCCGCACCGTGGGCATTCGACTTCTCCCCCGTGCGCGTAATGGTCGGCTTTCTCGGGCTCGTAACGCTCATGGCCTACGCCGTGATCGTATTCGTTTTCGGATTCGCCCATTTCATTTTCGACACGGCCACCGTGGGCAAAATGTTTTTCGAGCTTGCCGCCCCGGCTAAGTCCATAGCGCTCGCCGTCTGTTGAATGATGTTTCATTGATTGTATTTCTCCACCTCTGTAATGCTTTACGTGTTCCGGTAGCTTTTTGATGTTAGGGGTTGCGTGTGCAAATTCCTCGGCTGTCCCGGCCTTCAGCTCCCCTCGTTTTTCAAGGGTGAACAGCTTTCTCAATTGGGCGAGGCTTTTTGCGGGCATAGTTCTTCCCCGTTAGACGGTAAGGCTGGCTTCAGGATTCGGGGCTAATCCTGCCGATTCGCCGCGTAGCTGATGGGCGTTTGCAATCGCTTGCTTAGTGTAATTTTACCGGCTCCGCCCTTGGTGGGTCTGACCGCTTTAGGTGGCGGCATCGGTGCTAGTTGTCCCGCTTGCTGGTTGCTCAAAAGTCCCGCATGGGATCCGTCGAGATCTTGCCCCATCAACATTGAAAGGGTTTGGCGTTGCTGGTAAGGAATCGGCTCTGATCGGTCGGTGATTTTCTCTAAGACGGTTGAACGCAGTTTTTCGAGTAGTTTGGGGTAGACCGTTTGAAGCGTCTCGATCTCTTCTGGACTCACTGACCCGGCTTTCGCATGCGCCAGCACGGAAAGCGGATTTTCAACCGCGTTTTTGTAGCGAGCATATTTTGCGATCTCCGCTGCGCTCGGCTCCCACTTGCTGGCTAACGGGCCTTGCTGCTGATGTTGGGGCACCTTCGATGCGAGAAAGCCCACTGCCGCACTGGTCGCCAGATGGAGCGCATCGCTCGTTTTTGGTGCGTGGGGATACATGTTCGCGGTGGCATCGCTCAGTTTGTCAGCCAAGGCTTCGGGGTTGTTCGCGAGCGATTTGATTTGATCCGTATGTTCGATGAATTCCGCCTGGGTCAGCCGGGCAGCCGCCGATCCCGCGCGTTGCTGGGCGGCTTTGATCGCTCCCCCCACCAAATCGGCCGCTCCGGAATTAATCGCGCGATCCACCGTATTCGAAAAGCGCTCTAGCTTTCCGAGAACCTCCGCCACTCGAACCGGATTCGCGAATTCAGATATGGCATGGAGCGGGCCGATCAGCGCACCAACCGGTCCCAGAACCGCGTGGCCGATCGCTGATTCCCCGACCGCAGTGAATCCGCTTACGCCGCGCCCTCCCATTTCTTGCATCGTTTCCAGAAGGGAGGCTTCCTTGCGGGCTTGCTGGATTCCCTCGGCACTTTTTTCGATCAGGTTTTTGTGGGCGATCGGGCTGTAGTCACCAGTCGGAACGAACTTGTGGGATTCTTCCAGCGCGGCGTTGTAGTTGTTTGAATCCTCGATAAACTTATCGAGAATGTTGGAGCGGATCTCGCCGGTCGCCGGATCGTTGATCTGCTTGAAGTAGCTAACCATCTTCTTCGGATCGAACTTGCCCCGAGTAGTGAACTCTTTAGCAATAGCTTCTTGGCTGTCTCGGAGCTGGCTTTCCGCTTCGTTGACCGCTGCCTGGCGTGCGCCTGCTTTGCCCCAAACGTTCTGGTCTTCGAGCGTAGTCTTAAATTGATTCCAGAGGTTTCCGACTTCTCGCGCGCTGTTCTGGGAGACCCGATCCGCCATCGGTGAGGCTTTTTGCCAATCCCATAGGGTTCGTTTTGCCTCTTCGATTCGCTTGAATTTGTCGAGAACCGACAATTCGTTCTCGGGATTGAAATCCCGAAGCAAGCCGTCGCGCATCAGCTCCAGCTGGCGGGCGGTTCCTTTGTCCCACAGGTCCGGTTCCGCGCGGAACTTCTGCGCCATTTCCCCCATATCGTTGATAAGTTTTTGGGCTGCGCCGTCTACTTTGCTCGGAGCGGCATCGGCCAGCATCGCTTCAAACTCTTTCGGTTTAAGCGTCTGGTGCCAGGTGCTGATTGATTCTTCGTTGGCCTGGTGTACCGCGCGCAGCCGATCGGTCATGTCCTTTGCGAATTCGGGTTTAAGTAAATTCTCCGCGCCACCCGATTGGATGATCTCTCTAATTTCCTCGGGAGTTCTTCCGGTAATCTTGCTTGCCAGGTTGGGGTAAACCTCGACGAAAGCTTGTTTCCCTTTCTCGGCCAGCTCGCCCAATGCCTTCTTGGATGCCGTGATTGCCTTGGGGACGGCGATCTCCGCTGCGCCCAGCGCTCCGCCCAACCCTCCGCCTAAAAGCGCTCCTAGCCCGATTTGCGATAAAGCAGATTCGGCGGTGAGCCCTGGATCGCCCAAAGCGGTTTCGTGGATGACATTGCCGGTGGAATAAATCGCCCCCTCAACCGCAGATCCGAGACCTAGTTCTGCGGCTCGTTGAGCAATTCTGCCGCCTAGTCCGGTTGCCGCTTCCCCAAGCATCGGCTGGACTGCTCCTCGAACCGCTTGGCCCGCTTTGGCGATCAAGCTCGGTGCAGTGAATTCGGCTGCGGTCCGAGCTGCCCCGAGCGCGCCAGCCTCGGCGGGCGCCGCTGCCCCTCCCGTCAATAGCAGCGGAGCGGCGATCCCGATTCCGGTTCCAATCCCATGGGCAATCGGATTGATTCGTTCGCGGGCTGCGATGTCTTCGGGGTTGACGCCTAGAATTCTTTCGGCATGTGTGGACAGCCCTAAAGTCAATGCGCTGCCCGCTGCTTCCAGTCCGGTCTTTAGTTGTTCAAGCGGAGAGCCGAATTTCTGCTGAAGCTCATACTCTTTGATCTGCTCATCCGAAGCGGGGACGTAGCCCAGATTTCCGGCGTATTTAACCTGATCAGGCGCCAGCTCGGTGATATTACCCTGATTGTCTATGAAATGTTGCGGAGATTCTTCGGCCATTATTCTTCTGCGCCTTGTGAACCAGCAGACACAGCTGATCCAGTGGCGCCTTTACGCCTGGCCTCCGCGTGTGCGGTCATTATTCCAGCAAGGCGCTTTCTGGCGTCTTTGGCGATCTCTGGATTGATGGAATGTGTATCCGCGATCATTTTTTCCCAGCCTTTGACTGCTGGGTGCGTGGGGCGCGTAATCCCCTCCATCGCCATCAAGCCTTGAAGTATTTGCGTATCGGATGCGAAAGCGGCTCGGGTGGACGGTAGAATATCGGGTAAATATGAAACGCCAGGGATCACGTTTGCAATCTTGGATAGCGTGCTGCGATCGCTTGCGGTTTTAACGCCTTCCATCGCTTCCAGAGTTTTGGCGTCTGGTGCCATTGCTCTAATTCGTTTCAGCATTTCCTCGGGCAAAAGCATTTCGCCCCCCGGAGGCATCTGTCCGGTGCGGAGGTATTGGCCGAGGGCTTGATATTGTGCTTTTTGATACTCGAAAGCTAAATTCGCTTGCCTCTCCCCCATCGCTTCATGGCGTAAGACCGCCTGGGTTTGGGCGATCTTCATCACGTTATCGACGTGTTGCTGGCTCAGTCCCGCGTTAAGCTGTTGCGCTTTTGCTTGAGCTTCGGGGCCTCCATATCGAGTAGCAATTTCCAAACCCTTCGCTCCGGCATCGGCCATCATCCTAGAGCGGAGTAGCGATTCCGCTTGGGCGGCGCTGTAGCCTTGCTGCAAAAGATTGGAGTAATCAGTCTGCTTCTTACCGAGATTCGCCTTTTGAGCATCAATGTCTTGATCGATATGTTTTTGGATAATTCCCAACGCTACGTTCGGTCCCCCGGTGAGTCCTGCCCCGATTCCACCCAGCGCAATCGATAAAGATGCGACGATCTTCTGACCAACAGTCCGGCTGCTAAGCCAGTGGCTGGGGTCGATTCTCCCTGCTTCAATCTCTTTGCGCTTCGCTGCTTCATCGGCTAGCTGTTTCTGTGTCCGGAGGTTGGCCTGTGCATCGAGTTCGGCGATTTTATCGTTCCAGTCCTTTTGGTTCCGGGAGAATTCCTCGGCCTTAGCTTCAGCTATGTTAGCCGCATTGATGTTTGCACCTTTTTGTTCCTGCTCGGCTGCGCCAGTCAATGCCGCCCAATTATACCCACCACCAGTGCCGACCTTACTTCCGGGAGTCGTAGTCCCGGCCAAAGCAGCCTTTACAGCCTCAGGGGTGATCGTTCCGGTCGGAGTCGAAATACTTTCCGGGGGGGCTTCCGGTCCTTCGCCCCAGCCGCCAGTCGCCCCGGTTGGTTCAGGAGAAGGTAACTCTCCCCCGAATATTTTTTCACCGATACGAGCAACGGTCCCTGACGTTCCAGGATCTTCGGCAATCGGCGCTCCAGTCGAGGGTTCAACTTCTGCTATCGGCTTATCCGGAGTTCCCTCCGCCAGTTTGAGAACGGCTCCGCCGTGGGCCATCTTGCGGATTTTATCCTGCAAATTCTTCGAGATTCCTTTTTTAGCCACGCGGTATGGCTTCCCGTCTCCGTGGTCAATGTGAAATTCTTTTTCGTTTTCGTGCGAGATTTTGAATGATTTCATTTTATTGGTACGCGCTGATCATGCGGTCGAGTGCGGCGATCTGCTGCTTGATTTCCCGTTGCTTGGCCAAAACTGCACCATATCCTTTGCCCGGGACTGTTCCGCCTTTTGCCTTTTTGATCGCGGCAACGAATTCGCGCGCTCGATCTGGTGCATCTTCCGCCTGCATAATAGACCGCGGAATTACTGCCTCGCCGGGAGAGAGCATCGCCGGGACGGTGTCGTTTTCCTCGGCATCGCCCTTGCGCTTCGCTTTGCCGCCAACCAGCACACCCCGGGCTGCGTTTTGCAGAAAGGAATAATCAACCCATCGGTGACCGCGTTCGTCCTTTTTGACGTATTCGGGTGCAACCTTTTCCAAATCTTGGGCAATTACGCCCATTCGTTTTTTGTGCGATGGGTCTTTCTTGTATTCGAATTCCGCGAAGGGAACTCCGGGCGCCGCTTCTTCATCGAAGCGCTTGATGTTCTTTTTTTCTCGTTCATCCGATTGCGCTACGGCCGATCCAGCGGCGATTCCTGGCGCCACCGTAGCTCCACCGGTCCAAATCCCCCCGATAGCGCCTGCCGCAGCGATACCCGCGCCAGCAAGTTGTTGAGCTAGATTTGAGCTTGGTTGACGACTATACACGTTGGAACGCTGAGCTTCTAAATTGAGCAAAGCGTTTCGATCTGCGTCTGAAAGTTGCGCCCCCAGCGCCGATATTCCTGTGGACTCGCCACCTACCCCGGAAAGGATCTGGCCCGCTAAGCTTTGTCCTTGGAGTCGGCGTTCCATTTGGCGCTGTTCTTCTTGTGCTCGGAGCTGCGCAGCTTGCGAACTCGCTTGGCCTGCCATACTGCCTTGAGCTTCAAGAATGCTGCGCATCGATGCACCAGGGCTCGCCCCAGCTCCCGATTGTCCGATCGCCATCGCGCTTTTGAGTGATTGATCTAATCCGGATTGAAATTGCGCCTGGGCCGCGCTGGGGCCTTGGTTCTCGGCTTGGTCCAGAATCTTCTGGGCCAGCTCCCTTTGCTGATCTTGCGTTTGATACAGCCCGCCCAAACCTTTATTGAGGATGTCAACGCCGCTGCCGCCGCGACCCGCCAATCCGAAGTTAGTTACAAACGCGCTATCGGGGATGATGCCGGGATATTGCATCAGCGCCGTGGTCCCCTTAATGTCGTATGGACCACGACCCCCGTATTGACCCCCCGTATGCGGTATCGCGCTCGGACTCGCCGCGTAGGGAGAATTGGAGTAGCCCGGAGTTTGTCCGGGTTGTAACCAGGGCTGTGGCTGACCATTGGGACCCATGCCCGTGTTGGCCGCATTGTCCTGTCGATCCCAGCGCGGGTATTGTTGACGCAGCCAGTTTCGGGCCGCGTCCCAGCCACCGCCAGCTGGAAAAGGGTCTATATTCGGATCATTTGGATCTTGATCGTAATTCGGCATCAATATTCCTCTGGGAATTAGACGACTCAGCCGCCGATAGCATTCCGGTTAGGCGAGGCTGACCGCGGCAGGCAGCTTGAACGCGCCTTTCTTAATCCCTACTTCTAGGGTGAGGTCTTCCAGCCGCCATGGCGCTTGATTGATCTCTGGAGTGAAAGCGATCTTGAATTTCACCGCTTCGCAGGTTTCCTTGTACAAGCCGTGCCGAATCTGGAGCGGTTCGCTGGTGGGCAACGGCAACGGGATAAACATCCCACCGATCGGACTGTAGGGATTTCCGAAGGTGTATTGATTGCCGTTGTAATCGAAGGCTACGGTGATCGTCGGGCTGTGTGCTCCGCCTTGGGTTGCTCCGGCTAAAAGCGCTCGCCAAACCCGCTGGAAGCCTTGGATACCGGCTAGGTGGATCCAGCTCGTTTCAGCGATCCCTGATATGCCTGATGTGGAGGTAATCCCACCAACGATCCGAGTATCGGAATTCGTCGAATCGGAATCTTGGCAAACGGCATTATCGGAACCGATGTGGACGAAGTTGCTTTGCCAAATCGCGGAATCGACCGCCGCATAATTGGTGAACACCGACCATTTATAAACGTCCATGTTGGTCGGGTCTGCATCCATCGCGATGGCGTCGGTGTAGTCCAGCAAAAGGCAAGTGCCGCTCGCGGTAGTCCAGCGCACTTGATTCTTTTTGGGCAATACCTGTACCGAGGTAAAGACCAGTTGCGGCTGACCGAACGGGTTAACAAGGTTCTCGACGGGCGCACCGATGTAGTGAGGGGTCAAGCCTCGATCGAGTAGCCAGAACCCTTTCTTCGAGAGAAAAATAACCCCGAATGGGAGCTTGACGATCGTGCGTGCATCGGCACAGCCGATATCACCAGAAATAGGCTGGGGTTGCGGAGTGAAAGTGTTTTGCTGGCCGAGATCATTCGGCCCATCACCTTGAAAGTAGTAGGAGGCGGTTTCCTTGAAGCAGACGAGCTTGTCATCGAGGGAAGCACCGCCCATCAGCGCTCCCCCGGGAGCATCCACTCGCAGAGTCAAGCCGTCGTTGAAATTGATTCCGTCCCCGCTGACGTATTTGCGCGAGTACCAAATCAGGTTCGGGTCTTCCATCCCCATCAAAAACAGCCGATTTTGATGAGCTACAACATAACGCGCAGCGGGTGGAGCAATATTCGAAAGGGCTCGACCCGTATATAGGATCTCGTTGCTGTTCACCGCCGAGTCGGCTTGGATGATTGTATAACCGAGGGTGTCAGTGGTCGTACTGTTTAAGATTGAGTTGTTCAGCGGAGTATCGCGGAACAGAGTTGACCCGTTCAAAACGGTTCGCCAAACAACTATCCGAGCCGGAACCCTCGGGCTGATTTTATTCGTATGCCGAAGCATCGGCCCGGTGACGACGATCGAGTTCGTTGTACCCGCCCCGGTGGCGATTGTCTGGGCTGGGGTCGGCGCGCTCTGATAGCGATTCCCAGCGTTGTCCGTCCACTCGTAGGTGAGAGCGACTTGATAATTTCCGTTCCCGAGGTTCCCACCGGTCGTACTGGTGGTCATCGTTAGAACTTCTGGGTATTGAAGAAAGCCCAGCTCGACCGGATTAGCGCCGTCATAAATAGAAAGAAAGCCTCCCCCGGTGACCACAACTCCGCCGAATTGAGCCGAGGTGATTGGCGAGGTTCCTTGAGGTGAGGCTGTTACCCGGGCGATTCCTACCGCTGAAGTGTTCTGGGTGTTCGAAAGCTGGAAAATGAACTGCTCTAGCCACGTGGTAAATGGGCGTGACTGGCTATCGAGCAAGGTCTGAGCAACGCGAACGCCATTTGCCCCGGCGACGTAGCTTCGGGCGGTTCCAAACAAAGCCTGTGCGGCGATTCGCGACGCGGTTCCGTTTTGGAGTGTATCTTCGAACAAGCAAATGGATCGGCCAACTTGGACATTGGGAAATGGGCTTAGAGGAATCCCCCATGCGGCGGAGAGCCAAATGTATTCGCGACCGCCGAAAAGAAAGGGCATACTCGCAACGACGGCACCTCTTTGGAAGGTGTTAAGCGTCCCGATCGTCCCGCTGCTGGTCAGGTTTACAGACCGTGTAGCTGGGTTGGTGTTGACGGCAATTCCGCTGGGTGAGTAATAGAGATCGCAAGACGTTGCTCGGGACAAAAACCCTGCAACTAGAAATTGGATGTTAAATCCGACTTCGATCGTTGCGGCTGCTTGCGTCACGGTACAAGTGAGATCAAAGACAGTCCGCTGAAGGCCGTTAACGGAATTGTTCCCCACTACATACAAAAAATTGTCTTGAGAGCTGCCTAAAGCAACGCCGTTGTCCCCAGTAATCCCCGAACTCGTCGGTCCACCGATGATAGTCCCGGAGCTGTTCACCTCGATCAGACTCGTGGGATTGGCTGCAGCATTGAAGGTAACGAATGCGCGATTGTTGACCACAACCGCGTCGAGAACCTTCAACCCGGTGGCGCTTGCAGTAAGCGAGGCTTTCGCGGTCCAGCCCGCGTTCGGGTTGGTGGAATTCCACGTGCTGAACTGGATGGTGGAAGCCTCCCACCACATTGCGAAGAAGACTCCCGCAAAGAAAATGACTTTGGGGAGACTAAAGGCGTTAGCGCCACCGGTCGAAAGCAAGGCGTTCGCGGTAATGACCGTGCCAACTGATTCGTCGATCACCTGTGCTCTAATTTCGTCGGTGCTGGTGTTCGGCTGCTGATGCCATAAGTAACAGGTAAACCCCGCTCCGGTGCTACAGTCGGATTCGGAGACCTGAGCGGATGAACGATAGACCGGAGTCTTCGAGATTCCCGCGAGATCGAACCCGGTTCCCTTCGAGATCCAGGTGCTATTTTGAGCCGACCAGCTCCATAGCGAAGAACCTTGAGCCAGTAGCTCGTTGTTGTAGACGTAGCCCTTGGCCAAGCTGGTGATATTTGCGCCGCCTAGAATCGAAGTCGGTAGTGCGGTGTAGCCGGTGCGCCGCTCAACCGTCTTGCCTCTCCACACAACATCCTGCGCGGTGAGAAGCTTACCCGCCAACACCAATTTAGTGGCGGTTCTCTGATCAACCGAGCGAGTGAAATCAACCTGGATTTGGCGCTTCTCTAGCATGGTTTAGTTCTCGGCCAGGAATTGGACGCCATCCAACGACCAATAGCTGTTATCTTGTGTCGAACCAGGTATGCCTGAGGCAGACCAGATTAGTCCGTCGAGACCTACGTTTATTCGAATCACCATATTTTGACCGGTTCCAGTACCCATCCCGGCGCAAAGGAAATTAGTCTTTGGTCGATAGCCAGGGGGCAGGATGAAGGGCGTTATTGCTGCCGGTGCCACGTTGGTGGCACCACCGGTCAGCAATCCACGCAGCCGAACGATACCGAAGATATCTCTTGAGAATCCGGGGGCCATCCAGCCTTGGCCATAAGCTTTCCATCCATTCTGAAACGGAGGCGCCCCGGGAGAGCCGACGGTTATCCAGACCAGCGGATTGACAAACTGTTGGATGGCCGCGATCACCTGGTCCTGAATGCGGTTAAGCGTTACGTCGTCGGTTTGAATTCGAGTAAGCGGAGCAGGCATGGTTAGTAATAGTCATTGTCAAAAAACCCGCTGGGCGTAACGAACGAATTGCCGTAACGAGTGTCAGACACGACTTGCGGGCCGTTCTGGTCGCGGTTTTCGGCGGCGATTTCAATTCGAGCGAGTAGCTCTTTCTTCCGCTGATTCAGGTCTGGCGATTCCTCTTCGCGCTTGCCTTTGGCTTTTATCGCTGCGTCAACTTGGATGAAGTCTTCCCAGCCGGAAACCCCGTCCACGATATCCACATCCGAAACAAGAGGAGTGAGCCGGGGTGCGTACCAAACCCGGAAGGTTTGAGCGGATTTCGGCAAAGGCTGGAGCCAGAGCGAATTTTGCCGCAGCCGGTATCGCGCGCGATTGATGCCGGGATACACCGCCTGCAGGTAAGGGAAATTATATCGATTCCGCTCGGCCATCGGAAACGGCTTCAAAGGAATGTAGGTGCCAGTCGGGTCGCCCGGCGCTCCGGTCAGCTGGATATCCACTCCCAGAAGTTTGTAGAAAGCTTGGGCGGTCCCGGAGCCATCGGGAAGGGCGAAAGTATCGTTGATCCCATCAGAGGTGATCAGGAACGGAGAAGCGAAATAGTATTCATTCCCGTAAGCGGTGATCAGGATGTCATACAGCTCCTGATAGGAGTTGTTGATCCAAGTGAGCCACTCACCGGGAGAGATAAAATTGTCGTTGATGGTGTCGGAGTAGCTCTGAGCGGTGTTACGGATCGTCGCTAGAGTAGTTTGTCCGGGGTTGAGAGCCATTTGTTAACAAACCTCCGGACCATTACCGATCGTCTTCTTCTTCGGGCGAGCCCTCGGCTTCGTCTTCCTCGGATTCGCAAATATCGAAAAACGTCTTGAGGGCATCGGCGAGCCGACGCGCCTTATCTTGAAACTTGTTCTTTTCAGATTCAGACGCGGATTCGCCCGTTCCAAAATCCTGTTCGAGCGAGATCAAAATCTCTTCAGCTGCCGCTTGCAGTCCTTCATCCTCGTGGGGACCGTCTACGACTTCGCCACCCTCAGCCAGACCAGCGGGAGAGCTGGGCATAAATCCAGAATGACTTTGCCGGGAATTCTTCTGCAAAAGGATGTCGTGAGCAGGCGACTTCATTCTTAGTTGGTGCCTTCCTCGACTTGAACTTCGTAGGAGAGGGTCTGGCCTGTCGCCAAAACAGCGGATTGGGTCACGCAGAGAAAGTCAGATGCCCCGTTGAGGATCGGCGCTTGATCCATTCTGGTGGTGAAATCCCAAACGATTGTATCTTTTGCCGTGCTCGCTGCGGTTGCAGCTGAAACCAGTGCAGCGGCGCGGATCGGTCCACCAACCGCAGTCCCGGCAGTAGGCGCGGCAGTGAAGTCCGTTAGAACTGTTGACGCAGCCGCGACACCCGCACGGTTATCGAATTTCGCTAAAACTCGGGTATTGCCAGTTCCACCGCTTGCCGCAGTCGATCGCCGCTGGAGGGTATAGGTTTGGCCTCCAGCAACGGTTCCAGACTGAAGGGTTAACATTATTCTTTTAATGCGAGTAACTACGCCAGCCGCACCAGTAAGCTGGATAATATCGGTCGGCGCAGCACCCGGAGCAAGTGACGCGCTGGCGAAGCCATACGCAACGTCGTAGTTCGGGAGCTGAACCGCGTTGCCGTTTAAATCTTTAATTCCAAGGGACATTTATTCAATTACCTCACTACGTTTTGGACGCCAATTCAGTGTCCAAGATTCTTTTGTTACACACCCAAAATGACCAAACCTGACATCAGATTGTCTTCGAACCGGAAGCCCCAACCGTATGAGTTGGGAACGCTGGTGTGGCCCGAAGCCGGAAGGTTCGGATATTGACCAGAGTTAGCAAAGGTTGGCTGTATCGTCCCAGGCACACTGGAAATCGATGCTTGGGTCGGGATGATGTTGACGCTGGCTGGAGGTGCTGTGGTCACCGACCCGTCGTCCGTGTAGACGGTGCAGCCAATTTGAAAGTTGAAAGGAACCGGATTGGTGACCGGTTGAATGTTGCACCAAAAGACCTGGGTGAACGGGATTGAGATCGATCCGCCAGCCGGGATTTGGGTTTGTCCGCTCTTCGGTGGGAAGAGCGAGTTAACCGGCTCGCTGGCGGTAGCAGGGGTCACGTAGGGATTGATCGCAGTCAGATTGACTGGCGCTCCCCCGGTGTTGTTGATCGTCAAAACGCAATCGACTTTTGCGTGCGATTGCGCGACCGATCGGGCGAGTGAAATGGAAGCAGTGATCGCCATTATGCGTTCACCGTTAAGGTTGCAGCGGTCGGGGTGAACACTGAACCGTCGTTGGATTGGACGATTGCGCCGATCGAATACTGGAAGCTCGAAGGGCTGGAAAGAAATCCGGATCCACCGAGACGAACCGGAGCGTAAAGAACTTCAGTCCACTGGAAGACCAGCGATCCACCACCAGGAACGGCTACAGTTGAGCCGGGTCCGATGAATGGCATCCCGTGGAGCACCGAAACGCTCTCCGGGTTGGCCCCGCTGGGAGAAGCGGTCGGCAGAATCGAAGTAACCGAAACCGGCTGGGTGCCGGAGTTGGATACGGTTAGGTTCACGGCCACTTGCTGCGGCCCGGTGGTAACGCTGGAGGGCGTAATCGATATGGTTGCAGACATCGCCATGGTTAAATGCTCGTGCTATCCATTAAGGTCAGGTTGATAACTACTTGCTCACCGCTCGCGGGATCGGTTGCGGTACCGCTTGAGTTCGCGAATTGAACCTGGATGCTGGGGGTGGCGGATACGTTTAGATTCGCGTTTGGAGTCGGCCAAAATTGGAAAGGCGCAGCGGAAGCGCTCGCGTTCTGAAAGCTAATCGCCGCGCCAAGGAATTTGTTGTAGGGATCTTGCAGCGTAATTGTATACAAACCGGTTGAGACCCTCACGATGCTTTTAATGCCTTTGGTCCCGGTGGATCCCGCAGTGGAATAGCTTCGCTTGATGGGATCCCAGGTCTGCAAAGTCGGAGCGCCAGAAGCTCCGAAACTCACCGTAGCGAAGAGATTCACCATTCTTCGCTCTAGCGAGTAGTTGAATTCGATAAAGGTACGATTAGCCATTACTTGAGATCCTTCGGATTACTGGCTAAGCGCGATGTTCGAATTGAAGACAGGCGCGTTCGTCCAGAGGTTCCCGTACAAGCCCACGCGACCTTCCATCGCGTCAGCATTCACAATTCGAAGCAGCTGGTGGGTGTCTCGGTATTCCAAAATGTGTGGGGCTTTGTTGATTGACCCAAGCTTCCAGGTCGCTAAGTCCACCATGAACGCGGTGGCCTGGGGGACGAAGCGATCGGCGATAACCCTGATTGGACCGGTAGGTCCTTGAATCAGAATTGATCGAAACGCGATTTCAGCGTCTTCGGCCTGAATATCCAGGTATTGGATTCTGGCGCTGAGAGCTTTTTGTAAACCGCTGTAAGAGGGGAAGGGTAAGAAGACGTAATCGGGAGTTGATCCGAATTCGGCCAGCTTTACCGCGCTATCAACCAAAGCCTCTTCAGTTGCCTGGTTAGTGGTTAAAGGAAGACCGCGAAGCCGGGTGTCTTGGCTTCTATTAACTCCGTAGAAATTGTCTGTAGAAGACGGCGCCGAAGTTGGGCACCAAGCCAGAACACCGCTGATTAGAGCGTTGTTGTTGCCGGAAACCAGCAAGAAGTCATTTGCGGTCCAGCCGGTAGGTGATCCAGCAGATCCACCTTGAGCGGTGGCGCTGACGGTTACAGTTCCGGCAATACGGTCAACGTTGATGACATAACCAACTGCGGCCCGGGGAGTAGCTCCACCGTCGGTCGCATTCGCAGCAATAACTTTGCCGACTTCAAAGTTGTGAGCGTCAACGATGTTAACCAGCGTGACTACGCCAGCGCTGATTGAGGAAATTTGGCCGATTGAACCAGTGCCAGCCCTAAACGCCATTGAAGCCAAGGCCAGGGTTGCATCCCGGATTCCACCATCAACCGCAGTGGTAAGCAGGGACATGAACGCTGCGGCATCACCTTCTGACGCCAGCATTGCTTCATTGGTCACGCTGAACAGTGCGTAATGGCTCTTTCGAGTCATCTGGAACTGCACCAGCTGAGCGGGGACTTGGTTGGATTGTGCGTTCTGGAAGTTCGCGTTAGCCGATTGGCTGGTCGCGAATAAAACAGGCACGGGATAAAAGGCCCCGCGCATGTTTTCGTTCTTGGGAACGAGCGCTAAGAAGGGGAAATTTTTGTAGACGAGCCAGTTAAGTTTCTGGTTGTCGTAATAGACTTTGAGTGCCGCAGAACCAGCCGCGACATCCATGTAAGTTGAAGCCATGGGACTCCTGAAAACAGAAAAATTGCGTGCCCTGCGCTAGTTGGAGCGAGGGGAAGCTTGGTTGTTGGTGGTGCGGGAGCTGTTTTCTGGGCTGTTACGCTTTGGTAGTCTGGAGAGCCGCGATTGCTTCTCGCAGCCTTTGATCATCCGAGCGCTTGCCGTTTGAGACGGCGGGCCTACTTGAAACAGTCATTTGATTACTGAGCGTCTTTGCACCGCTTGCGCTAACAACTGGCTTGCGTTCCTGTTTAGGTTCAGGTGAACCTTCGCTGCGGGACTTCCACTTTTGGGTGGCGGTCCCTTTCTCCACAAATTCCCGCATGAGATAATCATCGGTCATCTGCGCAGCTTCCTCGTAAGACATGATCTTCTTCGTCTTCTGGAAGTTGAGTTCTATGACCTGGCCGACCAAATTCGCTGCATCGAATAGATTTACGTATTCGTAGGTCTGGGCGTTGGTGGTAACGAAATCCTTCACATCGCCATAGAACTGGTTGAGTGTTTGCTTTTCTTCATTTATTAGACGGGATTTCTGCGCTTTGATTCGGGTGTCGCGTTCGGCTGCGGTTTCCGCCTTGAATTCGTCCAGCTCTTCCTTGAGCGCCTTGATTTGAGTTTCAGGGGCAGGCTTGCCATCATTCAGGACAGCGCTGGTCAAATCCTCATACTCAAGACCGAGTCCTTCCCTCACTGCTCTTAACGGATCCTGCTTGGCGGTTTGCCGTAGCTGATTGAATTGGCGCACCTCGGCCAATCCGTTTTCTAGCTCTTGGCGCATTGCGCGCAGCTCGTTGCGCTCGCGGGCTAGTTTCTTTTCCTCTTTGGCCAGTGCGGCGAACCGCTTGGCGTCGTTCGATCTCGGCTGCGGTTTAACTTCGGGTTCAGGGGCTGCGCCTTCGGGCTTTGCCTCTGTGCCGAGTTGCGGTTCAGTTCCGGGGACCTGGGGTTGCGGTTCGGGCGCTAGGTTGTGCTTTGCGACGGAGACATTGCCGGAGGGACTTTGGTTCACCGGCTTATCAACCCAATTTACCTGGGGCGCGTCTTCAGGGTGAACGTCGGGACCTTGGGGACCTGGATCGGTTCCTTTGGGCGTTACTGCGCCCTTGCCTGGACTGAATTGGGCCGTTTGAACGGTCTGGACGATTTGGGTTTCTGCTGGGGTCATTGACACGAGTTACTTCCTTAAGCTGTTGCTTTGACGGAATTGGGGACTAAATCTGATGGTCGGGGAGGCACTGCCGGGGATGGAGGTTGATTCAATTGCCCGGAAGCAGCTGCTTGTGCGGCTGCGGCTGCTGCGGCTTGTTGTTTTGCTTCTTCTTCGAACACATCCAGCTGGGACATGAATCGTCGCAGCAATTCCAGCTTGTCTTCCTCTAGCCCATGGAGCTTGCCCAAAGCGTATTCCTGTAATGCAAGCTCGCGAGCCAAGGTGAGATCGTCAAAAGGCTCCGGAGCGGTGTATTTGCCGTCTTCGACAATTTCTTCCAAAATCGAATGGATGTACTCTTCCCGCGAGTCCGACAAATCTTGCTCGGTCTGAAGGTCGGGGAACGCGAGTAAGCGCTTAGCGGTGCGAGGGGAAATGTATCCCGCTTGCGCCAGCTCGGTAACGGTTTGGATTCGGCCTTCCGGACTGTTCGGCAGCGAGGAGACCGGGAAGACATCGGTTACGTAATCGGTCGCGGGGAGCTGGATATCTTTCCAATCCAGCTCATCGGCATAGCGGTTTTCTGTTGCAGAGACTTTGTATTCGCCGGTCTCTTCGAAAATGTCCTCGACCACTCCCAAGGACAATTTGGAGCAATCTAGGAATAATTGCTCGTAAGCGTGGCCCTGGACGGTGAACCGATCGGATTCGATCGAGTTGAGTTCGCGCAGCGCTCGACCGGAATCGACTCCTTGCGGCTTGAGGCTGGCCGCAGAGAGCTGAGAGATCCCGAACAGTTCATAAGCCTTCTGCACCAGCTCCCTAAGGTGCTCGTAAATCTCCGGGGGAACGATGTTGGGTGGGATGATGTATTCGGGCTTTTCAAGGCTGTTGATGATCGAGCCGATGTCATTGTTGATTTGACCGGGGACGATCTTTGAACCGGTTCTGACCCAGATTTTGAACGAACCGGCTAGGTGAAAACTGCGTTGGATGGTCGAAAGAATTTTGTTGATTTCGAGCTGGATGGACTGGAGCTGTTGCCCGCCCGACTGCCCATAGAAACCGAACAGCGATGGAATCCACTGGAGGTGAGCGAATGGAAAATAGTCGTGTTTCCATTCCTCCATTTCGGTAAGGTTCGCCCCATCGATCGTGATGATGTGCTTGCCGTCGCCTGCATCTTTGGAAGTGGGAAGACGCCAGCTTTCTCGAACGATCACCGCATCGGTAACGGTCGGAAAAACCGCGCTATCGATGGTGCGGGTATTGTTGGCCGCTAAAATTTCGGTTTTGCGTTCTGGATGATTCTCTAGGAGGATTTCTCGATCGACCGCCTTGGCCCGGTGGAGCTGGAGCGGCTGACCGTACAGAGCTTCGATCTGGTCGATCCAAAGCTCGTGGAGCAGGACTCTTTCCCATGCAACTCGCCCGTTCTTGTTGAAAACGTAGATAAACCCATCACCGAAGACGCAGCTGTCGCGGAAGATCTGCGGGCCGAGCTGGTAGGCTTTAACGTCGTTGAAAAGACCAGCCGTAAAACGGTTGAGCTTTTGGGCTTTGCGCCGCTTCCGATAATCGCCGCCCGATGTCAGGTAGAGGGGAGCCGGGCGATTCTTCGCCATTTTGGCGGTTACGGTATCGACGCAGGACTGAACGATGTTTAGGGTTAGCCGATCGCTGATGAAGCTCCGCATGACCGAAGAAAGCGGACTGAACGACCAGCCAAACGGGAATCCACCGAACGCCTGATTGCCATACAACTTGGCATCCATCGCCAAGCGCTGAAGCCGGGTGTTTTGGTTGGTCTGGAGGAAATTGATTGTTTGAGTTATCGAATCGGCTGCCTTGGCTGCTTCGAGTTCCCACCATTTGGCGATATGCGTTTCCGGATCTCGCGCTGGAGGTTTTTCACCCTTTTTGTGAAAGGATCTGAAATCGACTGTGTTGCTCAATTACGGTTTCTCTGCGGGGATTGACTGCGGTGCTACGCCTTGGGGTGCCTCGCTCGGCTCGGCTTCAGGCTCCGGCTTTCCTTGGAAATAAGGCGTGCTCCAAAACAACATATTTTCGTCATCGTCGCGCACGGGGTTTGAAAGGAAGGTGTTCGATGGCTCTGGGAGCCGCAGCGGAGCCGCGAAAGCTTCGTCGGCTAACTCAAGCTCCAGCTCGGCGGTCTTCAGCTTTTTGACGCCATACTGCTTCATCAGCTGCAGCGTGTTCTCTAGGTTAGTTTTGTTGGTCGTCTTCTTTGGCATTCTTGTTTCCGAAAATCCGTTCCCAGCCGCGCTGGTAAGCCTCGGAGTTACCGAGTGGCCCGTCTGCGGTGGCTTTGCAGAACTGGCGCATCAACTTGTCTTTCAGCCGTTGCTGGGTTGGCGTAAGCGGCAAGTCTTTGGCTGAAACACTCTTCCCCGGTTCGTTGGGGATTCGCCGGTAAGCGTTTTGGTTGAAGTCCTGGGGTTTCTGCGGCACGCCAATTAGACGGCAGAAACCGCTCTACAATTCGGAGACCTAAGCCTCAGAACTCCGACCGGTGAAAATCGAAGAAATCACTTATCGCGTCGTTCTCTTCGCGGTGCTTCTCATCCAGGACCCGCTCTTCCGCTGCCCAATGGTCCGCAATTTCTTGTTCGTAATTGCGTTTGTAGAACTCGGGGGTACCGGGTTGCGGTTTGTGTTCGAGCGTTTCTGAGAGATATGAATAGGTGTAACGCCAGGCGTACAAGGTCGCGTCGGTACAGTGGTTGGGGCAGCTGGGGTGCTCTTCGCGCTTGGTGCTCTTTGGGTCCCAGATTAGTTCCTGGTATTCGGTGATCAGTGGTTGGCACGTCGCTGGGTTGAGTAGAACCTTCCCGGTCGCAAACTCGCTGTTCATTATCTCGATGAAATCGGACTTGCCCCGCTTGTCTGCTGGAGTGAGGGCGATTCCATGGCGGTTCTCTATTTCAGCGGTGGCTTGCTTATTGGCGTTATCGATGATCACTCGTTCGATCGCCGGGAACTTCGCCAAATAAAGCTTGATTCGATCCGCGACCGCCGTGACATCCATCTTTGCCTGTTTGGAGGATTCGAGTATTCGAAGGACCGGGTCGTAATCGTGCCAAGTGCAAACAGTGAAAGCCGATGGATCGGTGTGACCGAGATCGACGCCTAGGGAATAGTGCCAAGCACCTTTCCGGTATTCGGGAAGCGTGCCGCTCCAATCGTTGAGCCCTGGTTCATAGCGGTAGACCAGCTTGCTGGTATCGGTGGTCCATAGACCAAGGTAGTTCTTTCTAAACCACGGCGTTTCCCGGACCCGGGGATTTTGCGATTCGAGATCGGTGATCTCTTTCGCCCAATTTTCTCGAACGTATGGATTTTGAAATGCGCTCCAGCGGTGACCGCTCCAACCTGCAACGGACCACGTTCCGGGGTTGCTCGGATCTTGGTCCTTGGTGAGATCGTAAAAAATCCCCTTCTTCAAATCGGTGGGGACTCCAGAAAGAACGATCGTGCCGCGAACGTCAGCGCAAGCGGGCTTTAGGACAGAGAAGACCAGCTCGGTGAGATCGATGGTGAACGACCCGCATTCATCGATGATTGCCAGTGCCAGCGATTGACCGAGAATTTTCGACTTTTGATCTTCGTCCGAATCAACCCCCATCAAATAAATCACCGACCCGTTGCGGAGGCTGATCGAAAGTTCGGTTTCATTGAACCTTGCTCCGATCTTGAATTGGCGATCGATCCTTTTGAGAATCGGACGCCACATGATCTTTTTTGCGCTTTCCCGAGTCAGTGCGACGTAGAGCGAGGTTGAACCAGGAATCTCTAAAGCGGTTTTGAATAAATACAGGCCATCGCCGAAGGACTTCCCAGAGCGGCGAGTGCAGAAAACCGCCTTGAGCTTTGCGGCATCGAGAATGAACGCGGTCTGCTCAGCAAAGACCGGGATCTCTGGTCCAAGTGCTACCGCCCCACTTGGAGAGTTTGCACCTTGGCGATCCTGAAGCTGTTGGAGCTGCCGTTCGAGATTATCTAAGAGCTTCGATACTGCCACGGTGGTTTAGACATCCCCACCAGGCTCAGTATTTTGGATGAGGCAGGGATCGAACCTGCTGTGCCCCGAAGGACGCTTGTTTTACAGACAAGGGAACCGCCATAGGTTCATCTCATCCTTATTTCGTCGTGAGTATAGAAAGGGCTAACGCAAGACCAACGAAAATGATCGAAGTAATCAATTTAGCTTTACCTCTTTATCTAGAATGCTTTGGTTGGGGAGAAGCTTGATTTGGGATGGGGCTTGCGTTTGGGTGGTGAGATCTTCCAAAGCCTTTTCGATCTTAGCGATCCGAAGCTCGGTGTTGCTATCCCGCAAAATAGCTGCCAGGGTTGAGCAGCCGTTGATGATCACTTTCGCCCGATCGAGCTGTCCGATGTCACCGGATAATTCGAGCTTCCGCAAGGTATGGGAGAGCAGCAGGCAGATCTGCTGAGGGGTTTTGAGTACGCGACCTTTGATAGCCATCGGATTATTTCTCCTTGTCGATCGGAGTCGGTTCGTCGGTTGTGTAAACGATGTTGTCGAGCGGGACGGTCACCGCATGGAGTTGGTGATCGCGGTCATCAATCCAGCTCACCCTTAACCCTTGGGGGCAAAAAGTAAGCTTTGCACCGTATTTCTCGGCATCGATGCTCGTGACCACTTCCCGACGCAGCAGCACCCCAATGTTGAATTGGGCTTTGGTGATTTTCGCTTGCGCTGGCGCGGGTTGGGGAGCGGCGCTCTTGGGGGATTTCTTAGAAGAAGGCATTGAAGTTCTCATAGGCATCGGTGCAAGCCGCCAAGAACTCTTCCTTGGATCGGGCTTGATCGATAAAAAATAGAATTGCTCCAGCGGATAAAAGTTGATGGGCGGTCAGGTCGCCAGCCAGCTTGCGGGCTTTCTTTCGAGTTTGGTTAGTGGGTTTCTTAGACATGTTTATCTCCTCATCCATAAGATTAAGTTCCTAAATCATGTATGGATCATATGCTGCTGGCCCTAGCGGCTTTTTCAGGAAGCCGGTGGCATAGGTCTGGTGCGTGTAAACCACGAAGCGATTGCCATCGATCAGTTTGGTGGCGATCCCGAGCTGGCGGTAAGGCTTTTTGACATAAACGTAATGGAGAACCTTTCCTTCGATGCACAGCCAGCCAAGGATCGCACTCGGTTCATCCTGCAAGCAGGCAATGGTAAGCTTTCCGCCGCGTTGCAAGATTCTTTCGATTATCTGGTGATGGTGCGGAAAATAGAGTTTTGGGGGTATCCCCTTGGCGAAATCCGAGGATTGGTAGCTTCTAAGCCAACTATTGAAAACGAAGCTGATATCGTTTTCTTCGGCTGGCCGAAGTGTGACTGAGTGCAGACCGAGTTCTCTTGGAGCTTCGGAAGGTGCGGGGGTAGTGGTTAGAGCTTCTACTGTTTCACTCATGATCGTTGTCGTACTCGCTTGATTTGCCCCATTGGAGACTGGAGAACCTCGGCTTCGGCCTTCTTCACATACTCGGCCAAATAATTCTGGAGAGCTGAATGGGTCAGCTGGAGGAAGCCAGCCGCCGACCTCTCATTGATACTCTGCAAATGATTAAATTGGGTCGCCAGAATGACCATCGCGGTTTCAAATGCAAAGACCACCGCTTGGGCTTCAGGGGTTGCGCTGGTCACTTTCGCCGAGTTCATCAACTAAATTAGACGGTCAGCGCATAATGCGGATTCTAGGTGCGCGAGGTGCGCAAGGCTCTCTCGAAAGAATCGGCATATTGCGCAATACGATCAGCTCGATCTAACCCATTAATCACTTTGCGGGCGTTGTAGTAATCGGGCGGGTGGCTTTGAGTGTAATCACCGAGCTTATGGCCAGTGAACCAACCTTCCCGCATACCCCTGGCCGCGATTGCGTAGCTAATTGCGGGATTCAGGACCAACTCGGGGTTTTGGACCAGTGTTTCAGGACCGATGTCGAAACCGCCGATTGTCTCTCCGTCCAGCATTTGGCTGGCGTGGCGGTAGCCCTTCTCCCAAGTGAGCTGTACATAGCCCCTGCCATAAAAGCCGCTGGGCCAATACCGATTTTGCAGCTCGTATAAATGGGTGTACGTGGGATCGGCTCGGCGCTCTTTCACCGGCTGAAAGGTGTTTGCGGTCTCCCAGCGGATAGTTGCCAGGAAATAAGAGACATCAGGGATCTGCTTGAAGCCGGGATCGCCTTGGACGGCACCTAAAAGGAAGTTGAGACCATCGGAGACTTCTAGTGTGAGGGGGAAGGATAATAGAGCACGTAAGAATTTCGATACATCGATTTGTAATGACATGCCGGATTAGACTGGAATTCTCTCCGGCGAATTCGCGGAGGTTCAAAGCAGTCCAATCCCCTTGAATGTTGAAGTTGGTTCAAGGCGATTGTTTACAAGTTTTGAAGACTCTCGATTCGGATTCGATCGATGCGCTGGTGACCGATCCGCCCGCTGGGATTTCGTTTATGGGCAAGGCTTGGGACTCGAACAAAGGCGGGCGCGAACAGTGGATCAGCTGGTTATCTGAAGTTATGGGCGAGGTGATCCGGGTGCTCAAGCCTGGTGCTCACGGTTTGGTCTGGGCGCTTCCTCGAACCTCCCATTGGACTGCGACCGCGCTAGAGAACGCAGGGTTTGAAATTCGGGACGTGGTTACTCACCTATTCGGAACGGGCTTTCCGAAGTCGCTCGATGTGGCCAAGGCGATCGACAAATCGGCGGGCATATCGATGAAGAGCGTGCCAGCCGGTGGAGTTGGATTTATGCGACCCGACTCCGAAGATTGGCACCAAACAAAAAATAGAATGCTCTGGGATGGACCAGTCACGGATGAAGCCAAGCGCTGGCAAGGTTGGGGAACGGCGCTCAAGCCAGCAGCCGAGTTTTGGATCCTCTGCCGCAAGCCTTTGGTCGGTACGGTTGCCGCGAATGTTCTGGAGTTCGGAACCGGAGCGCTGAATATCGATGGGTGCCGGATCGGAGAGGAATCCAGGGTTAATCAACCAGCGGTAAGCATTTACGGCACTGGAATGCCGCCCGATGCCTTGCCGAAAAAATGCACCGGACGCTGGCCAGCGAATTTGATTGTGGATGATGAAGCTGCAGAGGTTGTGCCCAGATTTTTCTACGTACCCAAGGCTTCCAAAGCTGAGCGCGAGCGGGGATGTGGGAATTTGCCGAGGCAGGCGCTGGGGAAATCTGCGCTGCTGGAGTGCGCGGAAGACCGCGCGACCAGTTCCCGTAATCACCATCCGACCGTCAAGCCCCTTGCGCTAATGCGCTACTTGATCCGGTTGATCACGCCACCCGGTGGGACCGTGTTGGACTGCTTCATGGGTTCGGGGTCAACTGGGATCGCTGCGCTGGAAGAAGGATTCTCGTTCGTCGGGATCGAGCGCGAGGAAGAATATTTCGCGGTGGCCGCACAGCGGATCGCCATCTGACGGCGCTGATGGGTGTGTGTGGCAAAATGTCGCTGACGCTAAGAAAATCGGGTTTCGCGAAAGCCCGGTAAATCGGCGTTGGAGCGACTTTGGCGGTCAATTGTTTGACAGCGTTCGGAGTTGTGGCTTTACAACGGTCAGGGATTGGTGCCAGTCTTGTATGTAAGTAGTGGGATCAGGGTCCTAACAGAGGGAAAAAGCTAAGCTGGTGGGCGGCGAGTCAGGTTTGAACTGACATCCCCTCGGTTACTAGGCGTGGTGCTTTGCCAGTTAAGCTATCGCCGCCGCCAGCCGTTTTTCACCTCCATGATCCACTTCCCGCGCCTTGTGGTCAATTTAAGTTCGTCCCCGCACACCCACTCATTTTAGGGAGCATACGAGCTACAGTAGTGCCCAATCGCCCTTTTCACCAACAGCCAGAAAAGGCTTCCAACGGGCAAAACCAGCCTGGAAGGATTCTAGGGCGGGGATCTGACAGCGAACCGGCGAACATCCTCCGATGCGCAACGTCACCAGACGGTTAAGGCCTATTGGGGAGGCTTCCCGGCCGTCACGGCGATCAACTCCTCTGGAGGATTGCGAACAGCCAAACGTTCGTTGAGGCAGTGAAGCACGCTCCAGGGTGATCTGCGAGGTGCTCTCCCGGCTACAATCGCGAAGCGCAACTCCAAGCCGAAGGGTAAACCCCGTAAACCAAAAAAGCGCCGATTGCGGTCCCGGGTCAACCGGTAGCGAGGTGCCGTTTCATCAGATCGAGCGTCCGCTGCAAATCAAGCTCGCGTTGCCCTGGTGGCTTTCCCACTGTTGCCGCTTCGAGGATGGGGAAAGCTCCCGGTGGTCTATTCGCTCCACCAACCAGCTTGCCGAGTGCATCGAGGGATTCTTGAGAATTGCCGAAGGCTGACGGTTTGGCCGCAAGCTCGCACAACTCGATCGCCTTGGCCGGGCCACCGATATGTTGGATGACTTGCGAGATCTCGTGTTCCTCGCGTGGGTCAAGAGCCATGGGAATCACCAACCCCGAAGTGGTTTGGGTGGAGAGAACATCGGCCCGTCGCCGCCGCCGTTCTGGTTATCCGCGTCCAGATCGATCAGCTGAGCTTCAACGCCATTCAGCTTGTATTCCAATATCCGAAGGAGCGCCTGGCCCCGCTCATCGTATGCCAACGGTAGATGCCCTTCTGCCTGCACAACAAAACGGCCTTTTTCCATTTTGCTTTACTTCCTTTCACCCCTCTCCCCAAACCTTCGCAACAGAACACAGGAAGCTGACAGCCGTGACCCCGAATTGGGACAGTAAAAGGGCAGTAATCAGCCGATCACCACCGATCACCACCGATCGCAAGCGACCGGATTCATAAATCCGATTTATGCAGGCACGCGAAATGCTTAGGGGTATTTTCGGCTTTCAAGACCGCTGCCTTCAGCCGCTCGGCCACTCCTCCCGGCTGCCTGGGCGCAAACCCTAACCTAACCCTGCCGGAAAAGCCGCTTCGCTAAGTGAGCCGCAGCTCGGTGATGCCCTGCATGTACGGCACTAGAGCCTCTGGGATTTCGACGGTGCCGTTCTCGCGCTGATAGTTTTCCAGAATCGCAACGAGGGTGCGGCCGACTGCCAGGCCTGATCCATTGAGGGTGTGGCAAAGCTGCGGTTTTACCCCTTTCGCCGGTCGAAAGCGGATCTTCGCGCGGCGCGCCTGAAAGTCACCGAAGCTCGAACAGCTGCTGACTTCGCGATACGCCTGCTGACCGGGAAGCCAGACCTCGAGGTCATAAGTCTTCGTCGCGGAAAATCCGAGGTCGGCAGTGCAGAGGCTGACCACTCGATACGGGAGCCGAAGTTTGCGAAGGATCTCCGCCGCATCCTCCGTGAGTGACTCCAGTTCCTGGGCGCTTTGGTCGGGCTTGGCGAATTTCACCAACTCCACCTTGTGGAACTGGTGTTGTCGAATCAGGCCGCGGGTGTCCTTGCCGGCGCTTCCGGCTTCGGCGCGAAAGCACGGCGAAAAGGCACAGTATTTGAGCGGCAGCGTATCCCCATCGAGGATCTCATCTCGATGGAAGTTGGTGACCGGAACCTCCGCGGTAGGAATCAAGAAGAACTCAGCCGCGCCCGCAGTCTTGAATGCATCCTCCTCGAATTTTGGAAGCTGCCCGGTCCCGATCATCGAAGCGCGATTGACCAGGTAAGGCGGCAGCAATTCGACGTAGCCCCTCGCAAGGTGGACGTCGAGCATGAATGCGATCAGCGCGCGCTCCAACCTCGCGAGCGGCCCTCGGTAGAAGGCAAACCGGGAGCCGGACACTTTGGCAGCGCGCTCGAAGTCCAACATCCCGAGCTTCTCCCCAATCTCGAAATGCTGTTTGGGCGCAAAGCGGAAGGAGGGCTTTTGCCCCCATTCGCGCTCCACCCGATTGTCCTCGGAGGATTTTCCGACCGGCACCGACGGGTCCGGAAGGTTTGGGATCACCAAAAGGATACGCTCGAGCTCCTCCTCGACTCCCTTGAGCCGCGCTTCCTTGTCCTTGATCTCCTGCGAAACCGCGCGCATCTCACCGCGGAGCTGATCGATCGCTTTTGGATCCTGCGCGACCTTCTTCTTCATCTGCTCGTTCGCTTCGTTTCGTCGATGGCTCAGAGATTCCAACGCGATGTGCAGCGCCCGGCGCTCCTCGACCAGCTTCTGGAACGTCGTGAGGTCCAGCTCGCCGCCGCGGGTGCGCAGGCGCTCGAGCACCGACTCAAAATTCTGGGCGACGTAACGAAGGTCGAGCATCTGGCGCCTTGTAACCGCACCAGCCGGCGGGGGCAAGGCGTGACGGGAGAGTGCTATTCATGCTGGAGATCGTAAATTTCGTCTTCGATCTCCTGCTTGTCCTCTGCGCTGGGCCGCTTCGTCAAATAGTCCTTGAAGGCGACGATCGCGTCGCGCCGGCGACCCTTCTCCTTGTAGAGGTAACCCAGATAGTAGAAGCTCATCGGGTTCTCACTCTCAGCCTCGGCTGCCTTTTCGTACCAGTCGATTGCCTGACGGTGATTACCCTTCTCGGTGTAGGCCCGACCTAGCTTGTAGAAAACCGTCTTGAGGCGCGAATCCGCTTTGAGCGCCGATGTGTAGCGGGCGATCGCCTTGTCCCATTTTCCTTCTTGGAAGTAGGAGTCTCCCGCCAGCTCCAGCTCCTTCACCCGTCTTGGATCCGCCGCGAGCGCCTTCTCGAAAGAGCCGACGGCCGAAGCGAAATCGCCCCGATCCAGATACGCCTGCCCGAGCGCGTGATACCCGTCCGCACTCGAGGGGTCCAATTCGACCGTCCGTTTCCACTCCTCGAGCGCTTCGGGGATCCGCTTTGCATCGCGGTAAATCAGCCCAAGCTCGTAATGATAGAGCGGGTTGTCGCGCACCCGCTCGAGCGCCGTTTTCATGCTCTCGATCGCTGGCGAGAACTCGCCGCGCTTGGCCCTCACTTTCGCCAGGTAGAAATGGGCCTCGGGAACGTAAGGTTCATAGGAAATGGCGGTGAGCAGACTGTTCTCCGCGCCAACCAAGTCTCCCTTGTCCAGCATCACCGCGCCCAGCGCAATCAGCACCCGAGCGGACCTGGGCTCTTGCTCCTTGGCCTGCAACAGCTCGGTCATCGAGCCCTTGAGGTCGCCGGTTTTCCACAGGACCAATCCCAATTGGAGCCGAGCATCACGCGCTCGAGGTTGCCGGTTCAACGCCTGGTCGATCGCAGCGCGCGCGGCCTGATAGTCGGCCCGGGCGTACGCGATTCGCGACAGACCGACGTAGCCGTCCGCGAGTTGCGGCTCCAGGGCAATCGCGAGGTCGAATTCGGACTTGGCGCGATCCAGCTCGTTTTCGGACAACGCCAGTTCTCCCAGGCCGGCATGGACCAGCGCGCTCTTGGGGGCGCGGGTCGCCGCCTGCTCCAGCTCCGCCTTCGCGTCGGGCATCCGCCGCCCGCTCAGGTAGAAGCGGGCCAGGCTGATACGAGCTTCGACGAAATCCGGAGCCGAAGCGACTGCGCGTTTGTAACTGGATTCGGCCTCGCCGGTAAATCCGGCAGCCTCCTGGATCCGGCCATTTTGGTAGGCGATTCGCGCGTGGCTGGGAAATCTCGCGTTGAACTTCTTCACCACGTTGACCGCCTCACTGACTTTTCCAGCGCTCACCAGGGCGGAGAGATATCCCTCGGCGAAATCGGGATTCTGGGGGTCGACCTCGCTGACCTCGGCGTAAGCGGCAGCGGCCCGCCCGAAATCCTGCACCGCGAGAAGCGCCGCGCCCAGATTCGACTTCGCGAGAATGGACCTGGAATCGAGCTTCAGCGCCTCCTCGAACTCCGGGATCGCCTCCTTGGGCTTGGCGTCCGCCACCAAGAGCGTTCCGTTGAGAGCATGGACGCGCGAAAGATCCGGGGGACCCAAGTACTTTTGATTCTCTTTCTTCAGCGTGGGAGCAAGCGTGTTGGCCGCCAGCTCGGCGTTCTTTTGAACCAACAGCGCAATCGAGGCCAGCTCCACCGCGGAGCTCAGGTGGTTCGAATCGGCGGCCAGTGCGTCCGAATACGCCGCAGCGGCCTTGTCCAGCTGCTTCAACGATCGGTATGCATCTCCGAGGGCGTGCAAGCCTCGAGCGGAGTCCTTGTGCTTGGCGATCACCTTGTTGAGAACCTCGATCGCGAGCTTGGGTTGATTCTTCGCCGAGTAGGCCTCCGCGAGCAGGAAAAAGAGATCCAGATCCTCGACGTTCCGGGCCCGCGCGACCGCGTCCTGCAACATCGACAGCGCCCGGTCCGGGTACCCGGTGCTGAGGAAGTTGCCCGCGCTGGCCTTCACCACGTCGGTATTTTTGTCCCCCAGTAACAGAATGTTCTCCACAAACGCCGTGGCCCTGGCGAGATCGCTCGTCGAGGACGTCGCGCACTTTCGCGACAAGTAAAAAACGGCCTGGCACCAGAGGGCTTGGGCTTCGGCGTACGGCTTGATCCGCAACAGCTCGCCGGCTCCATCCCGGGCCTGCTGATAACCCTGGAAGGTGTCCGCGAGGAGCGCTTTGCGGGCGTCCTCCAGCTGCTTGTAGTGCGGCGATCCCTCGCTGATCCGGGACAAGAAGATTCGCTTCAGTGCGAAAAACCCGTAGCGGGAAAGGCCCAGGCCGACGCCGGTCGTAACGACCGCCAGCGCAAGCGCGGCGGCGATCAGCAGCGGCAGCTTGCGCTTGAGCTTGGTGCCCATCGTTTCGTTGCGGACCACCGTGACTGCGGCCATCCGCCCCTCGTAAATTCCCCTGAGGCGTTCCAGGCTCGCCGCGGTGGGCCGCTGGCTCGGCTCGCGCGGATTGGTGCCCTCCTTGGTTCCCGCTGAGCCGGCCGCCGGCTGAATCCGAGGCAGCTCTTCAAGATCGAGCGAATCCGGTTGCTGATTCACCACCGGGGCGGCGGAGTCCTCTGGCGCTGTGGACTGCTGGAGCTCGAGCGGAGAGGGTAGATCGTCTCCGGCGGGGACCGGCAGATCGCCGGAGAATTCGCTTCCGGTCGCGTCGCTCAACGGCGCCGGAAGGTCCTCGGAGAAATCCGGGATTGCACCCATCGGATCGGGCAAATTCGCCGCCTCGGGCGGGCTGCTATCGGCCCCTTCGAGAGGAGGAAGATTTGAGAAGTCGAAGTCGGCGAGCGGTGGACTTGAAGGGGGCTCATTTCCCGCCGCCTGGTCAGGCGCGGGCGGCGCGGCAGCGGGATCAAATGAAAAATCGATCGCCGGGCCCAGCTGCTCTTGCTCTCGAGGGCCGCCCAACGCGGGAGGCAAGCCGACCTCGGAGAACGATGGCTCGGTCCAGCCCTCTTCCATCCCAGTGACCCTGGGATCGAGCTGAGTGCTGTTTTCTGGAAGGGTAACTGCCGACTTCAGGTGGCCCGGTAAGGATGGCTCACCGCTGAAAATGTCGCTGAATTGGTCGGCTGGTGCGCTCGATTGCGGACCGGAAGGCGCCGAGCCGAGGCTGGGCGGAGCGATCGCTCCAGCTGCGCCCGGAAGCGGAACGGCGGGATGAGCAAACGGCGCCGTCGAGAAGGGTGAAGTATCGGGGCCCTGCGGCTCCGACGAAGGAAGTGACTCGGGTTGCTCAGCAACGATCGGAAAAACGGTGTGGCATTTTGCGCACCGAAGCTTGGCCCCGGCGGATGGGACACGAGCGCCATCCAGTCGATACTTCGTGTTGCAGGACGGACAGATGACTTTCATTGTTGGGAGGCCGCGAAGATCCCGGATACCATTCGAGGCGCCGCGCAGAGCGAGATTAACAAAGCGCCCTCGGCCTTGAAACGCTGCGCCCAGATGCCTACATCCGCCCCATATTCATGGTACGAGACTCGGCCAATGCAACCCGTGGTCATTCTCGGAGGTGGGTTGGCAGGGCTTTCCGCCGCCTATTTCCTGCAACAACCCTGGCGGCTGATCGAGAAGACCGACCGGGTGGGCGGATTGGTCAAGACCGAAATTTTAGGCGGTGGCTTTCACTTCGATCCGACTGGCCACTGGCTCCATCTGCGCGATCCTGAAATCAAGCGACTGGTAACCGAAAGCTGGCTCCCTGATGGCCTGGTCACAATTCAGCGGCGGGCCGCAATTTTCTCGCGAGGCGTGTTCACTCGATTTCCCTATCAAGTGAATACCTACGGGTTGCCCCCCGAGGTGGTGGCCGAAAACCTGATTGGCTTTGTCGAAGCGCAATACGGGGAAAGCGGGCGCGAGCTGCGCGGCCGCGAGCCTCGAAATTTCGCTGAATTCATCCTCAAGTACATGGGAGCGGGCTTCGCCAAGAATTTCATGATTCCCTACAACCGAAAGCTCTGGACCGTCGACCCCTCCGCGCTCTCCGCGGCCTGGTGTGGAAGGTTCGTCCCGAAGCCAACGATTAAAGAAGTGGTCGACGGTGCGCTAGGGATCGGTCAGGACACGATCGGCTACAACGCGAGCTTTCTCTATCCAAAGACCGGTGGGATCGAATCGCTTGCGAAGGCAATCTTGGCCCACCTGCGCAACGGGCAAGTTCAAGTTCAAACGGAACCCAAGTGGATTGATTGGAAGAGCCGAACGATCCAGCTCTCCGATGGAAGCACGCTGAGCTACTCGCAGCTGATCTCCACCATCCCCCTGCCCGCGCTGGTGCAGCGACTGGCGGACGGACCGTCCGGCGTTCCCGGCGAGGTGATCGCCGCGGCGAAGCGACTGCGGGCCACTACCGTCACCCACGTGAGCGTCGGGGTTCGCCGGCCGAACCGCCAGCCCTGGCACTGGATCTACTTGCCGGAAGAAGAGTTCAAGAGCTATCGCATCGGCTCACCTTCCGCCGCCTACCCGCCGCTCGCTCCCGTCAATCACTGCTCCTTCTACGTCGAGTACTCGCACCACGGAGAGCTTTCGAAGCAACAGTGCGAGATCTACGCGGTGAAAGATCTGCTCAACTCGCAAATGATCCACAACGCCGACGACATCCTCTTTGCGCAGGCGAACGAAATTCCGAACGCCTATGTTCTCTACGACGAGGAGTACGGACCGGCGAAGGCGGAGATTTTGCGCTTCCTCGATGCAATTGGAATTCAAACCGCGGGCCGCTACGGACAATGGGAATACTCCTCGATGGAGGATGCGATTCTCGCCGGCCGCAGCTGTGCGCAGCACCTCGCCGCAAGCCCCCGGTGATCGCCCCGATTCATGGCCAACGCGAGTCCCCAACTGTCGATCGTGATCCCGGTTTACAACGAGGCGTCGTTCGTTGGGCCCGCCTCCGCCGAGCTCTGCCGCGGGCTGGAGGAGAGAACGCTGGACTACGAGCTGATCTTTGCCGAGAACGGCTCCACCGACAGCACCCAGCAAACGCTGCAGGAGCTCAGCCGATCGAACGATCGGATCCGCGTATTTCATTCCGAGCAGCCCAATTACGGGGCCGCGCTGAAGCAAGGCATATTGCAAGCGCGCGGCGAGCTGGTGATCTGCGACGAAATCGACCTCTGCGATCTCACTTTCTACGATTCCGCGCTCCCGATTTTGAAAAATCGCTCGGTCGACATGGTAATCGGATCCAAAGCCGCCAAGGGCGCGAGTGACCGGCGGCCCTGGGTCAGGCGGATGGCGACGCGGGTTCACAACAAGCTGCTCAAGCTCGCGCTCGGCTTCAAAGGGACCGACACCCACGGGATCAAGGCCTTTCGACGGGAGCGCCTGTGGCCGGTGATTCGCTCCTGCGTGGTGGACAAGGACGTCTTTGCCAGCGAGTTCGTGATCCGGGCCTACCGCCGGGGTTTGAACGTGCTCGAGATTCCGATCCAGCTCAAGGAAAAGAGGCAGCCGTCGGTCCATTTGTTTCGGCGCGTCCCGAACGTGCTCAAGAACGTCGCCAAACTCGTCTACGTGATCCGGGTTCGAGGGGCCTAGGGGTGCTCCCGGCCTGCATCTCGGTGGATCTCGATTCTCTGCCGCACTACTGCCGCATTCACGGGCTGGACGATTCACTGCTCGATTCCCGCGCCCGACAACTCGTGTACACCGTCGCGCTCCCCCGGTTCATCGAGCTGTTCTCGAAGTTATCCATTCCGGCGACCCTGTTTGTGGTGGGAGAAGATCTGGAGAATGAAGCGGCAAGGGCAGCGCTCAAGGCCGCGCAATCGGAAGAGATCGAAATCGGCAATCACAGCTTCTCGCATGATTACGCGCTGGCCTCGCGAGCGGCGCTGACCGTGGCTGCGGATCTTTCGAAAGCGCACCAGGCGATCGCCCATGCTACCGGCGCGGCGCCGGTGGGCTTCCGGGCCCCGGGTTACGCGCTCTCGGGTGCGCTCTATCAGGCGATCGGCACCCTCGGGTACCAGTATGACTCGTCGGTTTTTCCGGCCGCGCCGTACTACGCCGCCAAGGCGTTGGTGATGGGCGCGCTCGTCCTCCTACGCCGCCCGTCGGGAGCGTACCTGGACACCCCTCGCGTTCTTCTGGCGCCACCCCAGCCTTACTGGCCCGACCCTACCCATCCCTACCGGCGGGGCTCTGGCCAGGTGCTCGAGCTGCCGATCTCCACCGCGCCGTGGACGCGAATTCCATTCATCGGGACATTCGCATTGGTCTTTCCACCGCTTGTGGTCCGGCGGAGCTCGCGAAGCGGCAGCGCGATCTCGAGGTGCGCTGGTCGAAGAAGAAATCTCGCCTCGAAGAGATGCTGAAACAGCTTCAGCAAGACCGCGAGCTGATGACCCTTGCTCGAGCGGCGGCCCGGCTCGCCACCGCCAGGGCCGACTAAAGTCGCGATGGACGTTCGATGCTGCAGGGAGTGAAGGACGGATTGAAGACATTGCTTCGGCAATGGTCGCTGAACCTGGCCGGCCCTGATTTTGAACGCCGAGTGATGGCGCTGCCACAACAGCAGAACGAGTACGGAGTTGACCCGTTCGGGTTCGATCCCGACTTCGTCACCGCGGCGATTGGTCCTTTCCTCTGGCTTTATCGGCACTATTTCCGAGTGCAGACGTTCGGGATTGAGAAGGTTCCTACCGGCAGAGCCGTGCTGGTCGCCAACCACTCCGGCCAGCTGCCGCTGGACGCCGCGATGATTGCGATCGCGATGCTGGTCGAGGCGGAACCGCCCCGAGCGGTTCGCAGCATGGTGGAAAAGTGGGTCCCCACGCTGCCCTATGTGTCGACCTTCATGGCCCGCGCTGGGCAGATCGTCGGGACTCCGGAGAACTGCAGGCGCCTGTTGGAAGCCGAAGAGGCGATCCTGGTTTTTCCTGAAGGCGTCCGCGGCCTGGGCAAGCTCTGGCCGCAGCGCTACCAGCTGCAGGAGTTTGGGCTCGGGTTTCTCCGACTGGCTCTGGAAACGCGCAGCCCGATCGTCCCGGTGGCGGTGATTGGAGCGGAGGAACAATCACCGGCGCTGGTCAACCTCAAGCCGATCGCGAATTCGCTGAAGATGCCTTACCTGAACATCACCCTCACCGGTTTGCCGCTGCCGCTCCCAGCCAAGTACCGAATCTACTTCGGCGATCCACTGCTCCTTCATGGCCAGGCTGACGACGAAGATGCGGAGCTCGACAAGAAGGTGGCAATCGTGAGGGACACCATTCAGCAGATGATCCACCGTGGCCTCGCCGAGCGAAAACACGTCTTTCGTTAGCCTATGACGACGCAGGCCGTGGTGGTGACGGGAATCAGCGGCAACCTGGGCCGGACCCTGGCGAAACTGCTGCACAAGAAGTACCGGATCCTCGGCATCGATCGGCGCCCGTTCGTCGGCCGGCCCAAAGACATCCAGATGTATGAATTGGATCTGCGCAAGCGCAAAGCGGAGGACGTTTTTCGCACCAACCAAGTGGGCTCGGTCATCCACATGGGAATCATGCATGATCCGCGAATGACCGAGGAGGAACATCACTCGTTCAACGTGGTCGGCACCACCCGTCTGCTGGAGTATTGCGTCAAGCACGGGGTCAAGAAGGTGGTCGTCCTCTCTTCCGCCAACGTGTACGGCCCCTCGCCAGACAATTCCAACTTCCTCACCGAAGAAGCGCCGTTGATGGCCGCAAGCCGTTTCTCGGGAGTGCGGGATCTGATCGAGGTCGACATGATGACCCACAGCTTCTTTTGGCGTCATCCTCAGATCGAAACCGTCATCCTTCGTCCGGTCCACATCGTGGGGCCAACGATCAGCAACGCTCCATCCAATTACTTGCGGCTTCGGCGACCTTGGGTGGTGGCCGGCTTCGATCCGATGATCCAGCTGATTCACGTAGAAGACGTCTGCCGAGCGATGGAGACCGCCCTCACCCCTGGGCTCAAGGGCGTTTACAATGTCGTGGGGCCGGGACAAGTGCCGCTGAGCGCCATTCTGCGCGAACTGGGCCGGACCGATCTGGCGTTGCCGGAGCCGCTCGCTCACGCCGCCCTCAAGCTGCTTTTCCGCTACCGACTTGCGAACTTTCCGCCACCGGAATTGGACCACATCCAGTTTCTCTGCGCGGTCGATGGGTCAGCCTGGGAGAAAACAACCGCTTGGAGGCCGAAGTACTCCATGCGCGAAACGATTCGTTCAGTCCTCGCGGAATAAACTGCTGTGGCAGACTCTGACACAACTGTCAGAGTTCTTGCGCCTACGCCAAAGGGCACGGGCTTTCTAAGCTATTGAAAATTCCGCAGTCATCGGGAACTCGGCGGCTGGCACCTACTTTGCTCCACGTAGCCCCGTAGTGGCAGGACATCCCATGGGGGGATGTCCACGCCCGCCGCTTCGGCCGGCCCCGACGCGGCGGGCGTTTTTTTTACGCCCACCTTCGACCCCCTAGCGTCCGCCCAATCACCAGGGTGGTATCCTGAGGCTCGCCCTCTTGGGAGGCGAAGGGCTTCTGACCCGATGGCCGCGCCGAAGATCGAGGAATACGAACAACTTCTAGCCCAGAGCCCCTCGTCCGCGGTGTTCGCCGACCTCGCGGCGGCGCTGATCCAGCAAGGGAGCTATGAGCGAGCGGTCCAAGTCTGCTCGCAATCGCTCGAGCACCATCAGAATTCCGTTTCGCTCCATGTTCTCTGGGGCAGGGCGCTGATCGGTTTGGGTCGAGCCGCGGCGGCAATGGAACAGTTCGAGAAGGCCATCGCAGTCAACCCGCAAGACCCACATCCCTACCGCTTGATCAGCGATGTGTTGCTGAAAAAGGGGCTCTATCGGTCTGCGTTACCGATTCTGCGCAAGCTGGTGGCGCTTCAACCCGCGGACGCGAAATTACAGCAGGCGCTCGAACACGCGCAGATCGCAGCCGGAAAAGGCTCGGGAACCCCTTGGCCACCGCTGGAACCGCTGGCCGCTCCCTATTCGCCCCAGTCCTCGCGATCCCAGCCTCGTCCCGTAGCGCCGCCGAAGCCGCCGCCGGTCGCCAGCGGGAATCATGTGCCGCCGAAACCGGCCCAGCGGCGAACGAGCCAAGCTACGGCAGATCACCAGCCCTCGCCGCCGCCCCTGCAATATGCTCGATCCCGGTTGCTGGGCGATCTGCCCGACCCAGCTGAGCCGCCGGCGGGCGCTGAAGTCGACGAGCCGAGTCGCGTTTCCGTTCAGGCCGCCCAAGAGATTGCAAAAAAGTACGAGCGAGAACTTCAGGCAGAGTTCACTCAGGAGAAGGCGCGCAAGTCGTTTCTCGCTCGAAACGGCTGGAAGCTCGGCATCGGAACGGTATTGATCGTCGCGGCCGCGGTGGGCCTTGGGAATTACCAGCGGACCCGGGCGGCCCACCGGGGGCAGGATCTCAAGGACGCGCTGACGCTCGCTCGCAAAGCAATAACCCAGGACACGCGCCACTCCTACCTGGTCGCACTGGAGCACCTGAGCCGCGCGCTCGAGATGGACGTGAAGAGTCGCCAAGCGTGGGCGCTCAGCGGCTATGTGCAGGCCCTTCTGGTTTCGGAGCATGGGGGCGACTCCAAAGTCGTTGCCAATGCCGTTGCGGCGTTGGAGCACCCCCGGGTCCGCGCCGAGTTTCCCGGCTTGGCGTTGGCGGCGGACTACTATCTGGCCCAAGGCTCGCAGAAGGAGATCACCAAAACCGCGGTGGTGGCTGCGAAGTTCGAGGAGGTCGAAGTTCAGGACTTGGCCGGCCGGATTTTGCTGGCGCAAAACGACTCCAAAGGCGCACTCGAGCGCTTTGCCCATGCCTTGAAGCTCACCCCCAGCCACGTGCGAACCCTGGTGGCGCTCGGAGACTACTACCGCAGCGCGGCCGATCATCCGACCGCCCTCAAATTCTACTTGGGCGTCGCGGCGCAGCTGTCGCCGGACCACCCGGGTCGAATCATTGGCGCGGCGGAAAGCCGGCTCGCGCTGGCGACGGACCTGGACCAGGCGCTCAAAGATCTGGAGAAGCTGCCTCCTCCAGAAGAATTGGCGCCCCAGCTTCTCGCTCGCAGGGAGTTGGCGCACGGCAGGCTGCTGACCGCCGCCAGGCAACCCGAGAAAGCGATTGAGAAGCTTCAAGCGGGCGCGCGCACTTTCGCTTCGTTCGAGTACGACTTCGATCTCGCCCTGGCGGACGCGTATCGTGCCGGCGCGCAGATGGAGGCGGCACAGCGGGCGCTCGAAAGTGCTCTGAAACAGAGACCGAAGAGCGAGGAAGCGAAAGAGGCGCTGGGCCGGATTCTGATTGCAAGAGACCTGGAGCGGGAAGCCCTTTCCCGGCTGCCGGCAGATCGCCACTCTCGCCGAATCTCGCTGATTCGCGGAGAAGCCTTCGCGAAAGTGGGAGACTGGCGGCACGCCCGAGCCGAGCTCGCCAACACCCAGCTCGACGGGAAGTTTCCCAGTGAGGCGGTCCTGTATTTGGCGATGGCAGATGCGGCGGAGGGCCAGCTGGACCGCGCGCAATCTACGTTGGAAAAGGCCCTCGCTGGCAGTCGCAAAGTGAAAAGCGACCTTCGCGTCGCGTTGGGGAAGGTTTACTGGCAGCGCGGCACTCTGGACAAAGCGCGCTCGCAATTCGAAGAGGCGGCCAAAGATCCCGACGATTTCGAAGGCAACTGCGCTCTCGGGCGCCTGCTGATCCAGCACGGCACGCCCGGAGCGGCGATCCAGCCGCTCTCGCGCGCCATCGCCCGCAACCCGTCCCACGGCGAGGCGCGCCAGGCGCTCGGTCGCGCCTACCTGGATTTGGGAAGGATCTCCGAAGCGATCGCGCAGTTTGACTCATGGGAGAAAGACAATCCTGGCGCGGCAGTCAAAGATTTGGCATGGGCACTCTTCTATGCTGGCAAGCTCAAAGAAGCGGAAGCCGCGGTGAGCCGGGCCCTGAGATCCAGTCCGCGAGACGGAGAAACCCATCGGCTGCGAGCGATGCTCCTTTTCACCCGTGGCCAAACCAAGCTCGGCTTCTCTGAGCTCAGACGAGCGAACCACCTCAATCCCAAGGATCCGGAAACGTTCTGCGAGATCGGCCGGGCCTTCGTGCGGCAGGGCAATTCGGCCAATGCGCTCAAGGCCTATGCCGCGGCCAAGCGCGAAGACAAGCAATGCGCCTGCGCCGCGGTGGGACTGCATTTT
>WNFD01000292.1_pt1 | contig 49245 bp, 51 predicted proteins | sample 5400491 | NCBI WGS metagenome assembly WNFD01 (sample SAMN13153343, study PRJNA577476) | soil metagenome | isolation source: 120 cm saprolite under Douglas fir tree site 2 hole 2 replicate 2 | place: USA:California | collected 2015-04-18
TGGGCGGATGGTCGAGCCGATCACCTGGGTGCCGAGTGCGGCGCTGAGCATTCCTGCCGCAACCCCGCGGCTGCCGAGCCGCTGCTCGAGCCGCCTGGCGTGCGGCGCAGATCATGCGGGTTGCGGGTGCCGCGTGGCTCTGTGGCGGCAAACTCGGTGGTCACGGTCTTGCCGACAATGACCGCGCCCGCCTCGCGCAGTGCGGCGACGCTCGCACCGTCGCGCTCGGAACGCCAGCCCGCAAATAGCAGCGAGCCATTCTCGGTCGGCATGTCAGCGGTCTCGATGATGTCCTTGATGCCGAGCGGCATGCCGTCAATCGGGGAGCGCTGCCGGCCTTCGCGCCAGCGCCTAGTAGAGTGATCAGCAGCCGCGCGCGCCCCCTCGAGATTAAGATGCACGAAGGCGCCGATCTTCGGCTCGAGCGCAGCAAGATCAGCGAGACAGCGCTCGAGAAAATCGCGCGGCGTGTCCGCGCCGTTTGCAAAACGCGCCGTAGTGGCCAGGTAGGGCTTCGTCGCGAGCTTGAGCTTCTCTTCCGGCGCCAGCATGGTGATGTTCTCCGCAGCTAAGCATGGCTATGTCTTGCTCTCGTCGTAGTAATGGATTCCGCAGAGCAGACAGCCGTGTTGTGATTTGAACGCGCCATGATAGGCGCCGGCCGGCATGCATAGGTCAATTCCCTGATGTGCTTTCTTGACCGCGATCGGATCGCGTCTGGTCCGGTCGGCGATTACGGGTTGATCGAGCGAAACTTCGGCGGACCGGCCGAGGAGCTTCAGGGTCATTCTACGAGCGCGAGCACACGTGCCGGACTGGCGTCTCCACCTTTGATCTTGAGGGGCGCTGCAATCATGACAAACCTGTTCTTCCCAATCTGCGAAAGATTGGTTACGAACTGAATCATGGGAATGCCTTTCTCGAGCAGAGCGAGGTGGTTTGCGACCCACACTTCACCTGGATCGAGTTTGATCCCCCTCCAGATTGCCTTTTCCGGAAAGACATCCATCGCCACCGCGGGGACGTTTTTCTTCGCCATTAGCTCACCCACGCCAGGCTCAAGATAGGGCATCTGCGCCCAGAACTCAGGCTTGCCCCACGTCTTCTCCGTCCAACCCGTATTGATTACGGGAATTACATCCGGACCGAAGTCTACCCCAGTATCCAGAATGTCCTTCACGGACACAGACGAATTCGGGCCCTTGTGCAGCAAGTTAATCAGCACTGCCTCCTTCGCGACTTGTCCCAAGGGAATTTCGTCGACCGGGTATCCCTTGTCGATCATGTGCCGTGGCGCATCGATGTGGGTCCCGTTGTGTACTAGGATGGAGAGGACCGAAATCATCGACCGGCCATTGACCACCAAATTGTTGCTGAGTGTCATCCCTTCGGCCCGCAACAACTCCTTTTGCGCCTCCGTGATGGCTGCAATGACCGTCACTCTAGAAGGGTTCTCCGCGTAGGACTTCAGCCCGGGGATTCCTTCCATGTTGCTCTCGATTGGCAGCGTCAAATCGATGACGCGAGTGTATTTCAGCTGAACCGGCGTCTGCGCCCATCCGAGCGGCGCTGCCCCGATCACGGTCAGCATGACGATGAAAAAGACGAATTCCTTTCCTTTGGACATTGCTTTCGCTCCTTACTTCACGCCGGGTCGCCCACAGGATCCGGGGAGTCTTCGCGAGCTTAGCTTCGGTGCAGGATTGTGTACGATAATTTTATTCCGTATACGTGTCAAATCCTCGCTTTCGTGCGAATGCGGCAACAAAATTTAACGCCGATGAAGAGAACAGTTTTCGTAATCGCGTTGCTTCTTTCAACGTGCGGCGCTTCCCGCTCGATGGCGGAAAACACCTGGTCACCGACGCGATCCGTTCGGATCGTAATCCCATTTCAAGCCGGTGGTCCGATCGACACAATCGGGCGAATTGTTGCGCAGCAACTCAATGAGAAATGGGGACAGTCCTTTGTCGTCGAAAATCGGACGGGAGGCGGTGGCAACATTGGCATGGAGTTGGTCGCGAAGGCGCTGGCGGACGGATATACCCTCGGCACAGCCTCAGGTGGGACACACGGAGCCAACGCAACGCTCTACGGCTCCAAATTGCCTTTTGACCCCGTCAAGGATTTTACCCCGATCACGATGCTCGCGGAGATGAAGAATATCCTCGTGGTCCATCGCTCTTTGCCGATCAGCAACCTGCAAGAGCTGATTGCCTATGCCAAGGCGGCACCGGGCCAACTGACCTTCGGATCTTCGGGAACAGGGACCATCCAGCATCTTACCGGCGAGATGTTCAAAGCCGCGGCGGAGATCAACATTGTTCACGTCTCCTACCGCGGCCAGGCGCAAGCATTACCCGACCTCCTTGGGGGCCGGATCTCAATGATGTTCCTTGGTGCGGGAGATGCCGCTGAACACGTTCGCTCAGGTTCGATCGTGCCGATTGGAATCGCTTCCAAGGACCGCTCCTTTCTGTCACCGAATGTGGTCCCGCTTTCGGAGCAAGGCTTGCCTGGATTCAATGCGGTGACGTGGTTCGGCCTGGTCGGTCCGTCAGGTGTGCCGGACAACATTGTCGATGCCTATTACGAAAGTATCTCCACAAGTTTGAGTCAGCCCGAACTTCGAGCGCGCCTCTTGCAGATGGGGCTCGACCCTCTCACCATGCCCTCCAGGGAGTTTGGCCGTTTCATAGCTGGCGAGGTTGAGAAGTGGGGCAGCGTCATCAGAGCTGTCGGCATCAAGCTCGATTGATGTTCGACTCCACAAATATGGTCGATTTCAATTTAAAACGCCTCACGGGACGCAAGGTGCTGCAAATTGTATCGGACCTCGCACAACCGCTCTGAATGCTCGCAAATGGTCTGTTCCCTTGCCCAACCCAAGCTAGCTCCGTGTAGCCGTTAAGGCAGTATCGGAGAGAAGCCATCGCGGGTCGCCTGAGTAGTGGAGACTGCACATGCCCAATAAGGATCTGCGTGACTGGATCAGCGGCATTGAGGCGGCGGGCGAACTGAAATTCATCAAGGGCGCCGAGCCAAAAGAGGAAATCGGCGCCTTCGTCGACATTTATCAAAGGAAAATGGGCAACCCGGCGCTCATGTTCGATGAGATACCGGGATTTCCGCAAGGCCATCGCGTTATTGCCAACATCCTAACCTCGGTGCCGCGCATCAACGTCGCCCTTGGACTACCTCCTCAAGGATCTGAAATGGAACTCATCCAATGGTGGCGGAACTACATGAAAAATGCACCGTCCCAAAAGCCCAAGCCGGTCAATGGCGGGCCGCTACTCGACAACGTCCTGGAAGGCAAAAACGTCAACATTCAAAGCATTCCCACGCCGGTCTGGCATGAGCGCGACGGCGGGCCGTTCATCGGCACGGCATGTATGGTGGCAATGAAGGACCCGGATTCAGGCTGGATCAATTACGGCTGCTATCGCATTCAGTCGCATGGTCCGGATGTGGCCACTGTCTTCATGTCTCCAGGCAAGCATGGCCTTATTATCATGGGCAAATATCACGAGCGGAAACAGCCTTGTCCTGTCGCTGTGATTGTTGGCATGCATCCCGCGATGTTCATGCTCGCCGGATTAGAAATCCCCTACGGCAAAAATGAAATCGAGGCCGCTGGTGGAATTCTCGGCGAACCGGTCGAGGTCATCAACATGCCGCGGACAGGGCTTCCCGTTCCGGCAAATTCGGAGATTGCGTTTGAAGGATTCATCCATCCGGACGACAAATTGCTGGAAGGTCCGCTCGGCGAGTGGACGGGTTACTACCCTTCCGGCAGCCATCCCGAGCCTGCAATCCGCATCTCCACGATGATGCATCGGAATAATCCAATTCTGATGGGAGCTATTCCTGCGGTGCCTCCGAACGACAACACCTTCTACCTTGGTATTTATCGATGCGGTGCAGTCTGGAATCAGCTTGAAGCCGCGGGCATACCCGAGGTCAAAGGCGTGTGGGCGCACGAGGCGGGAGGAAGCCGGTTCATGCTAACGGTGTCGATCAAGCAGCTTTACGGCGGTCACGCCAAGCAGGCTGGCATGGTGGCGTCGCATTGTCACGCTGGCGCTTATTGCAATCGCTGGACAATCGTCGTGGACGATGACATCGACCCTGCGAACATAAACGACGTCATTTGGGCCATGTGCACGCGTTGCGATCCACGCGATCAGGTGGACATTATCCACGGCGGCTGGAGCTCAGCCCTCGATCCTATGTGCTACAACGCAGAGAACGACAAGCGCAATTCGCGTGTCGTCATCAACGCGTGCGTTCCATTCAACCGACAAAAAATGTTCCCACCGATTGCGCGAGCGAGCAAAGAATTGGACTCACGCATGCGCGCAAAATGGGCAAAGGAGCTTCCTGTCGGCTTCTAATCGTCGACCTTGGCCGGCACCGCTGCAATTGCGGTGACTTGGATACCCGACTCGCGCACGCCCTTCGCCTGGCCGGCGCGGCCAAGCTCTCGTCCGGCGGCCACAATGGCTGTGACGATTCCCGAGTACCCGGTGCAGCGACAGATCTGACCACTGAGTTGGCTCCTGACCGTCTCAACATCTGGATCATGCATACGCAACAGAATGTCACGCGCCATCATCAGCATACCGGGCGTGCAAAATCCGCATTGAACGCCATGAGATTGATGGAAATGCCGACGCAGTACCTCCATCGTGGAATCGTCCTCCAGCCCTTCAAGCGTCTGCACGGAACGGCCGTCGCACATGATCGCAAGTCGAAGGCAAGAGCGGGTGGCTTGTCCATCCACGGCGACCGTGCAGGCACCGCACGCTCCGTGTTCGCACCCGAGATGGGTTGCCGTCAGGCGACAGCGTTCGCGCAGGAAATCTGCAAGGGTTTCCCGAGGCTCCACGTCGCAGGTGATTTTGGCACCGTTCAGTTCAAGCGTCAGTGATTTCATTGTGCCTGTACCTCGCGCACGGCTCGCAGCACGGTCGAGGTGTGCAAGCGGATGAGATAGGCATCGTCTCGGGATACGTGCTCCGCCACATCCTCCGCGATCGCAGATCGCAGCGCGTCTTCAGATCCACCTCCGACTTGGATCCGTTCAGCGACCTTCGGAAGCAGGCGGGGGCGGTCTGCAGCAGCCGCGAGCACGACCGAGGCCGGACCACCTCGGCCCTGCGCAACGGCGAATGCGATGGAATCCGCAAACGCCCCGCTTTTACGCACCACCTTGAAAAAGCCCCAGCGCAGCGCCGCGTTGGGGCGCGGCAAGTCGAAGCCTACAATAATCTCATCGGCGGCCAGCGAGGTCGAATACTGTCCCAGAACGAACTCGCTGATGGGCTGTGAGCGCGTGCCTTTCAGGCCCGAGATTCGAACCTGGGCCCCTAGCGCCATCAAACAGCCGGTCCAATCCGAGGCGGGATCGGCAAGCGCGACGCTGCCTCCGATCGTCCCGTGATTGCGAACCGCCCGGTAAGAAATTTTGCAAGCGACTTGTTGCATCAGTCCGCCGAATGCCTCGGGAAGCTTGCCGTCTTCAATCGCGGCATGCGTCGTCAGAGCACCGATCCGAATGGTGCTCGGCGTTGCGGCAACCTCCTTGAGCTCTTGCAATCGCCCGATATCGACGAGCAGGTCTGGCAACGCCACTCGCAAGTTCAGCATAGGCACCAACGATTGGCCGCCGGCGATTGCCACCGTCGCCGCCCCCGTCGAGCCTAACAACGCGCTGGCTTCAGACACGGTTTTCGGAACTACGTAGTCGAATATCGCCGCTTTCATGGGCGGGCGTCTTTCGCACGTCGCGCCCGTTCAATCGCCTCCGAAACGCGGCGCGGCGTTAGCGGCGTCTCGTTGAAGCTCGCGCCGATGTCGCGAAATGCATCTGCGATTGCGTTGGCAATGGCCGCCGGCGGAGCAATGGCTCCTCCTTCACCGAGTCCCTTCACGCCATATTCAGTCGTCAGAGCAGGGGTGACGAGATGGAAGATGCGCACGCCGGGAATTTCCGGCGCGCACGGCACCATATAGTCTGCAAACGTTGTGGCGAGCGGTTGGCCCTGTTCGTCATACGGAATCTCTTCGTACAGCGCGGTACCGATCCCCTGCGCGATGCCCCCTTGCACTTGGCCGTCTACGATCATCGGATTGATCATCGTGCCGCAATCTTCAGAAACCACATAGTCGAGTATTTCGGTCACCCCATTGTCGGGATCGACCGCCACGACGACCGCGTGGGTACCGTATGCAAAAACACCGCCGGAGTCAGTCGGCTCGTACGTAGCGGTGGTCTCCAGCAGCGGATCCATACCGGCCGGCAGATGATCTGGCCGGGCATTGGCCGCGAAGGCGATCTCCGCAATGCTGATTTTGGCCGACGGACCATGGACCATTCCGCCCTCGATGCGGGTGTTCGCGACGTCGGCCTGCAACAGATGTGCCCCAATGCGGCGTATTTTCTCGGCCACCGCGCGCGAGGCTTTGCCTACGGCGCCTCCGGCGAACACGATGGACCGGGAAGCGAATGTGCCAAATCCGTATGGTCCAACCGCAGTATCGCCATAGCGAACGGAGATCCGTGCGGGATCGATCCCCAACTCATGCGCGGCGATCTGCGCAAGCGATGTCTCATGTCCTTGGCCATGGTTCTGCACGCCCACGTAGATCAGAACACCGCCGTCCGGCAGCATCCGGACATTTGCCGACTCGTAGCCCGGGATTACGCGAAACTTGCGTTTGACGAATTCCACCGTGCCGTGACCACTCTGCTCGGTATAAAACGCAAATCCCACGCCAATCCTGCGTTTATCAGGCTCGCCCGCCGCCTGCCGCTTGCGGATCGCTGGCAGATCAATCTTGTCGCGCGCGATATCAAGCGCGGCAACATAGTCTCCGGTGTCGAGCTTCAGACCGGCTGCGGACTTGTAAGGAAGTTCAGCTGTGGTGACGATGTTCTGTCTACGCAGATCGAATGGCTCGCGCCTCAGTTCCCGTGCAACCTCGTCGACCAGGCGCTCGAGTGCAAAAGTTGCTCCCGGGCGAGCCACCCCGCGATAGGGACCCATGGGGGCCTTGTTCGTGGCGACGGTGTGGGCGTCGAGTTTCAGATGGCGGATGCGATAAGGCCCCGTCAAATTGCGCGAGGCCATGCTAGCTTCTTGAAAAGCGCCCGTCGGCCACAGGGCGTAGGCGCCGGCATCGATGTAGATCTCACCCTCGATGCCGAGAAGCGTGCCATCCCGATCAGCCGAAATAGTCAAGTCGTAGGTGTGATCTCGGGCGTGGACCGACGCGAGCAGATGTTCACGACGGTCCTCGATCCATCGCACCGGATGCTTGACCTTCAATGCGATCGCAGCGACGGCAACATCTTCAGGCATAATGCGGTTCTTCCCGCCGAAGCCGCCGCCTACATCAGGAGCGATGACGCGAACCTTTTGTTCGGGCAGGCCAAGCATCCGGGAAAGCGCGAGCCGTTTGACCTGGCCGCCTTGGGTCGAAAGGTAGACGACGAGCTCGTCAAGGCGGTGGTCCCAGTAGGCGAGAACGCCCCGTCCTTCGAGTGAAACGGTCGCCTGTCGATTCAGCCGCAGTCGTCGCCGTACGCGAACCGGCGCAGAGGTCAGCGATTCGGGGTTTCCCTCGAGCACCCGAGTACTGATGTACGCGTTGTTCGGCCATTCATCGAAAACGCGTGGGCTGTCGGGCCGCATCGCGGCAACCACGTCCACGACAGCAGGCAATTCCTCCAAGTCGACATGCACCCGGTCCGCCAAATCTTCGGCCCGAGCTCGCGTCGGCATCATGCAGGCGGCGATCGTCTGTCCCACGTATCGGACCCGCCGATCAGCCAACGGAGGATATGGACTGTGGCGATGAGCGGCGAGCTCCGGCCCTGCCTCCAGAATATTGATCGGGCCGATGTCCGTCAGCGTGAAAACCCGCCCTGCTGATTCCGCAGGCTTGGTCACGTGGCGCACATTGGCGTGCGCCCTCTGGCTGCGCACGAACGCGATCTCCAGCGTGCCAGGCACGTTGATATCAGCGATGAACATGCCCTGCCCGTGGAGGTGCCTTGCATCCTCCTTGCGCAGTAAACTGGCACCAATCCAGCTTGCGGCCCGTTCGCGATCGTTCATGTCCAGAACGTATACTTTCGAACGTTATTGTATGCGATACAGCCGCTGTCAACCGATCCGTCAACTGTCTCGGCTATCCCGACCTATCAGCAATTCCTCTATCGGGCCTTCTGACGTCGCCGCGGTAGTTTTTTGGGGGAGGCCGCCTCCCCGTTTCGCGCGAAGTGCTCAATGACTTGCAGGCCAGTACCGATCACATGGTCACGCATGACGTTGTAGGCCCGTTCTGCGTCAGAGCTGATAATAGCTCGTACGATTTCATCATGCTCATGAAACGAATACTCTGTTCGGCCCGGAACAAATTGAAGCGCTCGAAAAGGTTCGAGCCTTTGCCGGAAGCTGCGAGTGACCGAAGCAATGCTTGGGTTATGTGCGCCCAAATAAATAGCCTCATGAAATTCATTATTCATCGCCGCAAAATCTTTATCGCGATCGGCAATTCTTTTCTGTCGGTGTGCGTTGAGAACCTCGAGACGCTTCTTCTCCAGCGCGCTCATTCTGACAGCACTTAATTTCGCGCAAAGCCCCTCAAATTCGCCAAGTGCTTCGAACATGTTGTTGAGTTGTTCGACGTCGATACGCGCAACCGTAACTCCCTTGCGAGGCGTAACCTCAACAAGACCCGTTCCGCTCAACCGCCGAAGAGCTTCGCGAATCGGAGTTCGAGATACGCCAAACTTTCGGCAGATACTGGGCTCGTCAAGGCGCCCGCCGGGTTCAACTTCACCGGACAGAATGGCCTTCACGAGGGCTTGAAAAACTTCGTCTGATAGCGTCACGGCTGTGCACCGCTGCAACGTCATGAAGTAGATAGGCGGGTATACAGGTGAAGATTTCCGAAAGCTAGGTAGATTACGGCGGTAACCACAACACCAAGAACCCTCATTATGCTCTTCGCCCCATGTAGGCCCGTCCACCAACGCTGGCGACTTTCTCGCGCCGGACGGAAGAGATTGCGGGCGGTCGGCAATCCAACAGGGCGCATTTGACACGTATACATACCGCTAATATCGTATGCGATGCAGGAGGTGCACATGTTTAGGACACAAGGATGGGCGGCGGTGGGACTCTATCGAGCCGGCCTCACGCTTCTCTTGTTGCTAGTGCTGGTTCCCCCGTCGATGGCGCAGACTTGGCCGCAGCGGCCAGTCAAGTTCATCGTAACGCTCGGAGCCGGCAGTGGCGTGGATTTCGGCACGCGTCTCCTCGGCGATCGATTGAGCAAGCGTTGGGGCCAACCCGTTGTGATCGAGAATCGTCCCGGCGGCGATGCGGTCGTCGCCGTGAGCGCGGTCATCGGCGCGAACGACGACCACACTTTGCTCGCCTCTCCGACGTCAGCGCTGACGGCTCATCCCTACGTGCTGCAGCAGATGCCCTACAAAGAGAGCGACCTCCTCCCGATCGCCCGAGGCTGGAATACGGTTATCGTCATCGCGGTTCCAACCTCGATGGATGTCAAAACTATGCGCGATCTAGTCGCCATGACGCGCACCAATCCTGGAAAGCTCAATTGGGCGGGCACAACCGGCGCCATCGATTTCCTGTTCGCCGGCTTCCTCAAGAAAAATAATCTGGACATGGCGCGAGTCCCCTATCGTAACCCGCAGGAGGCGGCCAATGACGTTGCCACGGGCCGGATCCAGGTGACCGAAGCATCGCTCGCGACACTGCGTCCGCAGCTTCAGGCGAACGCAATCAAAATGCTCGCGTCGACCAACAGCGTGAGGCCGCCGACTCATCCCGAGGTCCCGACCGTCAACGAGGCGGGTTATCCGGAGCTTACACTTGATGGCCTCGTCGGCTTCTTCGGGCCGCAAGGGATGTCTTTGGCGCTTCGAGAACATATAGCTGCGGATATGCGCGCCGTGGTGCAGGAGCCCGATTTCGGTGAAAAACTTAGCGTGACCGGCCAGATTGCCAACGCGGGGGGGCCGGCTGAGTTCGCGGCCGCAATGCAAGAACAACGCGACCGACTCGCCATCGCCGCGAAGGAGCTTGGCCTCAAACCAGCCCAATGATCCTCACCGATCCTGCTGCGAGTTCGCCGCATCGGGCAGGATCAGACCACAGCGTGCCGTGCGGCGTATCCCGAGGTGCTGGATGCCGTGAGGCTTACCTCTCGGAAACGCAAGATTCTAGCAGTAGGAAAGACTGCTAACCTGAGTGTGTTGCGATGGCTGGGTTGCTCCCTAGAGTGGGACTGATGCTCACCGGCGGAACAATCGATTCGGTGGGCACCGATCGCTTGGATCTTGCGTGGTACATCGAGGCGAATAAGCGATTGGGCGACGGCGAACTGCTTGCTCAGCTCCCTGAGCTCAAAAGCATTGCTCGCGTGCAGGAGATCCCGTTCCGTCGTCTTCCGAGCCAAGCATTGGTTGATTCCGACTGGCTCGATCTAGTGCGAAAGATCCATTCGATGTTTGAGCAGGACCAAGCAGACGGAATCGTCATCACACATGGAACAAATACGCTCGAAGAGACAGCTTATTTCCTCAACCTCGTGCTCAAGACGGAAAAGCCGGTGGTACTCGTGGGCTCGATGCGACCATCGTCGGCGATCAGTGCCGATGGCTACCTCAATGTGGTCAACGCCGTTCGCGTCGCCGCCAACTCGCAATCCTTTGGCCGCGGCTGCATGGTCGTGATGAACGACACTATTTTCAACGGTCGTGATGTGACGAAAAACTCCACCTACCGCGTCGAAGCGTTCGAATCCCGCGATCTCGGACCGCTCGGGTTCGCCGACGCCGACGGAAAAGTGGTTTATTATCACCAGCCTACCAGAAAGCATACGACGCAGACCGAGTTCGACGTGCGGACGACGAGATCGCTGCCTCGGGTGGACGTCGTTCTCTCCTACGTTAATGCCGATGGAGTGATGATCGACGCGGCGGCCAAGGCAGGCGCAAAAGGCATCGTCAGCGCCGCAACCGGTGCAGGGCGTCCAACTCCCGCCCAGGATGACGCGTTCGATCGCGCCTATCGAGAGCACGGCGTGATCATGTGCTTGTGCAGTCGTGTCGCATCCGGCCGCATTGTGCGCAGCCCGGGTTTAAAGCGGAGGGGCTTTGTTGCCTCAGACAACCTGCAACCGTGGAAAGCACGGATCCTACTTTCACTTGGGCTCTCGAAAACCACCGACGCAGACAATCTTCAACGTATGTTTGACACCTATTAGCACCTAGCGGCGTTCCCGCGTGTCTACGCCAACATGAGAGGAGGAAAACTCATGAAAGCGGATCTGGTTGTACAGAATGGATCGATTGTCACGCCGGAGGCCACGCTGCAAGGCGGTGTTGCCATAGCCGATGGCAAGATCGTGGCGATCGGCGCTAGCGACACGCTGCCGGACGGCAAGCGGATAATCGATGCGAGCGGCCTCCACATTCTCCCGGGACTAATCGACGCGCACGTGCACTTCCGTGATCCTGGCGTAACTCACAAGGAAGACTTCTCGACGGGCTCCACTGCCGCAGTGTGCGGCGGCATCACCACAGTGATCGATATGCCCAACCAGATCCCGCCGACCGAGAACGCCGAGCAGGTCGATGTCAAACGAAAGACTGGAGAATCCAAATCGCTCTGCGACTTTGCGGTGTTAGGCGTGGTGCATCAGACAAACGCCGATGACATCCTTCCGATGGCGAAGGGAGGAGCGATTGGCTACAAGATCTTCTTCGGTGAAACCATCGGCAACTTGCCGTTTCCGGATGATGGCATGTGCCAGATCGTATTTCCCAACATCACAAAGTCCGGCGTGCCGCTCTGTATTCACGCGGAGAACAGGCAGATCCAACATTTCTGGACGAACAAGCTAAAGGCTGAGGGCAAGAACGATCCCGTCTATTGGGAGTCATCGCGTCCGTGGTTATGCGAGGCAGAATCGATCGCCCACGCCATGTTCCTCGCGGAAAACTTCGGCACCAAGCTGCACATTGTGCATGCCTCGACCAAGCAGGCAGTTCAAATGCTTCGCGATGCCAAGGCTCGCGGCTTGCGCTTCACTGGTGAAACTCAGCCGCATTACCTGCTGCGGGTCGACACGGACATGAAGGATGTGGGCCCTCTCTTGAAAATGAACCCGCCGGTGCGCTCGAAGGAGCACCAGGACGCGCTGTGGCAGGGCTTGCTGGACGGCTCGATCGATATGATCGCGACTGACCATTCGCCCCACACGCTCGAAGAAAAGGGCTGCGATATCAACGGTAAGATGACCAAGTCCGCCATTTGGGACTGCATCTCTGGCTTTTGCGGTGTTGAAACCAACGTTTCCCTGATGCTGACGCAGGTCAACAAGGGCCGCATAACGCTCAATCACTACGTCAAGGTGCAGAGCGAAAATGTCGCCAAGGTTTGGCAGATGTATCCGAAGAAAGGGGCGATCCGGCTGGGCTCTGACGGCGATCTCACCATCGCCGATATGAACAAGGAAGGCACCATCGACCCAAGAAAACTCCACAGCAAGAACCATCCGACGCCGTGGGGTGGCTGGAAAACCAAAGGCATGCCGGTTTACACTATCGTCAGAGGCAACGTGCAGATGAAGGATGGCGAGCCGGTTGGTGGGGTGATCGGCCAGATGCAGACGCCGATTATCAACTGATCACCATTGACGAAGGTGGCGTCTTGCAACAGGCGATCGGACGACCCATCTTTTAAGGTACAATGAGGTCAGAGGCGATAAGCGCAAATTCCAAAGCCTCCGTCATTATTCTCACCGGCTTTCTCGGCTCGGGCAAAACCACCCTGCTCAATCGCATCTTGACCGCCGAGCACGGCCGCCGTGTCGCCGTGATCATCAACGAGTTCGGGGAGATCGGAATAGACCATCATCTGCTGCTCTCCTCCAATCAGGAAGTGGTGCAGATGAACAACGGCTGTGTCTGTTGCACCGTGCGCGGAGATCTCGTGCGCAGCTTCTTCCAGCTCATCGAACACCGCGACAAGTTCGACACCGTGGTCATCGAGACCACCGGCCTCGCCGAGCCCGCGCCAGTGGCACAGAGCATCTATGCCGACGAACGCATCAGGGCTCAATTCACGCTGGCCGGCGCCGTCACGGTAGTCGATGCCAAATACATCCCAATGCGGCTCGAGGAGTCGGCGGAGGCTTGCGAGCAAGTCGCCTTCGCTGATCTGATCGTCCTCAACAAGACCGACCTTTCCACACCAGAGAAGCTAGACGAGACCGAGCGACAGCTCGCACGACTGAACAAGGTCGCGAAGATCCATCGCACCAAGAATTCAGAGATGGACCTCTCGGCGATTTTCGACATCGGTAATGTCGACTTCTCTCTCAAGCTCGAGGGCTACGACAATCAGCATGACGTTTCGCACGACAGCCATGATCACCCTCATCACGGCTATCATCACCACAACCATCTGCAGAACATCCACACCGTTTGCATCGAGCAGCCGGGCGAACTAGATGGTCTGAAGGTGAGTATCTGGTTCCGCTCTATAATCGGTGAATTCGGCGACAAGATTCTGCGGATGAAAGGGATCCTCAATCTCAAGGGCGACCATGACCAATTTCTATTGCAAGGCGTGCACTGGGATTTCGAAGGACGACCGGGCCGCGCCTGGAGCGCCCACGAGGAGCGGGTCAACCGGCTGGTCTTCATCGGCCGGGCGCTCGATCGCAAGAAGATCACTGATGGCTTCGAGCGCTGCTTCTTTACTGCCGGATCGCGAGACCCGGCGACCGATGCCGACCCGTTTGGCCGCTACATCGAAATCTCGCCCTACACGCTCGAACAAATTCGCTACTGGATGAGACAAAACTTCAACTTCCCGAAAGAGGTCCCTATCGTCATCAAGGAGGTACCTTGCGTGAAGGATAAGTGCCCGCCAATTGAAACATCAATCATGGCGATGGAAAAGAATGCACCACCGCGGGCGTTCAAGGTCCAAAAACCAATCAATGAGATTACATTCGATCATATTTATAACCTGATTGAAAATCCAATGCCCTGCTGCTGAGAACATAGCAACAATGATGCTTGGTCAACCCGTCCATTTTCCCCCAATCAACATTTTGACGTGCACTGGTTGCTCTAACATGTGAACACCCTCGGTGTTGGACGCCTCAACGAACTGCAAGCTAACGGACCTGGGTATCACCCAAGCGGATGGTCAGATTCCGCAATTCATCGACTAGTTGTCGTATAAGATCAACGGACGCCTGATCGATCAGCCGACCTTGTTCATCAAACTTCGTCTTGGCATTTGTTATGTCGACATGCGGTGCATTGACCGGAATCATATTCAACGACACGCAGATGTGACGGAAGTGAAACTGCCCCCGCGCGGTGCCAAGCGGACTCACAGATGCGCCGAGCACTGCGCAAGGCTTGCCGTTTGTTGGTGAATTAGGGGGCCGTGACAACCATTCGAGTGCATTCTTCAGCACCCCGGGGACAGAAAAATTATACTCTGGCACAGCAAAGATCAGTGCGTCGGCAGCTTCGACTTTCCTTCGAAAGCTCTCAACTGCTATAGGAAAGCCGCGCTGCTCAACATCAGCATTGTAGAATGGAAGGTCAGCCAAGCTGGCTACGTCAAACTTCATGCCTTCAGGCAGAACAGAGCCGACCACAGATAGCGCCCCGGAATTATAAGAGCGTGCCCGCAGACTTCCGGAAATGCCCAACAGCTTGATGGTTGACGGAGCGCTCATCCCACGCCTACTCCTTCAAGGTAACCGCTCGAACCCCGTGAATTGCCGATGTAAGCAGAGCCATCTCAGACTTTTGAGATTTCAAAAACGGACGGATGGAAGATTTCTTCTGCGCTGAGCTTTCGTGTCGCGAGCCCCTGTTCGAACGAATAGCGTGCCAGAGTTTCGATATCCCGCGCGTTCTCCGCAACGCCATAGCGCCAGAAATCTTCGCCCATGAGTTGGATCGCATCTTGCACCGACGCCTCCGGCCAGGGCAGTGTGACCTTTGCGGCAGCCATTCCCTTCATTTCGTCGATTGCAATCTTCTTGGCTTGGCAGAACGCTTTGTAGACGGTGGCCGGCAGCCAGGGATATTGCTCGACAAGGATCTTTCGGATTCCGATCAAGTGCATGATCGGAAACATGCCCGACCGCTTGTAATATTCCATTTCGACTTCCCGATAGTTCGGGAACATCAACCCGACGTCTGGTGCACGATTAACGAAGCACGACAGCTCGCGTGCGCTGAATACCGCATCGAGTTCGCCATCAACCAGCATGTTGTTCAACGTCTTGCCCGCCGCAATCGGCTGCAGGTCAACGTTTCCGCCCAGCTTTAGTGGAGTTCGTTCATCCCGTCCGGGCTCTTCTTGTCCACCGGTGCGCCAGTGGATGTCCTGCGGTTCGATGCCGTATTCCTCTTTGAAGATGCCGCGCATCCAGACATTCGCCGTCTGCTGATACTCAGGTAGCCCCACAAGCTTGCCTTTGAGGTCCGCTGGGCCACGAATATTCCGATCTGTTCTGATGAAAATCGCTGAATGACGGAAATGCCGAGATACGAACGCCGGGATAGCGACGTAAGGACAGACGTTTCGTGAGGCGGTCATCAGATAACTGTTAAATGACAACTCCGCGACATCGAAGTCATGGTACCGAAACGCGCGGAAAAACAGTTCTTCTGGTTCGAGCGGTAGATAAGTGACCTCGCATCCGTCCACTTTAACGCGCCCGTCCCTGATCGCGCGCGTCCGATCGTACTCGGCGCATGCGATCGTAATCGGTACCAACCTTGACATTTACTCTCCAAGCCTAGTGCTGCAGTGAGTTTTCAGCGTAGTTGCAGCCACAAAACTGATGGTCATCACTCCGTGGTTAGCACGCCAGGTGCACCTCTCGATGCCCCTTCGACGATTGCAAAATCGCCAGAATAGTTTCGATCGTCGCCCTGCCCCATCGAGCATCGTGAATGCACCGCCGGCCCTCACGGACTGCTTGCCACAGCGCATCGAGCGCATCCCCTTGCCCCGGGCGGCCTGGACCGCGGGGCACCGCAAGCTCCCGAGTCCCCTCAGTACCGTGGATCAGAATGCCATTCGGTGAAAGTCGCATGTCGCCGCGTTCACACGTCACAACAATAAATCCAAAGTGCGGCAAATAGGGCTGCTTGGTTGGAAGCACGCGAGCACCGAAGCCGAGATCCTGGTGACTTCGTCGTCACTCGTTCGCGCTAGAAAGGCCTCCCGTGTTTTGCCGTGCCGATGCGGTTCCTTATTGGTGCCACCCTCGGCAATCCAATGATGAAGTTCATCGCTGTCAAAAAAATCGTATGCGCTAAAGACGACAGATGCAGTGGCGCCATTCTCGAGTTCGAGAAATGCAGTGCAATGCCCCGCTGCAGGACGGTTCTCATCTAATGCCCCTACACTGGCGCGGACACTGCGTATCCGGCCTCCGAGCAGCCGCACAATCTCGATTTGATGCGCAACCTGATTGAACGCGATTCCTCCACCCCTGTTCTTATCAAATTCATCTGAGCGATGTGGACGGAACAGAAAGTCGTTGTAGTTAAACGTGAGGATCATTCCGAGTCCGCCTAGCTCGCCACTGTCAATAATCCGGCGCATCTCTCGGATGTTTGGATCGAAGGCGTGCGTGTGACCGACTATAAGATGCAACCCAGTACGATCTGCCGCTGTGACTACGTCATCGCACTCCTCAAGCGTCAGAGCCAATGGCTTCTCGACCAGAACGTGCTTACCCTCTTCCATCGCTTCAATCGCTTGGCTCGCGTGAAATCGATGGGGCGACGAGATGTAGATCGCTTCAACAGACGGGTCGCGGCATAATTCATGAAAATCCGAATAGACCGGCGCGTTGAACTGCCGACCAAATGCCTCGCGTGGGTGAGATAAAGGGTCCATCCCAGCACAGAGTGCGATTCTTGGATGTGCTACCGCCGCACGGATCATGAACGAACCAGCGAGCCCAAGTCCTGCAATTCCAAGCCGGATCGGAGGCAGTACGGCGCGACCAGTCGTTTCTATATTCATGAAACCCAGCCTTACGCCGGTACAGTCGGTAGCTTCAGAGCAACGTGCTGAGTGCGCCGTCGAACAGCATGATGTGGTCGAGCCGTACGGAGCGTCGCGCCAAGCGCCAATCTGAACCAGACTTCCGCAGCAGGTCCTGTCGTTCGGCGACGTAAAACCCGCCCTTGGGAGCGCTCGGTCGGCTGCGGTAGGCGAGCAGGTAGGATGTCGCTGAGAACTCGCTCGGAACCTTGCTGTGGTACGCTTCGATATTTGAAACGACGCGGCGGGTCATAGAAGGTGGATTTTCAGCCCGAGTAAGCCTCGGATTCGAGATCTGATCGATTCGAGACTTCAAGCCAACCAAGTTCTCGTCAATGATCGAGTAGTCGACCGCGTTGGCGCCGGCGTCACGTGACACTGCGGCGGTTACGCAGTACTGAATGTCCTCAGTCGTCAACGCCAGCCACGCCCCGTATTCCCGACGATCAAGCAACGCGGCCTCACGGAACAAAAATCGCTGGATCTCAATGTAGAGGGCTCCGTCGACAGCGATCGGTTCTTGGTCACTCATTTTCCGAAATCTCTATCGAGCATTACGGAGCCGACTTCATGCAGCGATCCCATTGTCGCATAAATTCGAGCTGTGCCACTTCGGTGTCTGCTGGCTTAAAAGCACGGCCTGGCCACTTGTGATCCTTTTCCGGCGCGTCGATGTACGGCAAGGCAGTGTGGAAGCTATAGGGAAATTGCTTGGCGATCGCGTTATTGCTCGCGTAAGTCGCTGACGCCCAGAGCTCCAGGTCGTCCTGCTCGAAGACACCAGCGACGCCGAAGTTGTGGAAGCCATTTCGCAGGACAGTGGTCTTATACTCTGCAGGGGCCTCTTTCTCGGCTAGCACCCAGCTTAGAATCTCCATTTCCGTCCCACTGATTGGCCGCCACTGGCGAACAATGACGGCCTTTTGCGCCGGGCCAACCTGAGTCTCGATGAACGAAAGGTTCGGAAAAATGGTGCCGACGATGACGCGCAAGCGGTTCAAGAGCTGGCGCTGATCGGCCTGGAGGACTTTGCCATAGAGAGGCTCAAGATCTGGTGGATGTGTTTGGTAGGCTTCTTCTGGAAGGCCGGGTGCCAGATACGTCAATGTGCACCCATGCCCCTGGTCGGTGACTACCTGAAAACTGTTTTCGGCTGCCGTGGCAAAGCCAGCGCGGGCCGCACGGACCGGATCGAGCGTCAGCGGTCCAACATGTGTTGTCAGAATATGTTGACTATCGCCGACAAAGTTTAGTGCACCCACCTTCCAGTTTGATTTGGCTCTCCAGCGATGTGGCGGTGCCAGCACCTCCATGCCTTGCGGAGAGCGGGACAGAAACGGATCAATGTACCAGGCTATTTCGCCAAAATATTCGCTAAGAGGAACAACGTTCGCGTTCCAACTCCCAAAAATCAATCCTTTGTGGACCTCCACGCGAGGTACACGCACGAGTCCGTGTTCGGAAAGAACAAAGTCCTTGGGAAGGTGTCGGTCAAATGTCGTTGTCATAAGGCGACCAGACCGCTCGTAGGTCCAGCCGTGATACGGACAAACAAAGTTTCGAACGTTGCCAGAATCCGGACGACAAACGGTAGCGCCCCGATGACGGCAACTGTTCAAAAGCACATGTATGGTGTCATCGCTGTCGCGCACGACGATGACCGGGGCGCTACCCAAGCTCCGGGAGACAAAATCTCCGGCTGCTGGAATCTCTGTCTCGTGGGCCAAAAAAACCCAAGTGCGATCGAAAATCCGCTCCATCTCGAGGCGGAATATCTCGTCGCTTACGAAAACGTCGCGGCTCACCAGGCCGCGCCGCACATCGACCCAACCATTATTCTCGAATGCCGAACTGCGTACAGCCATGGGCCCCGCCCGCATCTGTGAAATATCACTTACTCTTCAAATTAGTCTAATGGGCGTCCCATGGCAAGCTTCCCGCCGCCTCTTCTCCTTCGAACGATCAAGCTATAATAGTTTTCCCTTGAGATTTGCTGCTTCTGAACCAACTCTAATTCCTCCAAGTTTTACGCGCGAGTCCCTGATGGCGGCGAAGCGAACGAGCGTGAGCAGAGGCAAAACTAGATCCCAGCTGGCTCACACTAGCGTGACTACCGCAGCTTCTCTACGGGATGCGGCCTACGATGCCATCAAGCATCGAATCATCACCTGTGAGTTCAGGCCGGGGGAATACATCAACGAACTGCAACTTTCGTCGACGTTGAAAATTGGCCGAACACCCGTCCATCAAGCGCTGGATCGCTTGATGATAGAAGGCATGGTCGACGTCATCCCGCGTAAAGGCGTTATTGTAAGGCCTGTAAGCCTTAATGAGGTTTTGCAGATTATCGAGACCCGTCTGGTCAACGAAACCTACTGTTCGCGCCTTGCGGCCGAACGAGCTAACAATTCCGATATTTCCGAATTGGCTGACGTGCTAAAGCGTACCAAGCATTGGGCGTCGATGCGCAACATAGAGAATATGATGCTGCTCGACCGTGAATTTCATTTGCTTGTCGCTCGGGCCGCAAAAAACGATGTTTTGACGGAACTGCTTCGGAGTTTGCACGAGCGGTCACTTCGATTCTGGTTCATTTCACTCAACGCACCGGCGCAATACGAGAGCGTGCATGATCAGCATGACGCTATTTTTGCCGCCATCCGCCAGCGCGACCCTGACAAGTCCGAAGCAGCCATGCGTGCGCACATCGAATCCTTTCGCGCAAACGTCTCCCAGTTTCTTTAGTAGACTGGCACGGTTCCTTTCAGGTGTGCAATCTACTAAAGATGTCGAGCAACGCTTCGGCGAAAAGCCTCAATGTGCGCCCGCATGGCGCTCTCTGCTCCATCGGAATCATGGTCGCGGACGGCAGCGAAAATTGCTTCGTGCTGTTCATGGAAGCTGCGGTGGTGATCCGGCGTGGTAAACGAAATAAACCAAAAGCGCAGCGACCGCTCATTAAGCTTTCGCACGACCTCTGCTAGCTCCAAGTTTTTAGTCGCGCTCGCTAAGACGAGATGAAATTCACGGTCGAGTGTCATAAGGGCGTGAACATCGCGCGCAGCAATTGCGTTGCGCGCGCGATCTATAATGCCAACGAGACTTTCTATGTGCGTATCGTCAGCTCGCGTAGCGGCGATTCGTGCGCAATAGACTTCATTTATTAGGCGCACGTCGATCATCTGCATTACGTCCTGCAGGATCACCGGCTTGACGATGACGCCCTTGCGGGGAATGACTTCAACCATTTCTTCAAGCATCAGCCGATCGATTGCTTGGTGCACCGGGGTACGCCCTAATCCGAGTAGGGCCGAGACTGATGCTTCATTGATGCACTCACCCGGCTTGAACTTGCAGGTGATGATCCGATGTTTGATGGCCTCATAGGCCGCATCGCGGAGTGATTGGCGCGGCAAACGCCGTCGTGATGCGACGGCACCGACCTTGCGATTGCGCGGGCTGGCGCCTTTTTTACGAAGGGGTTTCATATGCTTTACAAGCCGGTCATTATCCGAGACTAACTATACAACTGATATTTCACGCTTCTCTCCAAGTCAACAAATGGTCTAAGCTCCGCGCAACCTGTGACCTCTCAACCTGAGTCACCGTCGACCGACGCCCGATTCTAAATTCCTCCCCGAAGCCGACTACTCCGTCACTGCTATGAGTAACGTAAAATTTGGCCAAGCCCTGCCGCGCGTGGAGGATAGAAAGCTCTTGACGGGTCGCGGCTGCTTTGTGGACGACATCGATCTCCCAATGCAGGCTCATGGTGTTGTTGTCTATTCGAATCACCCTCGCGCGCGCATCAGATCAATCGACACCAGCCGCGCACTGCGGTCACCGGGCACGTTAGGTATTCTCACGGGCAGTGATATCGCTCAGCGCGGTCTCGGTGGTTTGCCGCCGCTCTTTATGCCGGAAGACACCGGAGGTCCGAAAGCTTACCGAACGATTCGGCCGCTCCTTGCTCAGGGCGAGGTTCGGCATGTCGGCGACCGAGTAGCGTTTTGCATTGCGGAAACGCCTGCTCAGGCCCGCGACGCTGCCGAACTGGTCGAGATCGATTATGAGCCGCTTCCTAGCGTGATCGACCTGCCGAGTGCAGTCCTCCCGGGTGCCCCAAGCATCTGGGACGCGGTGCCCGGCAACGCATGCTTCACACTCAGAATCGGCGATGCTGCCGCCTGCGAAAAGGCTTTTGCCGGAGCTTCGCATCGCGTGCGGCTGCGACTGGTCAACAATCGCGTCACCGCCAGTTCAATGGAGCCGCGCGGCGCGATCGGACAGTACAATTCGGCCGAGGAGAGCTTTGTCCTTTACTCCAGTACGCAAAATCCCCATCGGGTACGAGAAACGCTGGCTCAGTCCGTTTTCCGAATTCCCGAGTCCAAATTGCGCGTCATCGGCCCAGACGTGGGCGGCGGATTTGGGATGAAGGGGGATACATATCCCGAGGAGGGGATCGTATTACTCGCGTCGCAATTGATCGGTCGACCAGTAAAATGGATTTCCAACCGCAGCGATGCATTCATTTTAGACAATGCGGGTCGGGACCAAATCGTCGATGCCGAGATGGCTCTAGACCCTGTAGGGCACATCCTAGCAGTGCGTGTGAAGGCACTCCACAATCTCGGCGCCTACATGGTTGGCGCTGCGTTGGTGCCTTTGGTGTTCTCTCTCAAGCTCATTCCCAACGTGTACCGTGTGCCGACCATCGATCTTTGCACCCAAGGTATTTTTACCAATACGGCTCCGACTAATCCCTATCGCGGCGCCGGACGTCCCGAAGCAATCTACGTAACAGAACGCCTCCTCGACTTAGCAGCAGATGAGCTAGGCATTGACCCGGTTGAAATTCGAAAGCGCAATTTCATCGATAAGGCGGAGCTGCCGTATTGCTCCCCAACGGGGCTCACATATGACAGTGGTGATTTCCGGACGGCCGCCGACGCTTGTATTGCGCTTGCGGATTGGGATGGTTACGCAACGCGACGCGACGCCAGTGCGCGCAATAATAAGCTGCGCGGGCGAGCCATCGTTTCCTACATCGAAGACACCGGGGTCTTCAACGACCGGATGGAACTTCGGTTCGATCCATCAGGCGCAGTGACGATTATTGCCGGGACTTTTTCACACGGTCAGTCACACGCCACAACCTACGCCCAGTGTGTCTCCGACTGGCTTTGCATCCCATTAGATCAAATTCGATTGCTCCAGGGCGACACTGACCAAGTTTCATTCGGCCGAGGCACATACGCCTCTGGCAGCGCCATCATCGGCGGGAATGCTTTAAAGTCGGCTGCGGAGGCGGTAATTGAAAAGGCCAAGCGTCTGGCAAGCATTCTTCTCGAAGCAAGCTCCGAAGATCTAGAGTTTCGCGACGGCCGTTTTTGCATTGCCGGCACTGACCGCTCCATTGGCCTCAAGGAGGTCGCTAGATCGGCGTATCGTCCCGCTAAGCTTCCGAAAGGGATCCCTCTGGGATTGGAAGCAAGCGCCTATTTTTCAGCGGAGCCTCCTGCGTTTCCCAACGGCTGTCATATTTGCGAGGTGGAGATAGATGCGGCGACAGGTGCAACGACGGTCGACCGGTATGCAGCTGTCGACGATTTCGGCCGGTTGATCAATCCGTTGATCGTCAACGGGCAGGTGCACGGTGCGCTAGCGCAAGGAGTGGGGCAGGCTGTCGGCGAGCACATAGTCTATGACGCCTCAGGCCAGTTGCTCACGGCGAGCTTTATGGACTACGCGATTCCCCGAGCCAGTGAGATGCCGAGCTTCGTGCTGGCATTCAATGAAGAACCATGCAGAACCAACCCTCTGGGCGTAAAAGGTGCTGGCGAAGCTGGCTGCGTGGCGGCACCCCCTGTGGTTATCAACGCCATCCTGAATGCGCTGCATCCCCTGGGTATTCGGCACATTGATATGCCGGCCACGTCCGAGCGCATTTGGCAGGTGATGCGCTTCAATATCCGTGAGACGAAACAATGAAAGATACTGAGCACTGGATTGCAGTCGCCGACCGATCTTCGGTCGGGCCCGACAACGTTATTGGTGTCAAGGCTGGCGACCTTGACGTAGCATTGTACAACATCGATGGTCAGATTTACGCAACGCACAACATCTGCACGCATGCGCAGGCCCTCCTTAGCGAGGGCTGGCTGGACGGTGACATTATTGAATGCCCTCTTCACGGCGGTCGCTTTGAGGTCAAGACCGGCAAAGGACTTGGTGCACCATTTACCTGCGATCTGAAAACGTTCCCGGTGCGCATCGTGGGGGATGCCATTCAAGTCACGTGTCGGACTAGGACGCGGACTCATTAACACGCAGCCATATAGGCGGCGCCACCGAGCAGGTGCTGACGCCCGACGATTGGCGCCAGCATGTCGTCCTTGGTTACGCCGTTCTGCAACGAGATGATGCCGGTGTCCGGTCCGATGAGAGAGAGGATCTGCTTCGCGGCCGCTTCCGTATCGCGGAGCTTCACCGAGAAGATCACCATGTCGACCTTGCCGATGGTCGCGGGATCATCGGTCGCCTTCACGGTGGGCAGATGGATCGGTCGATCCCCCTCAAGCGCAATGCCATTCTGCCGGAATGCCTTCAGCTGCTCGCCCCGCGCGATGAACGTCACGTCAGCCCCGCCTTGTTGCAGGCGCGCCCCGTAATAGCCGCCGATTCCGCCCGAACCCATGATCGCGATCTTCAAGGTGCGCTCCCGTGTTGCCTGTTCGCCGCAGCCGACCGTCACAATTGGCGACGGCCTTGTGCGGCAGCTCCGATCGATTTGCTGTCGATAGGTGCGGCGGTTTAGACCCGCCGATTCTTAGCCATTTAGCAGGTGATCCCGGAGTAACCGGTTGAAGTCCCTTGCCCGCTCCTCCGGAAAGAACAGGCGCGCTCCCTCGAGCTCGACAGGCGGCTTTGCGCCGGGTATCGCGCCGGCAAGCCAGTACGCCCACTTGACCGGAAAATAGATGTCGTCCGTGGCCCAAACGATGAGTGTCGGAGCGCGCAGAGCCCGCAGCTTTGGCGCGATCGACACGGTATGTTTGTTATCGAAGGACGTCACGAAGCGCTGTAGATCGAGGGTGCGCTGATCGTTGCGCACGAGCGGCCGCAAGTAGGTTTCGATGTCTTCGTCCGTAACCTTTTCGGGCCGCTCGTAGGCCGGCCCAAGTGCCTCTTGCGAGCGGTAAACAGCCTTGTTGGCGAGCAGCACATTGAGGGTGTCGCGCAAGCCGCCGCCGGCGACCATATCGACGAACGGCTTGAAGGCTTCGGGCGGCCAGTTGTCGTGGGTATCACAGTTTGTGAGCGTCAATGTGCGCACGCGATCAGGCTTGACCGCAGCAAAAATCTGGGCGATACCCTCGCCGCTGTCGTTGCCGATCAGGTCGACCTGGTCGATGTGCAGAGCATCGAGCATTTCCCTCAGCATATTCGCATTGGCGGTCACGGAGACGTCCTGACCGGGTGCGATTTCCGTGTCGCCATGGGCCAGCAGATCGACTGCGATGCAGCGGCGGATCGCGGAAAGCTCTGCCAGTTGGTGACGCCAAAGATGCTTGTTCAGCAGCACACCGTGGACGAACAACGCAACGGGCCCGCTGCCCGCCTCAGCGTAGCTGATGCGGCCCGAAGGGGTCGCAATACTGCGATTGGCAAATTCGCCCACGTTTAAACTCCACACAAAGCTATGGAAGGCGGGCGCTAAGAAAGCTCGCTCGGATCGATGGCTCTACCACGATCTTTAGCAACCTGATGCCGAGGTGAAATGCTTCAGCGGACGCGGGCGTCGCGCTGAAACCGCAACGGCGTCTGCCCGTAGCTGTGTTTGAACGCACCGCTGAAGTGGCTGTAGCTCGAAAATCCAAGGTCGAGGGCGAGCTCAGTCAAGTCGACGCGCTCGCCAAGCCGGTCAAGCGCTCGAGCCAGCCGCCGTTGCAGCTGGTAGCGATAGAGGGGCAATCCTTCGACCTGCCGGAACAGCTGCGTGAGATAGACGGGGGAGACGCCGACGACAGCCGCGATGTCGGCCAGGGTCCACCGACGTCCGAGGTCGGACGCAAGCACGAGCTTGGCGCGGTCCACCAGTTTCTGGCGCCCGTAGCTGCCGCCGGGCGCGTGGGACGTGCGTTCGCCCAACGCCCGGCGTATCAGGGTGAGAGTAAGACTCTCGGCTTCGATGGCATCCATGAAGCCGCGCCAAAGACCGTGACGCAGCCGTGCCGCGAGCGCCTGGGTGTGGGTATCAACCCGCAAGCGCGAGCGATTGAACGCAGCTCGATCCTTGGTCAGGAGATAGTGTTCAGGCGCCAACTCGAGCAGAATCGCAGTACTGGTGGCGATCGAAAGGCAGGCATCACCACCCTCAAAAGGGTGGCTAACCCGGTACGGTTCATCTTCGTTGAGGATGATGACCTGGTTGGCTTCGGCCACGGTCTCCGCTCTACCCACGTGGTGCACGTAGACCCCGCGATACGGGAATACGAGGTGCGTGGCGGCAACGTATTCCTCGTCGCTCCTGTGCTTGCAGGCGCCTGGACATGCGACGTCCCAGACGGACGCAGTTTCGGTCACCAGAAGCGGGCGGCCATCGAAATCGGCCATGGGGAAAAGCCTCGCTGGTTCGACAGGCGCAGGACGACGAAACCATTGCCGTTTGCTCGTCGCCCTGCGCCTGGAACGTGGCTACGAAAGGACTTTTTCCGCTTCCTGCTGGAGCGCCGCCATCAAGTGGATGTACGGAATCGGTCCGTAGCTGATGCGTGAAACGCCGAGTTCAGTCAGGCGGTCGTTGGACGGCGCCCCGTCCATGACCATCACGTTGACCGGCATCGCGACGCTCTCACAGATGCGACCGATCAGGGTGTCTTTTTCCAAGTCGGGAATGAAGAAGCCGGACGCACCCGCGGCTGCGTACGCCTTCGCCCTCTCGAGAGCTTCGCCAACCGATTGAGCCTCATCCCTGCCCTGGCCGAGGAACAAATCGGTGCGAGCGTTGATGAAAAGCCCGACACCCTTTTCCTGCGCGGTCTCGCGGACCGTCGTAATCCGCTCTGCCTGGCGACATATGTCGTAAAGCCCCGAGCCTTTGACGACGCGGTCCTCGAAATTAATGCCGATCACCCCGAGATCGAGCAGGCGTGCGATATTGCCCGCGAGTTCATCATCGTTGTCACCATTGTAGCCACCTTCGAAATCGACGGTGACCGGGAGATCGATCGTTGCGGCGATCTGCCCGACAATCTGCTCCGCAAGCGCGATCGGGATAAGTTCGCCGTCGCGGTAACCCTGCGCCTCGGCGACCGACCAGCTGCTAGTCGCGATCGCCTTAGCACCGGCCTCGGCAATAGCTTTCGCGCTACCCGCATCCCATGCGTTGTAGAGCAACAGCGGTGAGCCTTTGACGTGCAACTTCGCGAAGCGTTTGGCTTTTTCCGTTTGGTTCATTTCATCCTCCTGATGCGATGGCGCTATTCAAGCAGGATCGCGACTTCTCAAAGCATGAACCCGCCGGAGTGCTGGCCGCATCCATCGAGATGCAGCTAGTCCTTCGCGCCATGGCCAGGGCGGAAGGTCCGCAAGGTCACAGAGTAGCGCAGCACATCCATCGGAGCGATGCTGTGCTGCCAGCTGTTGCGTACGGTGCCACTCAGCAAATAGGCCGATCGCGGCTCGATACGGGCAAACCGACGCTCCCAATCCTCGTTTGTTTTCCGGCGGAGCCGCAGGACGCAAGGTGCCAGAAACGACACCGCGACAATGTTCTCAAAGGTCGGGCGGTCGCGGTGCCAGCCGATCCCGGCGCCCGACGCATACTCCGTCACCATGAGCTGTTCGAATGCGTCAGGAGGCGTTTCGCTGATCTGGCCCGCGATGACGGTCAATGGGCGCAGGTAGTCGGGAATACCCGCATCCGCGCGAGGCTCCTGGCCCGCAAAGATGTATTTGTGACCAAAGGTATAGATCCGGCGATTGCCCAGGTATCCGTGAAACTCGAACGGCTTGAACGGCAGCTTTTCAATCCGCCCTACCAGGTCCTTCTCCTCCGCAGGCGAGAGAACGTCTGCGGTGTAGCGAAAGCCGGCGGGCAGCGCCGGCTCTCCGAACAGATCGCTCATCCCGACAGCGGGCGGAATTGGCATAGTGGGCTCTGCGAAGCTCACGGCGCATCCCTCAGGCTTCAGGACCCGCTTGGTCGATGCGGGAAATCGCGCGAGCTTCTCGGCGGGGCGGATGGGACGGGGCACGAACTCACCACCACAGTTCGGGCAGCGCCCGTGGAAGCGTCGTCTCAGCGCAGTCGCGGCAGAAAGTGCACTCGAAGCTGCTGATCCGGGCGTCGTGGCTGGCCACCGAGCCCGATCTGTTTCCAACAGATTGTGCGCTCATGGCATCTCCCGAGCTGAACCATACCATTGCGATGTGATCAGCCTGGAGCGGTGTTGGCGCCAAGAAACTCGGACACGGCCTGCACTACGGCTTCAGGCTGTTCCAGCAACAGAAAGTGCCCGGCACGAGGTAGATCGATGACCCGCGCCCGCTCGCCCACCCGCTCGCGCAGTGCATGCCCATTCCCCGGCGGAGCCACTTCATCATCGAGCCCCTGGATCGCGAGAAGGGGGGCATCGCCGCCGCTCCACCACTGTTCGAGGGGCACGTTCCGACTGGTCGCAAGATGCGCGATAAAGATCGCAGGCCAGCATTCGACCCGTTCGAGTATCTTCGGATCGGATGCGGGCGAGAGCCAGCGAACCCCCAGAACAGTGACGCAATCGCTACCGTTCATCTTGACCTGCGTCGCATTGCGAAAGGGCGTCCCGACCGGCGTCGGAGGTCCGATAAGACCGCCGGCCGCAAGCAGGGTCACGCTGCGAACCAATGGCGGCTGATCGACTGCGAGGCACCGGGCGATCCGGTTGCCGAAGGCATGTCCGACTAGGTGCGCTGGACCACAGCCGATCGCCTCAATGACACCAGCAACGTCACCGGCCAGATCGTGCAAGGTTGTGCCGTCGAGAGAGCCGCGGCTGCCTCCGACGCCGCGCATATTAATTGAGATCGTCTGGAACCCTCCGGTAGCCAGCGCGCGCGCCAGATGATCAAAATAACCGACGCTACAGCCCGCATTCGCGAGCAACACGACTGGTGTGCCCGAACCGCAGGATGTGCATTCCAGCGCCACGTCACCGACTTCGACGTTGAAGCGATAGAAGGCCGGCGCCTGAGATTTAAGGAGCGGCGCCTTGGCGGCAGCCGGACGAGCGCTGGCTACGAAGCTCGCAGCGGCAGTTGCAGATGCGCCGGCGAGCAGGTGACGGCGCGACAAAGTTGTTTTGGTCATCTCATCCACTCCCTGACTGCTTGGATCTTGTGGTCTATCCCGCGCGATCGCCCGAAACGTTCGTGCCCAAGCTGGCTAACAGAGGGCGAACACCGCCCTAAATTCAACGTCCTGACTGCCGCAGCCACGCGGTTCATCGCGCCCAACCGCGCGACCGCCTCGAAAACTCTCAAATCCGCAGCATCCATCGTGATTCTTTAGCGGCTGCTCGGGATTGCGCGAGGAGAACATCACCTGGAAGCCCTCCTTGGCGAACAGGGTTCCGAGCGAGCCGCCTTCGCGGCCGGCGCCGATGGTGGCGATCTTGGGCTTGGCGGCTTGCGCGCGCGTCGAGCAGCGCGGCCGCGGCGACGCCGACCGCTGCGGCGATGAAGAAATGGCGACGGTCCCCTGGAACCTCCACGCTTTTCGTCCTCACGGCGCGACGCTAGGTCGGGCGACCCTCATTGAAGGTGAGTGCGGGATCTGGTGGTCAGCCCGCACGTCTTGACGCCTGGTCAATCGCTGCTGCGAAAGGATCCGACGGAAGAAAGCGAATATGCCGGGCTTGCGTGGCGCAGAGTCGTGCCACCAGTAGCGCTCGTACCAAGAGCGGTCGACGTGAAAAGGGATCAGGAATTCCGGGACGCCGGTCTCGTCGTTGCGTGCCATAGTCCAACTCCCATTCAATTCCGTTCGCGTCCTCGCGCGAGCCTCACATTGCATACCCACCCGCGAACGTCTCGCCATTTCCAGACGCCATCGTCAACCCAGATGGCGTCAATCGGCGGCAAGTTGCTAAAGATCCTGATAGCGACGCTTGCCGTTTTCAGGTTTTCTCCGCCTCGACCAAGCAAAGATGGTGCATTCCTAACGGAAATGGCGCTAATGCAAGAGGCGTCCGCACTCGTTCTGGTGAGCGCTGAGACTGTTCGCAATGGCTGGCGACGTCTGCTTGGAGTCCGCTTTTGGCCATAGGAGACATCGGCTGGTGCGTCTGCCACGGACGGTGAGAATGCAAAGATGAGGACGACAACATGCCGAAGGGATATTGGGTTGGGCGTGTCGATGTCATTAAGCCGGAAGGGTACCAGGCCTACGGCGTCGCCCTCGCGGAGGTGCTTCGCAAATACGGCGCGAAATTTCTGGTGCGCGGCGGCACATTCGAGGCGGTGGAAGGCAAGGCGCGCGGCCGCAACATAGTGCTTGAGTTCAAGGACCATGCGACCGCGCTCGCCTGCTACCGCTCGCCCGAATATGCCAAGGCGAAGGCATTGCGCGCGGGCGCCGTGGACATCGACATCATCGTGATCGAAGGCTACGACGGGCCGCAGCCGACGGACTGAGCGCGTCTCGCAGCGCGCACCACGCAGGTAGGCCGCCTCGAACAGGATCCAGAACACGCGCGTGCGCGCGGCCTCGCGCAGCGCCCTGTTCGCGGCCTTCTTTATCTGCGGCGCCAGCACCAACGGCCTGATCCAGACCCATTTCATCCCGCTCTGCGCGGATTTCGGCCTGCCCGCCGTCGGTGCCGCGAGTGTGCTCGCCATGATGGGCATCTTCGATTTCATCGGCACGGTCGGCTCCGGCTGGCTCTCGGACCGCTACGACAACCGCTGGCTCCTCGCCTGGTACTACGGACTGCGCGGCCTCTCGCTGATGGCGCTGCCGTTCACGGATTTCAGCTTCTACGGCCTCTCGATCTTCGCGGTGTTCTACGGTCTCGACTGGATCGCGACCGTACCGCCGACGGTCAAGCTCACGGCGGCGAACTTCGGCCGCGAGCGCGCGAACCTCGTGTTCGGCTGGGTCTTCGCCGGTCACCAGATCGGCGCCGCCCGCGCGGCGTTCCTCGCCGGACTGTCGCGCACCATGCTGGCGACCTACCTGCCGGCGTTCTTCGTCTCCGGGCGCTTTGCGTGATCGCCGCCGTGCTGGCGCTGGTGATCGTGCGCCCCGGCGCGGCGGCGACCGGCGCGCCGAACCTCGCGCCGGCGAAGGCCTAAGCCGCAGCCCGGATGAGCGCGTCAGCGTGACTTCCGGGATTGGGGAGCTGCGAGCTGATGGTGTCACACCTCCCAAGCCGTGAGGCCGCTCTCGTTGGCGGGCTCGACATCGCTGCATCGGGTAAATTTGCCTCGCGCGCAATGTCGCCTGATGGCCCGAAGGCGAAGTCCGGCGATGTCCGGTTTTGCGCCGCTGTTGGGGGAGAAGCAGACATCAGACGCGCCTACTCCGAGCGCCGACTTTATGAGTACGCACCCTAATCCTTTGCGATGCCAGTGACGCTGATCTCCGACTTGAAGTGCTTCCACAGTGCCGCATAGGCGGCCTCGAAACCGGGCTCGAGGTAGATTTCAAAGACATTCCGCGGGCGGACGAGCGGTACTTCATAGATTTCCTTCACTCGCCCGGGCCTGCGAGTCATCACGACAATTTGGTCGGACAGCGTAATCGCTTCCACCAGGTCGTGCGTAATGAACAACATGGTGCTCTTTCTCTCGCGCCATAGCTCAAGCAGTTCATGGTGCAGGCCCATGCGTGTTTGTGCATCGAGTGCGCCGAATGGCTCATCGAGCAGGACCACGGCGGGCTCGTAGATGAGAGTCCGCACAATCGACACCCTCTTCTGCATTCCTCCAGAAAGCTCGGAGGGATAGTTGTTCTCGAATCCTTCAAGCCCGACCAGACGCAACCAATGCAGGGCCTTTTCCCGCCGCTCGGCGGTTGCGACGCCGCGGATTGCCAACGGAAATTCAACATTGCCCAGAGCAGTCAGCCATGGAAACAGGTTGCTGTCCTGAGTCACGTAGCCGACGTTGGTGTTCAAACCAAGGACTGGAGTACCCTTGTAGAGGACGGCACCCTCAGATGCAGTGAGCAGACCCGCGGCGAGACGCAACAAAGTGGTCTTGCCGCAACCGGAAGGACCGACGACGGTCGTAATCTTTTCTGGCGGAACGTCAAAGCTGACGCCGTCAAGCGCAAGTACGTCCTGTTGCTCACCAGCAAACGCAAGCCGAACATCCGCGAACTGTATCGCGGGCGTTTCCGAATTATCGGCTCCGTGTACCAAGCGGCCCCCGCGTATCGCTTGTCTGCGGTGCCATACTTTCATCCGTTGCAACTGTGGTCCGTTGCCGAGGATCTCTCTGAGAAGCCGCGCGCACAGTCATACTCGTTAGCTCAGGAACTTGTTCGTCCAGAGTTCGCCTTCCCGACTTGGAATAGCGGACGAAACCATCTTGAGGTCTACGGCGACCTTGATGTTGTTTTCCCACATCGTTGTCGTCATCCGACCGCCACGAGGGTAACAATCGCGCGCGCGTTCCAGGGCGCGCTCGGTCGCTTTAGCCGGAATGTTCGGCGATAGTTGCTTTAGGATATCCACTGCCTCACCAAAATTGGTGTGGAACATGTCGTTGGCTTGACCCAACGTTTGTGCGATCCGCCGGACGATCCCAGATTGCTCGTCGGCCAATTGCGGGGTCACGACGGCGACAGTGTAAGGGAACTCTCGAAATAACGGCACCTCGTGCGCGCAATCGAGGTACAACGATCCAAATCCTTCTAGCTCGACTTGATCGGCTTCTGGCGCCGATCCAACTGTCAGGTCGACCTGATTCGTGCGCAATGCCGCCATCCTGGCAGCACCAAATCCAACTGCGACAATTTTCATATCACGATCAGGATCGATCCCGACCGTTTTAGCCAAATATCGAGTGTACTGCGCCGGCCCACCCGCGATTGTCGAAGCCCCAACACGTGCCCCCCTAAGGCTCTTTAGCTTTTGTTCGAGAGAGCTTTGTGGTGACGTGCGAGCATGAGACATCCAATCGTTGCGCGCTGTGAACTGCATATCCAACGCGCCCGTGAAGGCGCTGACGGCGAGAGTCTTAATCCCCTTATCCCAGCCAATGACCGGATCGGTGGATGCTACCCCGGAGAACTGCGCTTCGCGATTGGTGAGGGCAACCATGGCCAAAGGACCGCCCTGGACCTGCTTCACTTCGGCCTCCAGACCGTTCTTGGCCCAAAGACCTGCCCGATCAGCAAGGAATATCGCCGCAAAAGATAAACCTGGTGACGAGTAGACCCCCTTGATCGATATCTTCGCGACCGATTGCGCGACAGCTTGTCTGAGAATTGCTGGCGAGGAGATACCGACCGCTCCAATGGAGAGGCCGATTCCCTTTAGGACATTGCGCCGTTCGATCATGCTCGTTCCCCACAATTTCGTTCCGCATTTTCCAGCAATCCGCGCCATCCCTCAGGAGAGCGATGACCCAGCCATCCTAGAGCTGGACCGCTTGTCCTCCTGCCTTGCGCCACCGGATGACGCGTCCTTCGAGCCAGTTCAGGGCAAAATTCGTCAAGAAAACGATTGCGACGAGAATGATTATCCCCGCGAAGAGTGCAGGCGCGTCGTAGGTTTGCGACGCATAAAGAATGAAGTACCCGAGGCCTTCGTTCGATCCGATGTACTCGCCGATAACGGCGCCGATAACCGCGTAAGGGACCGCGGTCCTCAGACCGAGAAAAATCTGGTGCGCGGCAGCCGGAAGGATGACGCGCCCGACCGTCTGCGGCCAGGATGCACCCATCAGGCGAGCCAGCCGGACCAATTCTTCATTTATCGAAAGAAGTCCCGAATACGTGTTGAAAAACACAAGAAAGAAAGTCGCGAGAAATACGACCGCCACCTTCGACGCGATTCCTAATCCAAGCCAAACAATGAAGACCGGCGCAAGAGCAATCTTGGGAATGCTATATAGGCCGATAATGTACGGCTGTAGAGCAGAAGAGAGAAATTGCGAGCGTCCAAGAATGAATCCGAGCGTCAGGCCGAATCCTGCTCCAAGCGCATAACCAATCGCGATTTCCGATAGCGTGACGTAAATGTGCCGGTATATGTTTGACTGGCTAAGCAGTTCGTACAGCTTAGCCGCAACAATGCTTGGACGGCTGAAGTAAGGCAGTGACGAGTCGGTTACAGCGAATTGCCAGAGGCCGAGTATCGCGATGAGAATTCCGAGTTGGGTGGCAACAATTCCTAAGCGGCTTGAGCGACGCCGAGAGGACGCTCCCGCGATCTTAGTCGGTTGAGTTTCAGCAACACGCATCACTCAGTCGCTCCAAAACAAGTCCTAGTTTATACTTCTGCCGAAAAACACACCGTTCTCTTCCTTGATCTCATATACTTTGAGCCGGAAGCCTGGACAGTTGACCCCTTTGCCATCCGACAGCTTGAACGTAAAAACATGCAACGGACACCGCACCATCGTATCGTTGGCGATTAGCTCAGCATTCATCATTGTGCCCTGTAGATGCGGGCAACTGCGCTGTACACCACGGAAGCCTGTCTTGGTACGAAGGACGACGATCCCCTCGCCGTCAAGGTTCGCTCGTGCCGGAAATTTGATGCTGTCCGGTCTAAACCCAGCCAAAACGCGCCAAGGTCCTTCTGTCATTTGCAAATACCGCATTCACGCCGCCATTGGGCGCTGGCCCGAGACGTCGCGCAGCCGCTGGATTGCGAAGGGTCGCTCCAGCCGCAGTAAGAGAAGGCCGATCTGCATTGTGAAGTTTTGGTCCAAAAAAGATGCATAAACCGACTGCAATGCCTCCTTCAGCGACAGCCCCTGCTTCCCTCGCACCCGGTGAAATATGTCCTGCAGCTCCAAAGCCTTCTCGATATCGAGACGCTCTGCAGAGGAGAGCTCCCAATTGATCGACGACAGATTCGCGGCAAGTGCGCTAAGGAAGCTACGCTGGCGTTCACTGAGCGAAGATGCTCGGGACGGCACATGATCTTCCGCGATCTGCAGAAACCAATTGCTCTCGTCTTGCGCCAATGCAAGATCGACTTCAAAACGCTTTCCCTTCTTGAAAGTAAGAACCGGAACGATCTGTTTTTCGGCCTTGCGAACCTTCGTGTAACAGTCAGCAATTTCGTAATCACCAGTATCGACGCGGAATACGGTGATGTCGGCCGGCAGGCCAGGTTTGAGGCTTCCTGCACGATCGGTCAACGACAGCGCCTTGGCAGGATTGCGCGTTACACGTTCAATCACCTGCGACACTGTCATGCCGAGGCGGATCATGGCGCTCATCACGTTCGCTAGCGATTTCACCGGCCGAATGACGTTGAATTGTTGCAAGTCAGAGCTGATCGTGTGAGGGATCAGGCCTTGTGCGAAGGCTTTTTCGGCCACGTCCCAAGAGAAATTGTAGCCGCCAAATCCGAGATCAAAAATTACTCCGCGCCGCTCGGCTTCACGCACGATCGGTAGCACCTTTCCACTTTCGTCAATCACCTGTCCTAAGTTGCCGTGATAGAGATGTGTGATCATGTCGCCGGCTTCGGCTATGCGGAATGCCTCGGGCGCTAACAAGTGTTTTGGGTTTTGCAACTGGAATTCGCCAATATGCATGTAAAGCGGCAGACTTAAGATTTCGGCGAGTCCCTTCGTTAACTTCAGGGTGCCGGGACCGTAGTCACCGATCGCGTTGCATTTGATGTAACGCAGAAGATCTCGATGCTGCTTCGCGAAGTCGAGCCATCGGGTAATCGGCACTTCGCCAAGTGTCCTAACGTCGCCTTCGATAAAGTTGAGACCGAGGAGACCCATCGGGCGAATGAACGCGCCGGCATAAAGATTGGTCTCCAGATTCCCCAAAAGTTCCATGAACTGATCCAGCACACCGATACCCGGACCACCGGCGTCAACAAACGTTGTGACGCCCTGGTACACACCAACGGTATCGGGATTTGCAAAACCCAATGTGCCGTACGCGTGCACGTGGATGTCTATCCATCCGGCACTAAGATAATGACCGGACACGTCGACGACTTTCGTATTCGGAGTAAGCTCCCGCGACCCCACAAATTGAACCTTGCCGTCAGCAAGATGGACGTCCGCGACTCGGTCGATGCCTTGTTCGGGGTCCATAACATGTGCCCCTTTTAGGACAAGCGAGCTGGTCGCGGGCTCCATGCATGCACTCCTTGCCGTTTGGGGATTTTTTCTATTAAATTACAGTGAAACATCACTGTTGTAGCATGTCAATGGTTGACGCCGCGGGTGAACAAGCCGAGTTGCATAATGCTGACTGACCCCTGCCGATATGATTACTTGCCGCTCATCGACAGGCCAATTATTCGCTGGCCAGAAAATGCGCACGTCGCATTCTGGGTTGCCCCCAACATCGAGTTTTATGAAATCAATCCGCCCGATGGACAGGGCCGCCCGTTGTGGCCTCGTCCTCATCCCGACGTTTTGAACTACTCGTTGCGTGACGGGTCAGTCTGGCACGAAACTGGCTTGGAGATTGTTCGTGCATTCAAGAAACAAATTCCAGCTACCAAGAAACAAACCTCCGCTACGACCTAAAGCGTTGTATCACCTGAAGGGAAACATCATGAGAGACCACAGTCAGCTTCAAGCACCGGGAGCGCAGCCGTGCCGTTCTTGCTTTAAGACCGGTCTGTTAGCAGGCCTCCTCGTTGCGCTCGGCACCCTCACAAGCGCACCACCGTCCGCCGCTCAGTCTGGGAAGATTGAAAAACCGAACATCACTTTCGGTATCTTCCCTATCACCAATTACGGCGTCGTATACCTGTCATTGCAGCAGGGGTTCTTCCAAGCCGAAGGTCTCAACGTGACGCCACGGGTGATGGGCACGAATCCAGTCGCTGGCATCGTCGGGGGCGATTTCGACACGGGCGGCGTTACGTGGACAGCGTTCCTTCTGGCCACCAATCGAGGTGTTCCGTTGCTGCCTCTCAGCGAGGCGGATCGCGGGTCGCAAGGACAGGCGCTGTTTATGGTCAAGGACGATTCGCCCATCAAAAGAACCGAGGACCTCATCGGGAAAAAGATCGCTGTCGTCACGGTCGGCGGGGCCTGCGACCTAATTCTCAACGATGTCTTGCATAAGAAAGGACTTGATTACAAATCGATCGGCTACACCGTGATGGGCGTTCCGGACATGGCACCAACGGTATTGCGAGGGGGCGTAGATGCAGCGTGCATCCCAGAACCGCTTCTCTCGGTTGTGCAGGCCCAGGGCGGGTTGAGGTCAGTGTTTGATCTGTTTGCGGGCGAATACGATCGCTTTCCGCTCGTCGGATTCCCCGTGACGCAAAAATTCGCCGAAAGCAATCCGAACACGGTTGCCGCGCTTCAGCGTGCGCTGGCTAAAGGTCTGGCTTTCGCACACAAAAATCCTGACAAACTCCGGGAGATCTATCCAACCTTCACGACTCTTCAGCCAGAACTTGCACGCAAGATCGTCCTCTCCTACACGCCGGAAAAGAGCGACTTCACGCAGTTGAAGAAAATTGCGGATCTGATGGATCGGCTGCAAATGCTGCCTGGCAAAACACAGCTGCCGGATGTCGCCACGCCGCGATAATGAGCGAGTTGTCGGGCACTGCAGATAGCCGCGCCGGCTTCGGTCCATCAAGACCATTCGCCGGTCCCAATCTTCTATCTCGCGCTGCAACCGCGTTACGCGTTGCCGTGGGCATATTCATCTTCTTTTTGATCTTGGAGTTCGTGACGAGGTTGGAGCTTGTTCCTCCCATCTATCTACCGCGAGCGTCCACGGTTGTGCACCGAATGGTCGAGTTGCTGCAGGATCCCAAATTTCTAAGGCATGTCTTGGCAACGCTTCACGCGTGGGCCGTCGGCCTAGCCTTTGCAACGTTGATCAGCGTGCCGATCGGCATTCTTATCGGGACATCCGAACTCGCCTACAAAATGAGTTCTCCGCTGATCGAATTCATGCGGCCAATTCCCTCGGTCGCCCTCATCCCGCTTGGAATTCTGTTGTGGGGACAGGGGTTCTCCATGAAGGTGATTCTGGTCGCTTATGCGGCCACGTGGCCAATCTTGTTCAACACCGTATACGGCGTCCACGACGTTGATCCCATTGCGGTTCAGACCGCCCGGTGCTTCGGCCTAAAGCAAACCGCCATTCTCCGCCGTATTAGTCTTCCGAGCGCAGCGCCGTTCATCTTCACCGGTATCCGCATCTCTGCGGCGATAGGATTGATCGTCGTAATTGGTGCCGAATTGCTTGCATCTGCCGACAGCGGCATCGGATCGTACATTCTATTTGTGTCCTTGAACGGCGGCCAAATGGACTCAGTCCTCGCCGGCGCCGCCATAGCTGGGATCATTGGCGCAATGATCAATAGTGGTCTGGGCCTCATCGATCGCCGCTTCTTTGGATGGCGATATCTAGGCGCAACTCCATCATGAGTACAGAAGGAATAGAGATTGATCGCATGCATCCACGCACGTTCAGCGCCATACAGTCGTTCGCGGTGCGATACGGATTGGGAATCACGCTCGTTATTGTATGGGAGTATGCTGCCAGAAAAGCCGGATCAATTTTCTTTCCACCACCCAGCGACATCCTTCACCGCGCCGTAACCTTATGGCTGTCAGGACCCCCGAGCCGACTTTTTCTCAGCGGCAGCGTCTTTCAGGACGTAATTCCGAGCCTGCTTCGGTTATTGGGTGGCTGGGCTCTCGCCGTGCTGGTAGGCGTGCCACTTGGAATCTTAATCGGACGCTCGCGCAATCTGTCAGATTTTTTTAACCCCGCGCTTCAGTTTCTTCGCGCAATCCCTGGGCCCGCATTGATCCCGGTTTTCATTATTCTCCTTGGCACCGAATCGACAATGCGCGTCACGTTGATTGCATTCGGATGCGTCTGGCCGATCCTGTTGAATACAATCGAGGGCACGCGCACCGTCGATCCGGTTCAACTTGATACCGTGAAGGCATTCCGAATACCACGTCACGCGCGCCTATGGCGCATTGTGTTGCCTGCAGCGATGCCCAAGATATTTGCAGGCATGCGGGTTTCGCTGTCGCTTGCGGTCATCCTTATGGTGGTTAGCGAGTTGGTAGCCAGCACGAGTGGTATTGGCTACCGCATCCAGAACGCGCAGATCATGTTTTTGCTCACCGATATGTGGTGCGGCATCGTCTTGCTCGCTTTGATTGGCTACACCCTGAACTGGCTATTCCTGAAGGTTGAGAAACGCGTCCTGGCATGGCACCGCGGCGCACGCGGCCGAACCGCAACGTCATAGCGGTGCGACGTGCTCACCGTTGAACAGCTCCATCATGCCTACACTCCGGAGCAGTTGGTTGCCGCTAACATCACCTTCGATGTCAAAGCGGGCGAGATCGTTTCAATCGTGGGGCCGTCAGGCTGCGGTAAGACAACGCTGCTAAAGGCACTTGCGGGACTTCTAAAACCGACGGGCGGCATCATCAGGTTTCAGGGCAAGATCGTCCAAGGCGTTCCCGACGGACTTGCGATAGTTTTTCAGGAGTACGGCCGCTCGTTGCTGCCCTGGACCACTGTAAACGGAAACATCGAACTTCCCCTCCGATATCAACCAATCACTCCTGCCGAGTGTCGCCGACGGATCGCGGAAAGTCTCCAAGCAGTCAATCTCTCTGGCTGTGGCGAGCTATATCCCTGGCAATTATCCGGGGGAATGCAGCAAAGAGTAGCGATTGCACGGGCGCTCGCGTATCAGCCGAAGCTCTTGTTGATGGATGAGCCGTTCGCATCGGTGGATGCACAGACGCGTGCCGATTTGGAAGACCTGGTGGCCGCCGTGCAGGATCAGTTCGGAATAACGATTGTACTAGTTACCCACGATATAGATGAGTCAGTTTATCTATCGGATCGTGTCATTGTGCTGTCTCGTCCACCGAGCACTGTGCTCGCCCAAGTCGGCATCGAACTCCCACGACCTCGCGATCAAATCAAGACGAAAGCCATGCAGCAGTTCGTGGAAAAACGTTCTGAAATCGCCCAAATGATTCGGCGGCCAATTGACGTCGAACCTCATCCCTAGCGGCTGCGCACTGATCGAGGATCAGGGCGCATCATCGAAGAGGAACGACCGTGCCCTTTGATCGCTATTCGACCGCCGTGCTCGTTTGTCCACAGCGGCTGCGGCAGCGATCTCCAGCAGCATGTCGTGCCAAGCGAAGGCGTTGACGCCAACAGACGCGCCGGGGGCAGTTCGGCACCGGCCGCGCCAAATTCCTCGGTGCGGATTTGCCGGAGGGCCGATGTGGCGAACGTCCACCATCCAGGTGGTCACGAATACGACATTCTTCAGCGTGGCACCGTGCAACGCTAGGAGCTTTTGATCCGGTAATAGGCATATTTGCACTGCCGGCAGAAATCGCCAGGAAAAATATCTTCCCGTCGCCCTCCAATACCACGCGGACCATTTGTTACTGAGCACCAGGCAGCGCGCGTTGGCCGGTTGCTTAGAAAGGAGTTTGATATTTCACTGTAGTATCATAGGCTGACAATACAAAAGTGAGTTGTTCGTGTCTTGTGAGGAAAAGCATGCGCAGTTCTCGTCGATGTGTTCTGATTGGCATGGGCAGCACCTTGGCTACGCCATGGGTAGCCGGACCGAGCTTCGGGCAGGACGCCGAATTCAGGCTGAAGCTTCACCACTTCCTGGCGCGGAATGGCAATGTACCGGCCAAATTCATCGCGCCCTGGGCGCGCAAGATCGAGACGGAATCCAAGGGTCGGATCAAGATCGATGTCTTTCCGTCGATGCAGCTTGGCGGCAGCCCTCAGCAGCTCTTCGACCAGGCGCGCGACGGCGTCGTGGATATTGTGTGGACCTTGCCCGCGTACACAGCTGGCCGCTTCCCGATCATCGAGGTCTTCGATTTGCCCTTCATCGGCGCCCGCAAGGCTGTCCCCAATTCGAAGGCTTTGCAGGAGTTCTCAGAGCGCCACTTGCGCGACGAATTCAGAGAGGTCCACCCCATCTGCTTCTTCGCGCAGGATCACGGCGTCATCCACGCCAACAGGGCCATAAAGAGCCTGGATGACTTGCGAGGGATGCGCCTGCGCTTCTCCGCAAGACTGCTTGGTGACGCGCTCCGCAGCGTCGGTGTCAACGCCATCGCGATGCCCGTGCCGCAAGTTCCTGAGGCGTTGGCGCAAGGCGTGATCGACGGTTGTGTGCTTGCATGGGAGGCGGTACCCACCTTGAAGATTCAGGAACTCGTCAAATTCCACACGGAAATTCCCGGCTCACCGACACTGAGCACCACGTCGTTCTTACTAGCCATGAACAAGCCACGTTACGAAAGCCTTCCAGGCGATCTCAAGGCCGTGATCGAAGCTAACAGCGGATTGAGGCCCGCTGCCGACGCCGGGGCCATCTGGGACAATGAGGCCGTGGTCGTCACGGACCTGGTCCGCAAGCGCAAGAACACGATCGAGTCGCTGCCGGAAGAGGGCGTGAAGTCCTGGCGCAAAGCAGTCGAGCCGATCTACGAAGCCTGGGTCAAGCAAATCGCCGATCGGGGTCAGAACGGCCAGAAACTCGTCGAAACCGCCCGCGAACTAGTGACGAAATACGAGCTAGCCTGACGGACATGCCCGAATGGGAGTCGGATAGTACACCTCCGCGTGGAGGTTTTCTGGATCGCGCGTCACACGCTGCCGCTTTCTTCGGCGGAAGCCTGATGCTGGCGGCGGGTATGCTCATCGTTGCAAGCATTGCCACGCGTTGGTTTCTTGCAGCATCGATCCCGGGGGACGTCGAGCTGATCCAGGCGGCGACCGCAGTCGCGGCATTCGCGTTCCTGCCGTTCAGCCAGCTCAACCGATCAAACATTGTGGTCGATACGTTCACGCAGCGCTTGCCGGAGCGGGTCTGCACTGCCATCGATGCATTTTGGGATATTGTCTATGCGGCCGCAGCCGTGATTCTCTCCTGGCGGCTCTCGGTCGCCGCCGTCGACGCGATCCGCAGCCATACCGTTACCACCGTGATCGGCCTGCCGATCGGTTGGTTCATGCTGGCGGGCGTGGCCATGCTCTTCCTTCTCGCCTTGGTCTGCGTGCTCACTGCAGGCCGCCTGCTGCGGGGCTCAAATTGACCCCATTCGCTGTCGGAGTCGGCGGCTTTGTCGCAATGTTCTTGCTTATCATGGCGCGAATGCCGGTCGCGCTCTCGATGCTGGTCGTGGGAAGCGCCGGCTACGTCTACTTTGTCGGACTCTCCAGCTTTTTGAATTTCCTCAACGCGACACCATACTATCTGTTCGCGAATTACACGCTCTCCGTCATCCCGTTGTTCGTGCTGATGGGCGCATTCGCGGAACGTTCCGGTCTCGCCCGCGACCTGTTTGCGCTGTGCAGCATCCTGGTCGGCCGGATGCGTGGCGGACTCGGCATTTCGGTGATTGGAGCGTGCTCCATCTTCGGCGCGATCTGCGGCTCGTCACTCGCGACCACCGCGACATTCAGCCGTGCCGCGCTGCCGGAAATGAAACGACTGCGCTACGAGCCCGCGTTCGGAAGCGCGATCATCGCTGTCGGCGGCGTCGTCGATCTGCTGATCCCTCCGTCCATCATCCTGGTGATCTACGCCATCATCGCGGAGCAGAACATCGCGAAGCTGTTCCAGGCGGCGCTTGTCCCAGGCATCTTCGCCGTTGTCCTCTATTGCCTCGTCATCCGCATCGTGGCGAGCCGTAATCCGGGGTTGGCGCCGATCCACGAGAAGGCTGATGGCGAAACAAGGTTATCCGGTTCACTGCTCAGCGTCTGGCCTGCGTTGCTTGTTATCCTGGTCGTGCTGGGCGGCATCTACAGCGGCATCTTCACGGCAACCGAGGCGGCCGGTGTCGGGGCCGTATTGATGCTGCTGGCGGGGTTGATGCAGCGCCGCCTGAGGTGGTCGGATTTCGCCTACAGCCTCGTCCAGACAGCAACCACTTCCGCGATGATCTTCGCCGTCCTGCTCGGAGCCGAGGTATTCAACGCCTTTCTTGCGCTCACCCAGATGCCCGAGGAGGCGGCGGAATTGATTGGTGGCCTGTCGATCTCGCCCTACGCTGTCATGGCGGCCCTGATGGTGTTCTACATCCTGCTCGGCGGCGTGATGGATGAACTGGCGATGATGTTGCTAACCATCCCGGTGGTCTTTCCAATCATCAACACGCTCGATTTTGGCATTCCAAAGGATGAGGTCGGCATCTGGTTCGGCATTCTTGTGCTCACCGTCGTGGGCATCGGACTGATCGCGCCGCCGATCGGGCTTGGCGTCCTCATCGTCACCAGCATTGCCCGCGATGTGTCAATCGCGCAGGTCTACCGCCGCATACTGCCGTTCGTCGCTGCTGATTTCATACGGCTGGCGGTGCTGACTGCATTTCCAAGCGTCACGTTGTTTCTCGTTCGCGCCTTCAGCTAGGCGCGACCGCGGCAAGGACCAATGTGCGAGGCCAAACTTAGCTACTTGGGATCTCGGTGTTCGAGGGCGGCGAATGTTCCTCCCGCCTGCGCGGCGATGTGCGCTGGTGAGACCAAAGTGGTCATGGAGGTGGGCCCGGCCATGCTCCGCCCCTCCCTTCCATAACCTGTCACCCTGCAAATCCACTGTGCGGCTGATTTGACACGAGGTCGAAGTTTTGGAGAGCACCGTGGATTTTCCGTTCCGCGACCGCACTCGACCGATCCAGCCTGACGACCTTGCCAATAACTCCTCAGGGTGGGGCGGACAGTCTACTTGCGCCCGAAATTTTGTCAGCCTCGTAGGAGTGCTACCTATATGCAGCCCCGCTGCTTAGATCGTAAGTTCGCCTCTCTTTAACTGATTGATATCATGAGAAAATCTTTCGTAAGATAACTATCGCCCGCTCCCTTCGCGGGATCGATGCCGAGCTCCTCGTGCGCGATCTGGGCGAGCGTCGTCTCCAGACCCTGCCCGTGTGACTGAATTCCCACCGACAGGACGAGCGTGCCGTCCGGCAGGAGTTGCGCGGTGCAGCTTTCGTAGCCCGGAATGAACGGACTGCCGCGGCTGACCCATTCGCCGCAGCCGTGGCCGGTCTGTTCCGAATAGCAGGCAAAGCCCACGCCGATGAGCCGGCCATCGGGTTCGCCCTGTTTTTGCCGGGCACGCACCGCGGGAAGGTCGATGGCGTCGGCGCAAAGTCTGACCGCGGCGGGATAGTCGCCGTTGTCGAATTTGAGGTTGGCGATCGTGGTGTAAGGCATCTGCGCGGACGTGACCATGTTTTCCATGCGCAGCTCCGCCGCATCGCGCCCGACCGCGCGCGCCACTTCGTCGATGGTGCGCTCGATGGCGAAACAGGCGCCCGGCCGGCCGACGCCGCGATAAGGACCGATCGGCGATTTATTGGTGGCGACGGTATAGGTCTTCACCCGGTAGTGGCGGATGTCGTATGGCCCCGGGAGATTGCGCGCGGCCATTCCGGTCTCCAGAAACGGCCCGTTCGGCCACATCGCATAGGCGCCGCCGTCGACGATCAGCTCGACGTCGATCCCCAGCAGTCGGCCGCGCTTGTCGGCATATGCCGCGACGCGATAGTGGTGATCGCGGGTATGGGTCGACGCCAGGAAATGTTCGCCGCGATCCTCCACCCAGCGCACGGGGTGATCGACCTCGAGCGCAAGCGCGGCGATCGCCGCCTCTTCCGGCGACAGTCGCGCCTTCGAGCCGAAACCGCCGCCCACGTCGGGCGCGATGACGCGAATCCGACGCTCGTCGAGCCCGAGCACCTCGGACAATCCCAGCCGGATGATGTGCGGCACTTGCGTCGAGGTATAGACCACGAGCTCGTCCAGGCGGTGGTCACGATAGGCCAGCACCGCGCGCCCCTCGAGCGGAACCGCGACGTGCCGGTGCATGCGATAGTCCCGGCGCACGACGACCTCGGCCGTGCGCGCCATTGCGTCGATGTCGCCGTCCTGGAATACGCGCTCGATGAAAAGGTTGTTCGACCAATTCTCGTGCACCAGGCTGGGCGCGTCGGTCAGCGCGGCGGCCGCGTCGATGACCGCCGGCAGCACTTCGAAATCGACGCTGACCGTCTTGGCAAGATCCTCCGCTTCCGCGCGCGTGGGCGCGATGCAGGCGGCGATGGCTTCGCCGACATACCTCACCTTTTGCGTAGCGAGCGGCGGATAGCCCGAAACCTTGAAGCCGGAGACCTGCGGCACCGCGCGCATCTCGCCCAGGCGCGGAAGATCACGCGCGGTAAAAATTCATCCACTGGCATTGGGCGCAACCGCGATGCCCTTGATGCGCGCATGGGCGTGCGGGCTGCGGACGAAGGCCACGTCCTGCATACGCGGAAGCTGCACGTCGGAAACGAATTGGCCGCGCCCGCGCAGATGGCGCGCGTCCTCCTTGCGCAGAAGCGAGGCGCCGACGCCAGAGGCGGTGTTCGCGGCGGTGTGCGTCATGCGGTCGTCTTTTTGGTCCATTGCAGCGGCGAATGCGGGCCCGATCGCAAACATTCCAAGCCGGCACCGGCGCGTTGTCAACGACAGGTACGATACTCCGTGGGGATTTGCTTGGTCGGACGCAAGTCGCAAGCGACCCAAGGCGGTCACGCCGTCGCGTCGTCCGCGCCGCCTTTCGCCCCGTAGGCGGCGTTGAGCTTCACCGCCACCGCGCGGCGATCGATCTTGCCCGCGCCGTTGAGCGGCAGCGCAGCGACGATGTCGACAAAACGGGGGTGCGAATAGGCAGGACCCTTGGCCAGGCAATAGCTCTTGAGATCCTCCGCCGTGACCGTCGAACCCGCGCGCGCGATCACCATCGCGGCCGGCACCAAGCCCTTCACCGGATGCGGCACCGGCGCGACCACCGCGTTGACCACTTCGGGATGGCCGAACAGCAGATTCTCGACCTCCTTCGGATAGATGTTTTCCCCGCCGCAGCTGAACATGTCGTCGACGCGGCTGCGGAAGTAGAAGAAGCCATCCTTGTCCTTGCAGAAGACGTCACCGGTGTGCAGCCATCCGTCGGTGAGCTTGGCGCGCGTGATCTCCGGCTCGTTGTAATAGCCGCGGCAGACATAGGGACAGCGGATCAGAAGCTCGCCTTCATCGGCGTCGTTGCCCTCGGCATCGATCAGCCTGAGCTCGATCGCGGGCGCAGGCACGCCGGGGCTGCCGCGCGGCACCGCACGGCCGTCGATCGGCGCGCGCAGCGGGCTTCCGCCTTCGGTCAAGCCGTAACTTTCCGACACCTTGACGTGCGGAAGCGCGCGCTCGACCGCGTCGACGAGCTCGGGCGTGACCACCGCCGATCCGATCGTCATACCGCGCAGCGCGCTGAGGTCGAGCGTGCGCAGATAGTCGCGATGCTCAAGAAACATCGTGAACACCGCCGCCACTCCGCGCGAATAGGTGCACTTGTACTTGGCCAAGGCATCGAGATAGGCGCGCGGCTCATAGGCCGGCATGAGCACGAAGGAGCCGCCGGCGTAAAGCATCGGCTTCACCGTGCCGCGCAACGCGTTCTTGTGGAAGAGCGGGAGCGCGACGAGCCCGCGGTCGCTCTCGGCGGAGGGCCAATAGCGCTGGTTGTAGGCGACGTACCACAGCATGCCGTGGTGCGTCATGATCGCGCCCTTGGGGCGGCCGGTCGATCCCGACGTATAGGGTTGGAATGCTTGCGCATCGTCGGCAAGCGCAGGCGGATCGACCGGGACCGCGGGCTTTGCCATTTCCTCCTCGAAGGACAGAAAGCCCTCGTGGCGCTCATCCAGCAGCAGCCGCTGGCGCAGTTGCAAACGCTGCGCGATCGCGAGCGCATCGCGGTGGCTCGACGGGTCGACGACCGCGAGCGCGCACGCGGCCTCCCTGATGATCTCATCGAGCGTGCCGGCAGCGAGCCGCGTGTTGAGCGGCAGCGGAATCGCGCCGGCGCGCATCGATCCGAAGAAGAATTCGACGAACTCCGTGCGGTTTCCGATCAGCATGGCGACGCGCTCGCCGGGCACCACGCCGAGCCGAGCGAGCATGCTCGCGACGCCGTTCATCCGCTCGTCGAGCTGCCGATAGGTCGCGCGGCGTTCCCGGCCGCCGAACAAATCAATGATCGCAACCTTGTCCGGCCGGCGTGCCACGGATTGATCGAAGAAAAAGCCGAGGTTGCGCCGGCGATTCATATCGTCCTTGGCCGTCTCGGCTCCCAGTCGCGACAAGATCAGACCTCGCTGTGACGAAAAAGTCACACGTATTCCAAATGTCAAATCGTGGCCGAATTTCCGGTTGGCAGAACGGGCAAATCAGGTCACCTTACTCGCGCCTAATCATGGGCGTTTCCTCCTTCACTAAGCCCCGCTTGCCGGGGCTTTTTTCTTTGTCTTGCGACGGAGCCGTGCGCAGCAGCCTTCCTGGCCGCGCCGGCGGACCGCAGGAAGGCCGTGACAGCCGAAACGACACTACGCCTGCGGCTGCGGCCAACGCGACAGTGCGGCCGTGCCTTCCTGCGTGAGGGCATACTTGCCGCGCTCGACGCGGAAAAACCAGCCGTAGACGTTGCGCAGCAGGATCTTCGGCGCTTCCGGTATGGCGGTTCTGATCTCGGATGTGCGTCGCGGACCGCTGGACAGCGACGCCGCGCACGCGAGCGCCTGCTGGCGGTACGCGGTCATGATCGGCCCCTTGCAGCTTCCGCCTAGGACCGGATCGCCGAGACGCCGCCGATGTTCGTCGAGGAGGCGCGAGCGGCGCCTTGCATCGCGGCGCGGCCGCCAAGGCCTGGGCTCGACCAGCACCTCGACGCGCCCGCTCGTCGACACGCCGAGCAAGCCGAAACCAAGCAACCGGCAAAGTTTGCGCACGCGCGGGTCGCGCTCGCGGCCGCGCCGTCCGGAGAAACGCACGGCGAGCCAGACCTGATCGCACGCCGCCATCCGGTTGATGCCTTGCAGCACCAGTTCGAGATTGAAGCCGAGCTTCAATTCGCCGATGACGACGAGCGGCGGTTCATCGCCGCGGATCGCGACGAGATCGCAGCCGCAGATTTCGCCCTTCACCTCGAAGCCAAGACACTCGAGAAAGCGCTTGACCGGGAGGTAGAGCGAGGTTTCCCGCGTTGCGAGCTTTAGCCGTTGCGGTCGTTGACGTGGCATGGGTACCCGGCGACGCGAACAACGGGCCTCGCCCGCGCCCGCCAATCGCGCTGCGATCGCAACCATGTCGCCGACGTGGTAAGCGCTTCGTTAACGCGCTCCGCGAGGGCGCGCAAACCACGCACCGCACTCCCCGTCGCGCTCGCGGGCGCCGGCACGCCCTCGAGGAGGGAACGACGTTCCTGTTGTGATTCTGCTTCGTTCCCGGATCGATTCCGAAATGTGCCGCCAACGTGCACTGCGCAAAGCGCGAGGCCCGCTTCTGGCGCGAACGCGAAAAGCGCTGTGTTTTAGCCACTTAAAGCGCAAAGACCGCTTTCCTTCCGGTCTCGAATCATATCTCCTAGCGTGTGCGCATTTCGCGCCTCTGAGGAGGGCAATCCATCATGGCGGGCAAAGCGATGACACCAATGAGTGCCAAGGCCAGCCGTCCCGTTACGCTCAAGCATTTGGCGGCAAGGCTGGCGGCCGATCATGAACTCACGAAACGCGAGGGCGAGGCGATCCTCGGCGATCTCGTAAGCCTGATCACCAAGCATCTCAAGAAAGGCGAGCGGATCCGGATTGCGGGATTTGGCATCTTGCAGGTCAGGCAACGCGCCGCCCGCATGGGGCGAAACCCTGCGACCGGAGAAGCCATCAAGATCAAAGCGAGCAAGAAAATCGCTTTCCGGCCAGCCAAGCACTTGAAGATGGCGGTTTAACCGCTGGCGCAGATACGTGAGACCTGCCCCGTCGGCCCCCGCCGGCGGGGGCATATCTCGTCTGGTCCGATTGCGCCAAGCTTTCTCACAGAGATAATCGATCGGTCGCCGGCGCTGGCGTTCTCGATCCGATGAGGCATGACGAGGCGCCGAGATCTCCGCTCAGTGCCGCACGTCGCTTGTCGGTGCGTTCGCAAACTCCGCCTCGAACTCCGAAATCTCCCGCGTCAAGTCTTCCAATATCCGCTGGCGCAGCGCGGCATCGGAGCCGAACGTCATCTCCGCGACGGTTTTGGCAAGCGCCGTGATAATTTCGTCGACATCGATGGTGTCTTTTTCCCCGCTCAACGAGCCGTACTCGGCATAGAAGTCGTCGATCACGTCGCCGATCAGGCAGTGCAGACAGGGTCGCTCGTCATCCGATTCCGTGGCATCCGACATGGCCAATCCTCGCATACGCAGATCACGTCCCGTGTGGGTCGCCGGCTTCCGGACCGCGACTGGAACCGCCCGGCGAGAGTGGAAGTCTTGGCGGTCCCGAGAGAAGTGGATGGGTGAAGCCGCGTCAAGGGTTTGCGTACACAAACACCCGTATCCCCGCTCATTGAGCGCAAAAACATTTTTGGCGCTCTCACAAACATGGGTGAATTAACACGCCGTGGGCACCAATTAACACGCCGTGGGCACCATACGTGCTCAATATTAGCACGCACGTCTTTGCTTAACACCACCCTGGTGCCGCCGGCGGAAACCGAGATGCCGATCTCCGACTGTCTTCGACTCTCCGTGTGTCTGGCCCTGACAGCGACAGGACAGTAGTTTTCCCATTTTTTTTCACGCGGCCAAGCTCTTCAACGCGCATCACAAACTTTCTCACGATGCGTCTGCGCAGGCCCAAAATTAATGTTGGCTTAACCTCCTGATTCGACATCCGGCGGAGTCCGGTATCTATAGGGGGTCACCTTGCTCGGCATTGCCGAGCGTTGCAACAGGTGACGCAATGCATCCTCATCTTCCCAAAAAACCGTACCTCTGGCGCAAACAAGTTGCGCCGTTTCTCCGCGATCATGGATATCCGT
>WNFD01000285.1_pt1 | contig 49182 bp, 49 predicted proteins | sample 5400491 | NCBI WGS metagenome assembly WNFD01 (sample SAMN13153343, study PRJNA577476) | soil metagenome | isolation source: 120 cm saprolite under Douglas fir tree site 2 hole 2 replicate 2 | place: USA:California | collected 2015-04-18
GTGATGCGCGTCGCGTTGTTGCATGTGCGAGACAAGTCATGAGCCGTGGGTACAACTTACGTGGCGCGCCCCGAGTCACTGTCGTCCGCGGGGGAAGTGCCCCCGGGCCGGCCCGGTGTGCTAGCAGGATGCTAGTTGGTGGAGAGGGCGTCCAAGGATTGGAGCTGGGCGAGACGGCGGTAGATGCCGTCTTCGCGCGTCATCAGCTCGTCGTGCGTGCCCACCTCGGCCAGGCGGCCGTCGTGGACGACGACCACGCGGTCCGCATGCTTCACCGTGGCCAGCCGGTGCGCGATCACCAACACTGTGCGGTTCTTCACCAGCTCGCCGAGCGCCTGCTGCACGAGAAACTCGCTCTCCGCATCGAGGTCCGAGGTTGCCTCGTCCAGGATGAGGACGGGTGGGTCCTTGAGGAAGGCCCGCGCGATGGCGATGCGCTGACGCTGGCCGCCCGAGAGCTTGACACCCCGCTCGCCCACGGACGTCGCGTAGCCTTCGGGGAGCGCGGCGATGAAGTCGTGGGCCTGGGCCAGGCGCGCGGCGTGCTCGATCTGCGCCTGGGTCGCTCCCGGCCGGCCGTAGGCGATGTTGTAGGCGATGGTGTCGGCGAAGAGAAAAGTCTCCTGGGTGACGATGCCCATGAGGGCGCGCAGGGAGGCGACGGAGATGTCGCGAACGTCCCGCCCGTCGAGGGTGATCCGGCCGGCCTTGACGTCGTGAAAGCGCGGGACCAGATCCATGAGGGTCGTCTTGCCCGCCCCGGACATGCCGACGAAAGCGACCATCTCTCCCTTGCTCACGGTCAGCGTGATGTCGCTGAGGACGTCGTCCTCGGATTCCGGATACCGGAAGGACACCGCTTCGAAGCCGATCCGGTCGTGGAAGTCCTGGAGGGTGACGGCGCCCGCCTTGTCGGTGATGGTGGGCGGGGTGTCCAGGATGTCGAAGACGCGCTCCACGGACGAGATCGACTGCTGGATCGTGTTCATCATGCGCCCGAGCTGGCGCACGGGACCATAGAGGAGGATGACCGCGGTCGTGAACGAGAAGAACTCGCCGGGCGTGAGCGCCCCGCTGATCACCCGGTAGCCGCCGTACCAGATGGCGCCCATGATGCCGATGGCCCCCAGGATCTCCATGAGAGGCTCGGCCAGCTCGTCCACGCGGTGGTCCTTGAGGGCGAGCCGCATGAGGCGGTCGTTGACGCCGTCGAACCGCTCCTGCTGGAGCCGCTCGCGCCCGAAGGCCTTGACGATCTTGTTTCCGGTGAACGCCTCCTGGAGCACGACGTTCAGCTCGCTCATCTTCTCCTGCGAGCGCTTGCCGATCTTGTAGAGCTTGCGCCCGAGCGTGCGGAACAGCACGCCCACCGCGGGAAAGATGGTCACCGCGATGAGGGCGAGCACCCACTCCCGCATGAACATGACGGTGAGGAGGGCGATGACGGTCCCCATCTGACGCACGGCCATGACGAGCACGGTCGACGACAGGCGGGCGAGGCGATTGACGTCGTTGACCACCCGGGTCATCAGCTCGGCCGAATGCACCTGGGAGTAGAAGGACAGTGACATGCCCTGGATATGGCTGTAGAGCTCTCGCCTGATGCGGGCGATCACGCGCTCCCCGACGGCGGCCATGAAGTAGGACTGCCCGTAGCGGGCAAAGCCCTTGACGATATAGGTGCCGAGGAGGATGAGGGGGAGGACCTTGAGCATGAAGAGATCGCGCTTGAGGAAGATGTCATCCATGGCCGGCTTGACCAGCCAGGCGATGAAGCCTTCGGCCGACGAGACGGCCAGCGCCATGGCGCCGCCCACGACCAGCCACGGCCAGTAGGGCCTGAGGTATGGCCAGAGCCTCAGGAGCAGGCGATACCTGGGCTTCGACGCCATCAGTGGGGACGCTTGGCGGCGAGCAAGCGACGGTAGAGCGCCTCGGTGCGGTCGATCTTGGCCGTCACGGAGAACTCCGCCTCGACGCGCTTGGCGCCCATGCGGGCCATGGCCTTGGCCTTCTCGGGATCCTCGATCATGCGGAGGATGACGCGGGCGAGGGCAGCGATGTCGCGCGGGGGAAAGAGGTAGCCCGTGTGCTCGTCGGTGATGAGCTCGGGATTGCCCTCGAGCTCGGTTCCGATGACGGGCGTCTCCACGGCCAGGGCCTCGCGGAGCGTGCCCGTGATGCCGAGGCCGGCATAGGAGGCGTCCACGCAGACATCGCTCGCGGCCAGGATCTCGGGAATGTCCTCACGGTAGAGGAAGACGAGCACCTTGTCGGCGAGCCCCCGCGCCGCCGCCTTCTCGCGAAGGATCCTGGCCTTGGCCTCGTTGGCGCCCACGAAGAGCAGGCGGGAGTGCGGGGCCCGCGCCGCTACCGTCTTCATGGCATCGAGGGTGTCGTCGTTGCCCTTCCAGCTCCGGATGCCGATCTGCGTGATCAGGTAGTGCTCGGGGCCGAGCTCGAGCTCACGGCGCACGCGGAGGCGATCCACGCCTGGGTGAAAGCGTCGCATGTCCGTCCCCGAGTAGATGACGTGGATCTTCTCCGCGGGCACGCCCTGAGACACGAGCCCCCGCTTGATCGACTCCGACACCGCCACCACCGCCGTCACGCGCCTGGTGGTGTAGCCGAGCTTGTTGAAGGGGTCGAGAGGGAAGCTGACGCCGCGGTTGAGGATGAGGACGGGGATCCTCGTGAACAGCCCCGCCATGAGGGCGAGAGTGCGCGCCTTGCCCTTCTGGGCGTGCACGACCTGGATCCGGTGCTTGCGGATGATGCGCACGAGGCCGGGGATGGACTTGACGTCGACCTCGGAGCGCATGGGCAGGGCGTGGTAGGGGAGACGGGCTTCCGCGCACTTCTCCACCCACCCCTCGCCGGGTCGGGTGGTGACGACGACATGGTGCCCGCGCTCCTGCAGCCCGCGGGCCAGCTCGAGGAGCTGCACGGCCGCTCCCGTGAAGTAGTCGCTCTTCGGATAGAGCTGGAGGATGCGGAGCGACTCGCTCACTTCCTGAAGAATGCCTTGATCCCCGCGACGACTTCGTCGATCTCGGCTTCCGTGTGGCCGGCCGAGATGGGCAGGGTCAGGATCTCCTTGACGATGCGCTCCGTGTGCTCGAGCGGGGGCGACTTGAGATGCTCGACCGCGGGCTGGCGGTGACAGGCGACCGGGTAGTGGATGCCCGTGGCCACGCCCTTGTCCTTGAGGAAGGCCGCGAGCTGGTCGCGCTGCGGAGTACGCACGACGTAGAGGTGATAGACGTGGCGGGCCCCGCGCGTCTCGGCGGGCAAGACCAGGGGCAGGCCGGCCAGCCCCGCCGTGTAGCGGGCGGCCAGCTTGCGCCGGTGGTCGTTCATGGTGTCGAGCCGGCGCAGGAGCACGCGCCCCACCGCGGCCTGGATGTCGTTGAAGCGCAGGTTGAACCCGATCTCGACGTGGATGTCCTTGTTCTGCCGGCCGTGGTCACGGAGACGACGACAGCGGGCGGCCACCTCGTCGTCGTCCGTCACGAGGAGACCGCCGTCGCCCATGACGGTCAGGTTCTTGGACGGGTAGAAGGAGAAGGCGCCCGCCCGCCCGAAGCTCCCCACCTTCTTGCCCTGCCAGGTGGAGCCATGGGCCTGGGCGCAGTCTTCCAGGAGCCACAGCTTGTGCTTGGCGCACAGCTCCTGGACGGCGGGCAGATTGGCGGGATGCCCGTAGAGATGGACGGGGATGAACCCGACGGTGCGCGGCGTCACCTTGGCCGCGGCATCCTTCACGTCCACCGTGTACGTGTCGTCGATGTCCACGAAGACCGGCGTCACCCCGGCGAAGCAGATGGCCTCGATGGTGGGGAAGGCGGTGTGCGAGGGCACGAGGACCTCGTCGCCGGCCTTCGCCCCGAAGGCCTTGATCACCATCCACAGCGCGGAGGTGGCGCTCGTGGTGAGCACGGCGTGCTTGGCGCTGTTGTAGGCGGCGAACTCTCTCTCGAACGCCTTGCACTCCGGGCCCAGGATGTACTGACCGGACTCGACGGCGGCGATGACGGCGGCCTTGACCTCGTCATCGACGGGTGGGCGGGAGAGCGGAATGGCCATGAAGAACGCCTCCTAGTGGTGGACGTGGCGGTACTTGCCACGGTAGTAGAGGAGCGGGTGGAGGCCGCCGTCGCCTCGAGCGTCGGCCGCCTCGACGCGGCCCACGAAGATGGTGTGATCTCCGGCGGGATACGCGTGGACGATGGTGCACTCGAGCTCGGCGAGAGAATCCTTGAGCACGGGCACGCCGAGCGAGCCCATGCGATAGCCCACCCCCTCGAACTTCTCCGCGGCATGCGCGACGGGCTTGGTGGCGAACCGGGTCGAGATCGATTCCTGATCGTGGGCGAGGATATTGACGGCGAAGCGCGTGCCGTCGGCGAGGGCCCGATAGCTCTGGGCATCGTGGGCGACGCACACGAGGATCAGGGGCGGGTTGAGGGATACCGAGGTGAAGGCGCTGGCCGTGAGACCGGTGGGGCGGCCGTCGGCATCCACCGTGGTGATGATAGTCACGCCCGAGCAGAAGTGACCGAGGACACGCCGGAACTCATCGGCTCCAATCACGCGATCTTTGTACCAGTTCCGATCAAATTTTTCAAGTTCTCCGGCACTTTGGCGGGCACTCGAGGGGCGCGCTTCCTTGACGGCTTCGAGTCGCGGACCCTATACTGCGGGCAGAAATAGCCGACCCACCCAGAGGAGACCCACACCGCCATGCCAGAGATGCACAAGCCCGGAGCTCCGGGAGGAGACTTCATTCCCGAGGTCAAGCACACGGTGGCGGTGTCGTCGGGCAAGGGGGGCGTGGGCAAGTCGACCGTCGCCGTCAACCTCGCCCTCGCCCTCAAGCAGCGCGGGCACGAGGTCGGCCTCGTGGACGTGGACATCTACGGCCCCGACGTGCCGCTCATGATGGGAGCGAAGGGGCGGCCGGGGATGTTCGAGAACCGGATCATTCCCGTGGAGGCCCATGGCATCAAGATCATGTCCATCGGTCTCCTCGTGGCCGAGCGGGAGGCTCTCGTGTGGCGCGGCCCGATGATCCACTCGGCCGTGCAGCAATTCCTTCGCGACGTGCTCTGGGGCCCTCTGGACTATCTCGTCTTCGACATGCCGCCGGGCACGGGAGACGCCCAGCTCTCCCTCTCCCAGGTCATCCCCCTCGGCGGCGTGGTCATGGTCACCACGCCGCAGGACGTGGCCTTGCTCGACGTGCGCAAGGCGCTCGCCATGTTCAGGAAGCTCAACGTGCCCATCCTGGGCATCGTGGAGAACATGAGCTACTTCGTGGCCCCCGACACGGGCGCGAGGTACGCCATCTTCGGCGAGGGCGGTGGCGAGAAGGTCGCGGGAGAGTTCGACGTTCCTCTTCTCGCGCGCATCCCCCTCGAGATGGACACGCGCAAGGGCGGCGACGAGGGCATGCCCATCGCGGTCGGCCAGCCGGATTCGGCCCAGGCCAAGGCCTTCCGTGACCTCGCCGAGGGCGTGGTCGAGCGGCTCGACAGCCTGTCGGCCCTCAAGCTCCCCACCATCGGGTGAGGTACAGGCTCCGGTGGGCCAGGTCTTCGTTCCGATCTTTCCGCTGCCCGATCTGACGTTCTTTCCCCACACCATGCTTCCTCTGCACATCTTCGAGGGACGCTATCGCGCCATGGTCACGGACTGCCTCGCGCGCGACAAGCGCATGGCCGTGGTCGGCCTCAAGCCGGGCTTCGAGGGCTCCTACGAGGGCAAGCCGCCCGTCTACGCCGTCGCCGGGGTCGGCCGCATCCTGCGCTGGGACAGGCTGGCCAACAGCCGCTACAACATCCTCCTCAAGGGCGAGGCGCGCGTACGCATCGATCGCGAGATTCCCGCCGACACCCTCTACCGCGTGGTCGCCGCCACGCCCCTCGAAGAGACGGGTGGGGAGAGACCGGCCGTGGCCGAGCTGGTGGCGCGAGTGACGGGCCGGTGCCTGGGCATTCTCAAGGCCGTCAACCGGCCGACCGCCGACATGGAAGAGGCGCTCCGGGACGTGGCGGCGGGCATGCTCTGCGACCAGGTCGCCTCCGCGGTGGTGCCCGATCCTGTCGTGCGCCAGCGGCTGCTCGAGGAGCTCGACATCGAGAAGCGACTCGGGATGCTCGCGACGGCCCTCGACGACCTGTACACGAAGCTCACGGGTGATCGATGATCAAGCGTCTCGTCGCCCTCCTCCTCCTCGTCATCCTGGCGGCGCCCGCCACCGCCGCCGACGCGCCCTGGGGCTGGCTCGGCATCCGCATCCGGGATCTGTCGGAGCAGGAGATGGACGAGATCTCCAAGAAACACGGACTCCGCGAGGGCTTCGGCGTGTACGTCGTCGAGGTGATGAAGGAGACACCGGCCGAGGGCTCGGGGCTCCAGCCGGGGGACCTGATCGTGGGCTTCCGCGACCGGCCAGTGGTGGACACGCGGACCTTGCAGCGGCTCATCGCCCACACCGCCTCGGGCGACACGGTCGGGCTGACCATCCTCCGTCGCGAGGAAGGCCGCCGGCGCCTCACCGTGCGTGTCGGGGCGATGCCGGACGCCGTCGCGGCGGACCGCGTGGCTGCCGAGTTCGGCTTCCTCGTGCGAGATCCCGACGGTCAGGTCGAGGAGAGCGCCTCGCGCCTGACCAGCCCGCCCACCGTGGCGGCAATCCTGGCCAAGAGCTCGGCGGAGAAGGCCGGGCTCCAGGTCGGCGACACCCTCGTGGAGGTCAACGGGCGTCCGGTCCTGACGCTTCAGGCCGCCCGCGAGGCCCTGCTCGCCGCGTCGCTCGAGCGCCCGCTGTCGCTCGTCGTGCGCCGCGAGTCCGAACGGCTGTCGCTCGTGCTCAAGACGGCGGCGTCCAAACTGTAGCTCAACGATCTCAGGGAGGTATCCATGTCACTCAAAGGCAAGCGAGTCGCCATTCTCGCGGAGAACAACTACCAGGAGATGGAGCTCTGGGTCCCGTACTACCGGCTGAAGGAAGAGGGGGCGGAGGTCAAGGTGGTGGGGGCGGGCGGCGCCAAGTCCTACCACTCCAAGACCGGCTATCCCGTCAACGTCGACGCGCAGGCCGATCAGGTCAGCGCCGTCGAATTCGACGCGGTGGTCGTGCCCGGCGGCTATGCGCCCGACATGATGCGCCGCCACGAGAGCATGGTGAAGCTGGTGCGCGAGGCCTCCCAGCAGGGCAAAGTGGTGGCGGCCATCTGCCACGCCGGCTGGATGCTCGCCAGCGCGGGCATCGTCAAGGGCAAGAAGGCCACGTCCTTCTTCTCGATCAAGGACGACATGGTCAATGCGGGCGCCCAGTGGGTGGACCAGGAGGTGGTGGTGGACGGCAACCTCATCACCTCACGCAGGCCCGACGACATCCCTGCCTTCTGCCGCGAGATCGTCAAGTCTCTCAGCAAGGCCTAGGACTTCCCCCTCACCCTGCCCTCTCCCTCAAGGGAGAGGGATGCTATTTCGAATCCCGGGGGAGAGGGCAGGGTGAGGGGGAGACGGACAAGAACGGTATAATGCCGGGGACATGATCGTCCTCGGCATCAACGAAACACACTGCGCCACGGCGGCCGTCCTTCGGGACGGCCGCGTCGTGGGCTGCGCCTCCGAAGAGCGCTTCACCCGCCTGAAGAACGACGCGGGCTATCCGCGCCGGGCCATCGACGCCCTTCTCGAGGAGTGCGGTCTCACGCCCGCCGACATCGACGTGGTGGCCCTCGCGGGCGCCCGCGCGGCCTCGCGCGAGTGGCTCAACCGCGTGCTCCACGACGAGGCCTTCGCGCGGGAGTACTACGGCGTGGCCTTGCCCTCGCCCTGGCGGGCGCTGGGCCGGCGCGCGCGCAAGATGGGCGCGAAGCTCGGCCTCGCCGACCCCTCCCGGGGAAAGTTCGGCATCTCCCAAGGCGAGCGACTCGGCTTCGTCACTGATCACCTCGGCATCCCGAAGGCCCGGATCGTCTGCCTCGATCACCACACCTGCCACGCGGCCGCGGCCTACTACGGCTCGGGCTTCGCGGGCAAGGACGCGCTGGTCCTCACCAACGACAATTCCGGCGACGGCCTCTGCGCCACCGCCTCGACGGGGAGGGGACTCGAGCTGACGCGGCACGAGGCCGCCCCATCCGCGCCCGGCTCGCTGGGGGCGTTCTATTCGTTCGTGACGCTCGGCCTCGGCATGAAGTTCGGCGAGCACGAGTACAAGGTCATGGGCATGGCGCCCTACGCGTCCGAGAAGTACGCCCAGCGCGCGGAAGCGGCGCTTCGCCGCGTCTTCGACCTGGAAGACAGTCGCCCCGCGCTCTTCCGCTGGCAAGAGTCCGGCGAGCGCTACGCGCTCCTCCTCGAGACGACGCTGGGCCTGCGCTTCGACGCGGTGGCGGGAGGCGCCCAGCGGCTCCTCGAAGACATCATCCTCCGCTGGGGGCGGCTCATGCACCAGCGCTACGGGGGCGGGCGGGTGGCCCTCGGCGGCGGCTGCTTCATGAACGTCAAGGCCAACATGCTCCTCGGCCAGGAGGAGTGGGTCGAGGATCTCTTCGCCTTCCCCTCGTGCGGGGACGAGTCGAATGCCGTGGGCGCCGCCTATCTGGCCTATCTCCAGGAAAGCGCGAAGCGAGGGGTGAGGGGACGGGTCGAGCCCTTCGGGCCCGCCTATCTCGGCAACCGCGTCACGGATGAAGACGCGGAGGCGGTGATCCGCGCGCGCGGGCTCGAGGGGCGCTACAAGGTCGCCTTCCAGGACAGGATCGAGGAGAAGATCGCGGAGCTGCTCGTCTCGGACGGCGTGGTGGCGCGCTGCGCGGGCCGGATGGAGTTTGGAGCGCGCGCGCTGGGCAACCGATCCATTCTCGCCAACCCGTCGGACCACCGGGTGGTGCCCCTCATCAACCGGATGATCAAGAACCGCGATTTCTGGATGCCCTTCGCCCCGACCATTCTCGCCGAGCGGGCGGCCGAGTATCTCGTGAATCCCAAGGGGCTGGCCTCGCCGTACATGATGCTGGCCATGCCGACGCGCCCGGAGGCGCGCGAGGCCCTGGTGGCCGCCGTGCATCCTCAGGACGGCACCGCCCGCCCGCAGATCCTGGAGCAGCCGTGGAACCCCGAGTACCACGCGGTGATCGCGGAGTTCGAGCGGCGCACGGGGATCGGCGCCGTGCTCAACACGTCCTTCAACCTGCACGGTGAGCCCGTGGTGTGCAGCGCCGCGGATGCCGTGGACACTTTCGAGCGCTCGGGGCTGCCTCACCTGGCCGTGGGGCATTGGCTGATCTCCAAGAAGTAGTCGCGCTCGTGGGGCTTCCGACCGTCGACGCCCCCTGCTTCCTCTGTGGCTCCCCGGAGGCCGATCCCCTGTGGACCACGCCCGATCGCGCGTTCGCCGTCCCCGGCCTCTATACGGTGGCGCGCTGTCGGCGCTGCCGCTTCCTCTATCAGAAGCCACGCGTGGACGACGCGCATCTCGCGGAGTGCTATCCCGACCACTATCCGCGTCACCAGGAGCCGTCACCCCGCATTCCCTTCAAGGGCTCGCCCGGCCGGATCAGGGCGGCGCGCTGGGCCCTGGCGAGCGCGCTCGGCTACTCTCACTTCCGCGATCCGTCCGTCGGGCTGCTCACGCGTCTCCAAGCGTGGGCGCTCCGACGGAGGATCCGCTGGGACTGTCTTCCCTGGCGGGGCGGGGGGCGCTATCTCGATGTCGGCTGCGGCTCCGGCGGCGCTCTCGGCGCCGCCAAGGCACTCGGGTGGCAGGTCACGGGCGTCGAGGTCGATGACGCCGCCGCGGCCAAGGCCAGGCGATTCACCGACGAGATCCACGTCGGCGACGCCCTGACCGCGCCCTTCGCGCCCGGGCGCTTCGACGTGGTCACGGCCTTCCACGTTCTCGAGCATGTGCCGGAGCCCGTGGCCATGATGCGCCGCATGCTCGAATGGCTTGCCCCCGGCGGGCTTCTCATCGTGGAGGTCCCGAACGCCGGCGGCCTGGGCGCGGCGATCTTCGGGAAAGCCTGGTCGGGCCTCGAGCTGCCGCGACATCTCTCCCACTTCTCGCCCGAGAGCCTGGAGCGCGCCGTGGAGCAGGGAGGCGGTCGCATCGTGTGGTCCTGGCATGGCGCCAAGCCCCGCTACTATCTCTGGAGTCTCGCCGCGTGGCTCCGCGATCAAGGCTGGTCCGGGCTCGCCTCGCTCACCGAGCGGCGCCTCGTCTACGGTCTGCTCAAGATTTTCCTCGAGGTGACGCTACCTCTGGTCCGCCTCGCCCGCCGGGGCGAAGTGATCCGCGTGGGGATCGCTTCCCGGTAGACGCGGCCCCTCGCTCGATCGCTTGACACTCCCGTGGGCACATGTTATTCCGCCGATTGGCGCAGGGCACACGCGAGACGTTCCTTGATCGTCACATCAAGAGGAGAATCGCGATGACCTCAGTCACCGTCAACGGCCGGCGCTACGACGTCGACCTCCCCGACGACACTCCCCTCCTGTGGGCGCTCCGTGATGAGCTGGGACTCACCGGCACCAAGTTCGGCTGTGGGATGGCGCTGTGCGGCGCGTGCACCGTGCATGTCGACGGACAGCCCGTGCGTGCCTGCATGACGCCGATCTCGGCGGTGACGACGAGCAAGGTCACCACCATCGAGGCGATGGGCGCGGACAAGGTCGGCCGCGCCGTGCAGGCAGCCTGGGTCGACATGGGCGTGCCGCAGTGCGGCTACTGTCAATCCGGACAGATCATGTCGGCGACGGCGCTACTCAAGCGCAACCGGAAGCCCACCGACGCCGACATCGACGAGGCCATGAGCGGCAACATCTGCCGCTGCGGCACCTACGTGCGCGTGCGCGCCGCCATCAAGCAGGCGGCCCAGTCGGGAGCGGCGCGATGAGGGCGCCGGGTGCGGAAGCCGCGGTCGACAGCCCGGTGGTGCTGGCCAACGTGAGCCGCCGGCAGTTTCTCCAGGGCGTGTCCGCCCTGGGCGGGCTGGTGCTCGCGGCGGGATTCCCTTCTCCCGCGCGCGCCGCCGATCCGCCCAAGTACGGCGCGGACGGGATGCCCAACGGCTGGGTGGACAACCCGCTGGTGTTCGTGGCCATCGGAGAGGACGGCACCGTGACCATCGTGTGCCACCGTTCCGAGATGGGGCAGGGCGTGCGGACGGGCATGCCCATGATCGTGGCCGACGAGCTCGAGGCCGACTGGAAGCGCGTGCGCGTGGTGCAGGCGACCGGCGACGAGAAGCGCTACGGCAACCAGGACACCGACGGCTCGCGAAGCACGCGGCACTTCTTCGACCCCATGCGTCGGTGCGGGGCGGCGGCGCGGAGCATGCTCGAAGCGGCGGCGGCGGAGCGGTGGAAGGTGCCCGTCACGGAAGTGGAAGCGAAGAACCACGAGGTCGTGCATCGGCCCACGGGCCGGCGCGCCGGCTACGGGTCGCTCGCCAAGGCGGCCGCCGGCCAGCCCGTGCCCGCGCGGGACACCCTGCGCCTGAAGGATCCGTCGAAGTTCCGCTACATCGGCAAGGGCAACCTCAAGCTGGTCGACGGCCGCGACATCGTGACTGGCAAGGCCCAGTACGGCATCGACACGCGCCTTGATGGGATGCTCTACGCGGTGGTGGCGCGGCCCCCCGTGTACGGCGGCAAGGTCGCCAGCTACGACGCCGCCGAGACTCTCAAGGTGCCGGGTGTGGTCCATGTCGTCGAGATCGAGAGCAGTCCCTCGCCCGCCCAGTTCAATCCGCTGGGCGGCGTGGCCGTCGTGGCGCGTAACACCTGGGCGGCCATCCAGGGTCGCAAGGCGTTGAAGGTGGTGTGGAACGACGGCCCCAATGCCAGCTACGATTCGGTCGCCTTCAAGGCAACCCTGGAGCAGGCCGCGCGCAAGCCCGGCAAGGTCGTACGCGACAACGGGAACGTGGACACGGCCATGGCAGGGGCGGCGCGGCGACTCGACGCGGAGTACTACATCCCGCATCTGGCCCATGCCCCCATGGAGCCGCCCGCGGCGACGGTGCGCATCGCGAGCGGGAAGTGCGAGGTTTGGGCCTGCGTGCAGTCGCCCCAGGCGAGCAGAGGCCTCGTGGCGAAGCGGCTGGGCATGTCCGAGGATGATGTCATCGTGCACGTCACGCTGCTCGGGGGTGGATTCGGGCGGAAGTCCAAGCCCGATTTCGCCGTGGAGGCGGCGGTGGTGTCCAAGGCCATGGAGGGCAAGCCGGTCAAGGTCACCTGGACGCGCGAGGACGACTTGATGCACACCTACTTCCACACGGTCTCGGTGGAGCACCTGGAGGCGGGGCTCGACGGGCAGGGCAAGCCCGTCGCCTGGATGCACCGCAGCGTGGCGCCCACCATCTTCTCCACCTTCGTCGAGGGCGCGAAGAACGAGGCGGCCCTCGAGCTCGGCATGGGCGTCATCAACGTGCCGTTCGCGATTCCGAACATCCGCATCGAGAACCCCGAGGCCACCGCGCACACGCGCATCGGCTGGTTCCGCTCCGTCTCGAACATCCCGCATGCCTTCGCGGTGCAGTCCTTCGTGGCCGAGCTGGCGGCGGCGGCGGGCCGGGACCCGAAGGACTATCTGCTCGAGGTGATCGGCCCCGCGCGCCGGATCAGCCCGGAAACCCTCGCCGATACCTGGAACCACGGGGAGTCTCCTGAGAGGTACCCGGTGGACACCGGCCGCCTGCGGCGCGTAGTCGAGACCGCCGCGCGGGAGGCGGGCTGGGGGCGGACGATGCCCAAGGGCCGTGGTCTGGGCATCGCCGCACATTACAGCTTCGTCAGCTACGTGGCCACGGTCGTGGAAGTGGCGGTCGACGACAAAGGTGTGGTGACCATCCCCCGCGTGGATATCGCCATCGACTGCGGCGCGACGGTGAATCCGGACCGGGTTCGCGCCCAGATGCAGGGCGCCGCTGTGATGGGCGTGGGCATCGCCACGCTCGGGGAGATGAGCTTCAAGGGTGGCCGGGCGGAGCAGGAGAACTTCCACGCCTACGAGCTCCCGCGCATGGCGGGGGCGCCGCGGGAGATTCGCGTGCACATCATCCCCGGAGACTACGGCCAGCCCATGGGCGGCGTGGGTGAGCCGGGCGTGCCGCCGATCCCACCCGCCCTGTGCAACGCGATCTTCGCGGCCACCGGCAAGCGCATCCGGCGCCTGCCCATCCGGGATCAGCTGAAAGCCTGACGAACGCCAGCGGACGACGGTCCAGGGAGCCGCGCACGGCCCATCGGTCGCGCGCGGCTCCCTCGCTCGCATCGAAGCACCTTGACCACAGGCCTTGACCATCCGCCTTGACCACCCGCCTTGACCACAAGGACGGGCCAGTCTAGCCTCCGTGAAATGAGCCCCGAGCGCGACGTGAGCGGATGAGGATCCTTGGCCGCTGATCCGCTCCGCTCTCCCGGGCGACGCCCGATCGACCTCGAGCCGCTTCTCCACCCCCGCTCGGTGGCCGTGCTCGGCGCCTCCGATCGCCCGTCACCCGGGCGCATGGTCATCGAGAGCCTCGATCGCATCGGCTTCGTCGGCTCCATCTATCCCGTCAACCCGAAGTACGAGACGCTCTTCGGCCGGCGCTGCTACCCGTCGGTGGCCGACCTGCCGGAGGCGGTGGACGTGCTCGCGCTCGGCGTGAACCACACGCGAGTGCTCGAGCACATCCGTCTCGCCGCCCAGCGAGGCGTGCGGGCCGCCATCATCTTCGACGGCGGCTTCGCCGAGCGCGGGGAGGAGGGGCGGCGCCGCCAGGAGGAGCTCGTGGCGATCTGCCGGGAGGCGGGGATCGCGCTGTGCGGGCCCAACTGCATGGGGGTGGTCAGCCCGCACACGCGGAGCCTCGTCTACATCCAGACCCTCGCGGATCCCACCCTCCTCGCCGGCAACGTCGGGCTCATCTCGCAGAGCGGCTCCCTCTGCATCGGGCTCCTCGCGGATTGCCGCCGGTTCGGATTCAGCCACGTGATCTCGTCGGGCAACGAGGCGGTGCTCACGGCCGCGGACTACCTCGAGTTTCTCGTCGACGATCCGACCACGCGGGTCATCGCCCTCTTTCTCGAGACCGTGCGCGAGCCCGAGCGCTTCGTGGCCGCTCTCGACCGCGCGGCGGATCGCGGCAAGCCCGTCGTCGTTCTCAAGGTCGGCCGGTCGGAGCGCGCGCGGCGCGCCATCACCAGCCACACGGGCGGCCTCGCCGGCGAGGCGCGCGTCTTCTCCGCCGTCCTGCGCGCCCACCGCGCCATCGAGGTGGGTGACGTCGACGAGATGGTGGAGGTGCTCGCGTGCTGTCAGGGGCCGCGCTGGCCACGGGGGCGGCGGGTAGCGGTGATGACCGCCTCGGGCGGACAGGCCGAGCTGATTCTCGACCTGGCGAGCGCGGCGGGACTCGATCTGCCTCCGCTGTCGCCATCCGCGCGCGCCGAGATCCAGGCCGCCCTCGGTATCCTCTCGGGCGACGGCAATCCGCTGGATGCCTGGGGCAACGGCGACTACGCCACGAACTTTCCTCGCGCGATAGCCGCCCTCGGCGCCGATCCCGGCTACGACGTCGTCACCTTCTGTAGCGACAGCTTCGACGACCAGCCTTTCGGCACGCCCGAGCGCCTGCTCGCCTACGCGCGCATCCTCGTCGAGGGCGCGGCCCGCTCGTCGAAGCCCTTCTACTACATGACCACGCGCTCAGGCATCTTCCGGCGCGACGTGCTCGCGTTTCTCCGCGAGCACGGTATCCCGGTCGTCGGCGGGACGCGCCAGGGTCTCGGCGCCATCGATCGTCTCGCGCGCTGGAGCGTGGCGCCGGCGGCACTCCCGGCCGACGCCAGCCGCCCTGGGAGGCTGGCGACCATGCTCGCGGCGGGCCCGCGCGCCACCATCCACGAGCACGATGCCAAGCGGCTGCTCGCGGAGGCCGGCCTGCCCATTCCCCGCGAGCGGCTCGTCCCCGGGCTGTCCGAGGCGCGCGCCGCCGCCGCCGCGCTCGGCTATCCGGTCGTGCTCAAGGTGGTCTCCGACGACATCCCGCACCGCTCGGAGCTCGGCCTCGTCGCCGTCGGCCTGCGGGACGAGACCGAGCTGGTCGACGCCTACGAGCGCATGAGTCGCCGTCTCGCGCAGAGTGGCCAACGCGGCGGCATCGCGGGCTTCCTGATCCAAGCCGTGGCCCGGGGCGGGCTCGAGGTCTTTGCCGGGGTGAGCACCGATCCCGATTTCGGGCCGATCCTGGCCTTCGGGGCGGGCGGGGTGCTGGTGGAGGCGCTCGACGACGTGGCTCTCCGGGCCCTGCCGCTCCGCGATGGCGACGCGGAGGCCATGATCGCCGAGACCCGCGCCGGACGCCTCCTTCGCGGCTACCGCGGCCGGCCGCCCGGCGACGTCGCGGCCCTGGCCCGGTGCCTGCGCGCCCTCGCCGACTTCGCGTGGGCCGAGCGCGGGTCCATTGCCGAGATCGACGTCAACCCGATCGTGGTCCACGAGGACGGCTGCGACATTCTCGACGCCCTCATCGTCCCGCGCCCAGCCCCTTGAGGAAAGCGATGATGGCCTCACCGATCTCCATCGGCGAGTCCTCCTGGAGGAAGTGGCTGCCCTTGACGGTGATCTCCCGCTGGTTCGGCCACGCGCGGCAGGACTCGCGCTGGGCGCCCACGAGGATGACGCCCGGATCGGCATTGATGAAGAGCTTCGGCAGGTCGTTTCCCGCCAGCCACCTGGCATAGCCGTCCACGATGGCCACGACGTCGGCGGGCTCGCCGTCGATGGGGATTTCTCGCGGCCAGGTCAGGGTGGGCCGCCGCGACTCGCCGGGCTCGAGGTAAGGACCACGGTAGACGGTCATCTCCGCCTCGGTCAGGCCGCGCAGCACGCTGGCGGGGAGGATGCGCTCCACGAACACGTTCTTCTCGAGGACCATCTCCTCGCCGGCGGGCGTGCGCATCGCCTGGAAGACCTTGCGCGCCGTCTCCGGCCACTCGCTCCAGCTCACCGGACGCACGATCGCCTCCATGTAGACGAGCGCTCGCACGCGCGAAGGATGGCGATGGGCCCAGTCAAAGCCAAGGGCCGAGCCCCAATCGTGCACGACCAGGGTGACGTCGCGCGTGAGCCCGAGCGCCTCGAACCAGGCGTCGAGGTATCGCGCGTGATCCGCGAAGCGGTAGGCGCCGCCGGGGGCCTTGCCGGAGTCGCCCATGCCCACGAGATCGGGAGCGAGACACCGCCCCGCGGGCTCGACAAGGGGGATCACGTTGCGCCAGAGATAGGATGAGGTGGGATTGCCGTGCAGAAACACCACCGGCAAGCCAACATCCGTGTCCACATAGGCCATGGTGGTGTCGAGGACATCGATGCGCCGGCGCGGGTAAGGGTCGGCGGCGGAGATCGGCTTCGTCATCAGCTCACCTCCTCGATCCGGTTGCCAGACCTTCAGATATGCCCGTAGTGAAACCTTCTGAAAGCGTCAACCGCATCGCGTGAAGACATTGCCCGGCCCCATCATTTTTTCCGAGTCGAGCCCGATGTCGAGACGCGTCGCTTTTTCCGCCGCGCACTGGAAGTATCGACGAGGCAACCCATTTGGGTCTTCGATGCCCGTCTGGCATCCGCCATGCTCCCAAGGGGATAGAGCGACGTGGCCAGCCCGTCGGCCGATGTGGCCCGGCACGTCGACAAGGGAGGTATGCGATGAACCTCAAGATCCTGCCCACTGTCCTCGCGTCCTTGACTCTCATGGCGGCTCCTGCCTGGACCGTCGGCGCGCCAGCAATGCTGGATCGCCCGGTGACCGCATCGACAGGCGCGCCGCGTGAGCCCGCACCGACGCTCGAGGGGTTTGCACCAACCCCTGAGCTGCGTACCGTGCACTTCGACTTCAACCGCTCCAAGATCAGAGTAGCCGATGCCAGGGTCCTCGATAGAAACGCCGAGTGGCTGAAGGCCAATTCCGCCGTCATGGTCGCGATCGACGGGGGCGCCGATCAGCGCGGCTCGGTGCCCTACAATCAGAGGCTCAGTGAGCGGCGCGCCAGGGCGGTCAAGGACTACCTGGTGGCGCGCGGGGTCTCCGCCGACCGCATCGTCGAGGTGGGCGACGGAGAGAGACTGCTGGCCTGCCGCGCCATGGGCGAGGCGTGCTGGCAGAAGAACCGCCGGGCCGATTTCCTCGTGAAAGACATCGCCAAGCAGGCGCCGTAGCGACCGCGAGTCCTAGTACCCGCGCTTCCGGTCGACGAGAAACCGGAGGGGACGCCTGGCGAGATAGCGTCGGAGGTTGTCGTTGAAGAGAGGCGCGATCTCGCCGGGCGTGCTCGGCCCGGAGATGTGCGGAGTAATGACCACGTTGTCGAACTCCCAGAGAGGGTGGCCGGAGGGGAGCGGCTCCTCGGCGAAGACGTCGAGCGCGGCGCCGCCAAGGCGATTCGCCCACAGCGCCTCGAGGAGGGCGGCCTCGTCCACGATGGCGCCACGCGCGACATTGACGAGCCACGCGGAAGGCTTCATGGCGGCCAGCTCGGCGGCGCCGATCAGGCCCCGCGTCGTCTCCGTCAGGGGCACCGTGAGGACGACGAAGTCGGCCGCGGCCAGGGCCGTCTTGAGATCGCGCACCCGGTAGACTCGCTCGGCCTCGGCCACCTTCCTGCCGCTCTGGGACACGCCGAGCACGCGCATGCCGAAGGCCCGCGCCGGGCGCGCGATGGTCCGGCCGATGTCTCCGAGGCCGACCACGCAGAGCGTCGATCCGAAAAGACGCAGCGGATCCGCCTGGCTCCATCGTCGCTCGCGCTGCTGGGCGCGGAAGAGCTCGGTGCGCTGGGTGAACCACAGGCACCAGCCGAGGACGTACTCGGCCATCCAGGGCCCGAAGATGCCGGCCACGCGCGTGAGGGCGACCCGCCTCGGCAGCTCGGGCACGAGGAAGCGCTCGACGCCCGCGCCCATGTTCTGGACCCACCGGAGGCGCTTGGCCTCCCGGAGGACCTCGCGCGGAAAGTCCCAGCCGTAGAGGATCTCGGCGTGAGCGACGTAGAGCTCGGCCGCGGCGGGCGTCGCGCACGCGTGGACATCGAAGAGCGGGCGGGGCTGCTTGATGAGCCGGGCGTAGGCCTCGGTCTCACCAGCATCCGGATGATAGACGAGGATGGAGCGGGCGGTCACGCGCCGATCTTGGCGAGGACGGCGTCCTCGAAGGAAAAGTCCACCGGACGATCCAGGCCCCCCTCGCGCTTGTACCAGGCCCAGGTGTGGGCGAGAGCCGAGGCCAGCGTGTAGCGCGGCCGGAGGCCCAGTTCCTGACGGAGCTTGGTCGTGGTGTGGACGGCGTGGCACTCGTAGACGAGATTCTGGCCGAAGACAGGGCCGGGCTTGTCGAAGCTCTTGAGGAGGAGAGGGTCGAAATGGCGAAGGGTCACCGGCTTGCCCATGACCTCGGCGATGAGCTCCACGAAGCCGACCTGGCTGACCGTGTCCTCGCCCATGACGTTGTAGGCCTGGCCGTAGGCCTTGGCGTTGCCGAGCATGGCCGCCATGGCGATGCCCAGGTCCTCGACGTGGCCGAACTGACGGAGCCAGCCGCCGTGGCCCGGAACCAGCACGGGTCGTTCACGCCAGATGCGGTCCATGAAGAACGTTTCATTGTTCCGGGTGTTCAGGGGGCCCATGACGTGCGTCGGCCGCACGATGGTGATGGGGCCGCGCCCCGCCCGGTGGCGCTCGAAGAGCAGATCCTCCGCGGCGATCTTGTGTCGCGCGTAGTCGCCCCAGTAGAATCCGCGCGGCGTATCCTCGGAGTAGGGGATAGGCAGGGCGTGGTCGTACACGCGCCCTGTGGAGACGAAGACGATGTGGGGCTCGCCCGCGAGAGCGGCCAGGAGGGCGGCCACGTCCTCGCCAAGGGTCGGAGCGTAGGTGATGTCGAAGACGCCGTCGAAGCGGTGGCCCTGGAGCCGCTCGCGCAGACCCGCGTGGTCCTTGCGATCGCCGGCGATGGCCTTGACGCCGGCGGGCAAACGCTCGGCGCGCCGACCGCGGTTGAAGACGGTGACATCGTGCCCGTGCTGGAGGAGCTCTCGCACCAGATGGAGACTGATGAACTCCGTGCCGCCGATCACGAGGACGCGCATGACGCGCGAATTCTAGCATAGGGGGAAGACATGGCACGACCGGTGGAGGTGGCCTGGCTCGGCAACCTGAAGGTCGAGGCACGGATCGGCCCGCACCGGCTCCTCGTCGACGAGCCCGTGGACGGCGGCGGCGAGGATTCCGGGCCCACGCCGTCGGAAACGCTGCTCGCCGCGCTCGGCGCCTGAACGGTGCTCACGGTTCGGCTGTATGCCGAACGCAAGGGCTGGCCGGTGGATCGGATCGAGACGCGCCTCACGCGCGACGCCGGGCAGGGGAAGATCTCGTCGATCGACCTCGAGCTTCTCCTGGGCGGCGATCTGAGCGACGAGCAGCGTCAGCGGCTCGGGGAGATCGCCTCGCGCTGCCCCATCCATCGCACCCTCACCGAGGGCGTGACCATCACGCACCACTCGTAGTGGGACGGTCTAGCCCACGGTGACCGCGACGCAGGTTGTGGTGCGGGTGACCCCGTCGATGATGCCGATGGCGTCGGTGACGAGGCTGCCGATGGCGTCGAGGGTCTGCCCTTCCACCACGGCGATAAAGTCGTAGGGCCCCGTGACGGCGTCCATGGCCGACACGCTGGCCCGCGTGCCCTTGACCTTCGACAGCGCCTTCTTGACCTGCTTGGTCTTGCCCGCCGCGGTCTCGATGAGGACATAGGCTTTCATCAGGCACCTCCTTGAGGTTTCTTCTTGGCGAGGACCCAGGCGAGGGCGAGGGCGCCGACGCCCGCGACCGCCGGCCAGAAATTGGTGCGGAAGAAGGGCATCGCGAAGAACGGTGAGCGGCCCCGCGATGGCTTGAGATGGCCGTCGAGCACGCCGCGCACCAGCGTCATCGCCTCGTCCATGAGCACGGTCATGGTCGCCTTGGCGAACTCGGGATCGGCGAGGGCGGGATGGCCGACATAGCCCTGGCCGCCGTCGCGGAGGGGATAGTTGGGGATGAGCCGCTTGCCCATGGAGTAGCGCGCCGGCGGCAGATCCCTCCAGCCGTCACCCACGAGGTCGGGGCGGATGAGGAGCATGACGGAGGTTTCCCACCAGCCCGCGTGGGCGTCTTCGGAGAAGGCCTTGCGCTCGTCCGCGGTGATCGGCCTTCCGAGTGCCGCCTCGAACTTCGGCGTGTAGCGACCCAAGAAGAGCCCCCAGGCGAGATAGCCCGTCACGGAGGCCATGGTGACACGGTGGCGGCGCGAGACGATGGCCGAGGCTTCCTCCAGAGCCACGAGATGTCCGGGACCGCCGTGGCCATTCGAGATCAGGATATGGCGAAAGCCGGCGCGAGCGAGGGCGCCGCCATAGTCCACCAGGAGGTCGCGAACGACCCGCTGCCGCACGGTCACCGTGCCCACCGTCTCGAAGGCGAAGGTGCCGAGGTGAAGCGTGGGCGCGAGCACCACGTGCCAGCCCGGACGCTCCGAGACAATGCGCTCGGCAATGACCTGGGCGAAATAGCGCCCGGTGTACGCGTCGACCCCGAGCGGGAGGTGAGGCCCGTGCGTCTCCAGGGGACTCGCGGTGAGGATCACCACCGTCGACTCGCGCGGCAGCGCGTCGAGGGCCGGGCTCGACAGCTCTTCGAGGAGATGGACGCTCAAAAGCTCGATCCTTTCGTCGCGGTCAGGTACTCGCTCTTGGCGCGGTCGAGCTCCTCGATGAGCCGGCGCCGCTCGGCGAGGAGCCGCGACGCCGCCTGGTGTCGCGTCAGCGCGAGGATGCCGAGGCGCGCCTGGGCGCGGAGCCGTCCGATGCCGCGGAGGTAATGGTACGCGAGGATGGCGCTGACGGGCAGGGAGATCAGGAAGGCCAGCGCCCACAGGACGCCCGCGAGCCGCCAGACGATCCAGGTCTCGAGACCCCAGAAGAGCGGGTAGGCGATGACGCTGGCGAGGAGACGGGTGGTCGCGTAGCTGGTCTCCTTGGTCGCGGTGCGGCGGGCTATCCAGCGCGGCAGGAGATAGGGCAGCCCGCTCGTCACGAGGCCGTAGACGAAGACGGGGAGGCCGATGGAGGCCTTCGATCCCCGGGTCAGGCGCTCGCTGACTCCGTGATGGGCGAGCCGGGCGCGCACCGCCTGGTCACGCACGTGGTAGGCCGCCAGCATGGCGCGGTAGTGAACGAGATGCTCGCGGAGGGCTTCGAGCCGCTCCGGGGCATGCGCCTCGAAGTAGGCGGCGGCGTCCGCGATCCCGCGCGAGAGACGCACGGTATCGATCTGTCGGGGCGCGAGTCCGCGCTCCTCCTGAAGCTCGCGGATGAGGTCGTCCTTGTAGACGGCCTCCACCTCGCGCACCAGGGAGGCGCGATCGAGCCGGTCGACGTGGAGCACCTGGGCCTCCATGCCCCACTGGATGGCCGTGGTCAGCGCGTCCACCGCCTTCACGCCGTCCTCCCGGTAGACCTCCAGGTACGGGGTGATGGGGATGGGCTCGCCGAAGGAGACCCGCACCCGGCCCCCGAAGGACTTGCGGGCCTCGAAGGTGAGCCCGGTCGGGATGAGGGTCAGGACCTCGCCGAGTCCGCCCGCGCGGCGGGACTCGTAGTCGAGGGCGATGCGCGCGGCGCCTGTCTTGATCCGCTGGATGCGTGATTCCGCATGCGTCGTCCCCTCCGGATAGATGGCCACGAGCCCCCCGCGGGCCAGCGTGACCACGGTCGCCTCGAATGCCCCCGCGTTCTTGTCCATCTTGCCGGGGTCGTCCTGGCGCCGGTGGAGGGGAATGGCCCCGCAGGCCTTGAGAAATTTCCCGACGAGGGCATTGCGGAAGAGGGCGGCCGTGGCGAGGTAGTGCACCTTGCGCTCCACCACCGCGCCCACGAGGAGCGAATCGATGAGGTTGTTCGGGTGGTTGATGCAGAGGAGGACGGGGCCGGCCCCGGGGACGCGCTCGGCATGCCGCACGTCGACGGAGCGGAAGAAGAACCAGACCCAGAAGCGGCCAAAGAGCCGCACGAGGGCATAGAAGCGATCGCGCTTCTCCATCAGCGGGCGAGGAAGCGCGTCAACGTCGCCTGGAAGAGGCCGGCCTGCTCGACGACCTTGTCGCCCGTGAAGTCCACGCGGGTGCCCCGCTCGGCGGCATGATCGGCCGGCTGGAAGCGCGCGGTGACCCAGAGGCTGGCCGGCCCCGCGCGCACGAGGAGCCGCTCGCCGCGGCTCTCGTCGGCGAGCCGGGTGACGATGACGTAGAGTCCGCTGGCGTCGGTCTCGCCCTGATAAGCGAAGCCCGTCTTCTGGCGGGTGACCTCGAGCCCCACCCCCGGGCGCGGTCGCCCGCTCGCGTCCGTGACGTACCCCAGCACGGTGTACCGATACTGCGCCTCGTGCTCCGCCGAAACCTCCGCCGGCGCGCAAGCCAGCGTCGACAGGACGGTGACGGCGGCGAGGGCTCGCACCACCTTGCGCAGCACTCCCCGGTGACACTGCGTCTCGTCCGGACAGGAGCAGAGGACGGTGACTCGCCCGCGCCCGGCCATGGACTTGAGGCGCTTGAGCGCAGTCGCCGCGGGCTCGCGCTTGAGCCCCGCCAGGTACCGCCGCCGCATCTCGGGCCAGCTCACGCGGCCGGCGTTGTAGGCGCGAAGATTGCCGAGCTCGGCTCCGAGATCTTTCAGCCAGAGGTCGACATGCGCCTTCTTGATCCCGCGCGGCCAGAGCCGCATCACGAGCACGCGCGTGCCATCCGTGGAGGCCCTGGGCTCGTAGACGCGCTTGGCCTTCAGCATCTAGTGACGGCCCAACTGACTTCGCCATACTTCGTTCTCGGTCGGCAGCAACCCTCAACGTACACCCACGTACGCCTCGGGTTGCTGCCTCCCTCGGGCCTCGTCTGGCTCGTCATTTGGGCCGTCACTCTTAGCGCGGGGGAGGCGGCGGGTCGAGGACGACGGCGGTGCCGTAGGCGAGCACCTCGGTCACGCCGGCGGCGACATCATTGGCGTCGTAGCGCATGCCGATGACGGCGTTGGCGCCCGTGGCCGCCGCGTGCTCCAGCATCAGCTCGAAGGCCTCCTCGCGCGCCCGCTCGCACAGCTCGGAATACAGCGTGATGTTGCCCCCGAAGAGGGTCTGGATGCCCGCGCCGATGTTGGCCACGATGTTCCGCGAGCGGACGGTGATGCCGCGGACCACGCCGCGATAGTCGGCGATGCGGTAGCCGTCGAAGGTGAAGGAGGTGCTCACGAAGCGACGCGCGATGGGCATGCAGCTCTCCTCGTGGTACGCGTGGGGCGCCCGTACGGGTTGGGCGCCAGATTGTGCAGCTCGATCGGCCGCGATTATACTACCCGCGCTCCATGGCCCGCGCATTCGAGAAGGCCTCGCTCGCCGACGCGGTGGGACGTCTCCGCTCCGGCATGAAGGTCCTGCTTCCCGCGGGATGCGGCGATGCCATCGCCATCCGGGACGAGATCCTCCGTCAGGCCGATCGCCTCGCCCCGCTCACCCTCATGGGCGGCCTGCGCCTGGACGACTATCCCTTCGCACAGCCCGCCTATGCCGGCAAGCTCCGCTTTGCCACCTGGCACCACTCGCCCCGGCTGGCCGAGGCAGCGGCCCGCGGGGACGTCGACTTCGTCCCCATCCGCTACTTCGACACGATCACGGTCTTCGCGGAGGGCGGGGCCTGGGCTCCCGACGCCGTGATCGTCCACTGCGCGCCCCCGGACGCCGCGGGCTATCTCTCCCTGGGAGTCTCCGTCAGCTACTCGCTGCCCGCGGCCCGTCGCGCTCCCCTCGTCATCGCCCAGATCAACCCGCGCATGCCGCGGACTCTCGGCAACGCCTTCCTCCACCGCTCGCAGATCGACTGCTGGGTCGAGGCCGAGCATCCGCTTGTGGAGTATCCGCCGACACCCATCGGGCCCGTGGAGCGGACGATCGCCGCCCACGTGGCCGACCTCGTGGCCGACGGCGCCACGGTGCAGGTGGGAGTTGGGTCCATTCCCCAGGCGGTCATGGACGCTCTCGCCGGGAAGAAGGATCTCGGGGTCCACTCGCTCCTCGTCGACCACATGCTTCCCCTCATCGAGTCGGGGGTGATCAACAACGCGCGCAAGCGCCTGCATCCAGGGCGCATGGACGTGGGGGAGATCATGGGGACGGAGAGGCTCTTCAGCTGGGCGCACGAGAACCCCGCCATCAACATGGAGCCCTCCGACATCGCCCACGACCCCCAGGTGGTGGGGACGCTCGGCGACTTCGTCTCCGTCAACTCGGCCCTCGAGGTGGACGTGCTGGGCCAGGTCAACGCCGAGAGCGTGCAGGGGAGACAGATCACGGGCATCGGCGGACAGTTCGACTTCGTGCTGGGCGCGAGCCGGGCTTCGGGAGGCCGCTCCATCATCGCGCTGCCCTCGACGGGACGAGAGGGACAGGTCTCTCGGATAGTCGCCCGGCTGCCTTCGGGAGCGCGCGTCACCACTCCGCGCTTCGTGGCGGACTTCATCGTGACGGAATGGGGGGTGGCGGCCCTGCGCGGAAAAAGCGACGCCGGGCGGGCCCGGGAGATGCTCCGGCTGGCCCACCCGGCGTTCAAGGACACCCTCGGGCGCGAGGCGGCTACGTCTTGAGCTTGTCGATCTCGGCGAACACCTCGGCGTCCTCGGGGAACCGGAAGGTCACCTGGTTGTCCCAGACGCGCTTGCCGTCTATGTCCACGAAGAAGACCCCTCCGCCGGCCTCCGCGAGGTCGGGGGTGATGCCGTACTTACTCTTGATGGCGGCCTGCAAACTGGAGGCCTGGGGAAGGAAGTTTCACTCCCCGCAATACGTGATCAGGATGTTCATCCGATCCTCCTTCGCTGGTTGGTCACCACCAAGGCGTATGATACGAATCGCCGCGCGAGGTGTCAATTGACGACGCCCGTCCTCATCGACACCGATCCGGGTATCGATGATGCCCTGGCCCTGCTCCTCGCCCTCTCCTCGCCCGAGGTCTCCGTGGAGGCCATCACCACGGTGGCGGGCAATGTCACCGTCGAGCTCGGCACCGCCAATGTGTTCCGCATCCTCGACATCGTCAGGCCCGCTCGGCCCCCGAGAGTGGCCCGAGGCGCCGCCGCGCCGCTCGAGCGACTGCTCGTCACTGCCGCCCACGTCCATGGTCAGGACGGCCTCGGCAATCTGGATCGCCTCCAGGAGCCCGACGGACGACCGCGCTACCCGGATCCGCCTGTCAACGTTGAGATGCTGGATGGCCCCGATCTGATTCTGGACACAGCGGAAAACCATCCAGGCAGGCTCGTCGTCGTGGCCCTGGGCCCGCTGACCAACCTCGCCCTGGCTCTGGAGCGCGACGCGGCACGCCTTCGCCTGGCCCGGCGCATCGTCGTCATGGGTGGGGCCGTGACCGTGCCCGGCAATGTCACGCCGGCCGCCGAGTTCAACCTCTACGTCGACCCGGAGGCCGCCGCCGCCGTCTTCGATGCCGGGCTGCCCACCGAGCTCATTCCCCTCGACGTCACCCGGCAGGTCCTGCTCACTCGAGCGGCGCTGGCGGAGGCCTTGGGCCGCGCCCCGGGTCGCCGGGCGCGCTTCGTCGAGGACTTCTCGCGCTTCGGCTTCGATTTCGCCGACTCGCACGGAGAAGGCGGCATCGTGCTTCACGATCCGCTCGCCGTGGCGGCGGCCGTGGAGCCGGGCCTCGTCCAGCTCGAGCCCTTCCACGTCGACATCGAATGCGCGGGAACCCACACCCGTGGCATGACGGTGGCCGATCGGCGGGACATCGCGCCCGATCGCAAGAAGGCGCCCAATTGCCTGGCCGCCCTCCGCGTGGACGTGGAGCGGACCCTGCGGCTGTTCCTGGAGCGTGTGTGCCGAACGTCTGCGTGATCGGCTCGGCCAACGTCGACTACGCGATGGCCCTGCCGCGCCTGCCGAGTCTCGGCGAGACCGTGTCGGACGGCACCCTCCTCGTCAATCTCGGAGGCAAGGGCGCCAATCAGGCCATGGCCGCGCGACGGCTCGGCGGCGAGGTGCGGATGATCGGCTGCGTGGGCGTCGACACGGACGGCTCCCGCATCCGTGCCGCCCTGGCCGAGGCGGGCATCGGGATCGAAGGCCTCGTCGAGACGGGGCTGGCGGCCACGGGCACCGCGCTCATTCTCGTGGACGCGGAAGGACGGAACCAGATCGCGGTCGCCCCCGGCGCCAACCATCAGCTCACCGTCGAGATGGTCGCGCCCTTCGCCGAGAGCATCGCCTGGGCCGACGTCGTGGTCTGCCAGCTCGAGACGCCCGTGCCCGTCGTCCGCTGGGCCCTCGAGCAAGCGCGCCGGCATGACGTGGTCAGCGTGCTCAACCCCGCTCCCATCCAGCCCATCGACGACGCACTCCTCGGGCTGGTGGATTACCTCACCCCCAACGAGCGAGAGGCGGAGCGGCTCAGCGGTCTCAGCGTCGACTCGCTCGAGTCGGCGCGGGCGGCGGCCGCCGCGCTGCTCGAGCGGGGCGCGGGCGCCGTGCTCGTGACCCTCGGTGGCCAGGGTGTGCTCACGTGCGACGGCGCGAGCGCCGCGCACTATCCGGCCTTCCCCATCACGGCGGTCGATACCACGGCGGCGGGCGATGCCTTCAACGGCGCTCTGGCCGTCGGGCTCGCAGCCGGAGGCACCCTCGAGCAGGCCATCCCGCTTGCCAGCGCCGCCGCCGCGCTCTGCTGCACCAAGCGCGGCGCGCAGGACGCCTTGCCCAGCCGGGCCGAGGTCGAGGCCTTCCTCCGGTCTCTGGGCCGCCGCTAGCCCTGGCAGGCTGTCGAGAAGGGTCCAGATGCGAGGCGGCGCCCGAAGGCTGCAGGTGAGGCGTAGTTCTCATTCAGCCCTTGCCTCGTGGCTACGCCCCTCAGCTCGAAATGCCACGTACGTTGAACCTGCAGCCGAGGGTGCCAACGAAGCAGCTGGGCCCTTATCGGCAGCCTGCCTAAGGGATGAGGAGGCGGTTGCGGAAGGTGCGTACCCGCTCGAGGGCGGCGGAGACGGATTTCCGCGAGAGCCGGCCATCGGCGATGGCGCTGCGGATCTCCGCCACCACCCGCTCGGCCGTCCCGCGCTCGACCTTCCCCTGGTTCTGCGAGATGAGCAGGATGTCCACCGAAGCCTGCAGGGCCAGGACGGCCGCCTCCTCGACGCCGTAGCGTTGGCGGATGGCCCCCATGAGGAGATCGTCGGAGACGACGGGTCCCGCGTACTTGAGCCTACCGCGCAAGTAGCGCTTGATGGTGAAGCGCGACAGGGTCGCCGGGTTCCAGGGGTCTATCCCGCGATTGAAGACGTGCGCGGTCATGACGCTGTCGGCCAGCCCTTCCTTGATGAGCGCGCGATAGGGCTTGAGCTCGAGCTTGAGATCCGCCGTGTCCGTCACGTCCACGAAGCCCAGGTGCGAATCCGTGAGGCTCGACCCGTGGCCGGGGAAGTGCTTGAGCGAGGTCAGGACACCCGCCTCGTGCATGCCGAGGATGAAGGCCCGGGCATGGGCGATCACGCGGTCGGGATCAGAGGAAAAGGTGCGGCCGAGGGTAACCACGGCGGGATTGAGCGGATTGACGGCCACGTCGACCACGGGGGCGAGGTTCCAGTTGATGCCCGCCTCGCGCAGGGTGGCCGCCATGCGGCGGGCCTCGAGCTCGGTGGCGGCCACGTCGCCCGCCTCGCCGAGGGCGCGCGGCGCGGGGGTCGGGAGGTAGCCCACGCGAGTGGACAGGCGCATCACGAGCCCGCCCTCGTTGTCCGCGGCGATGAAGAGGGGACGGCCCGCGCACTTCATGGCGAGGGCCTGCAGATCGGAGGTGAGCTGATGGACCTGCTCGGGCCCGAGAATATTTCGCGGCTCGCCCGTGCCGCCCTGGCGCTCGAAGAGGACGAGACCACCCACCTTGATGTCGCACACGAGCGACTGCAGCTCTTCGTTGCCCTCGACCTGCGTGCCGCCGAATCCCACGAGCAAGAGCTCGGCCACGGGCAGGGGAGGAGGCGGCTTGCGCGCGGCGGCGGTCTCCGCGGTCACGGCGCAGCCCTCGACGATGACCACCAGGAGGAGCGTCGCCACCGCCGCCACCCTCGGGATGCCGAGCGTCGCGCCGAGCCTCATGCAATCGCGCGGGAACGCGCGAGGATTGCCCCGAAAGGCATGGCAAAATCGTAACACGCTGCGGTATAGTGACCAAGACATGGAGCCCATCTTCCTCTCGACGGGCGCGCGGTAACGGCATGGGATATCAGACGGTCATCCTGGATTCGGTCGAGGGCATCGCCACCCTCACCCTCAATCGCCCCGAGGCGCGCAACGCCCTCGACCTGACCATGCGCGAGGAGCTCGTGGAGGCCTTCGACGAGATCGAGGGCGATCCGGGGGCGCGCGTCGTCATCCTGACGGGAGCGGGCGGCCACTTCTGCGCGGGAGGTGACGTCAAGAGCATGCGGCAGAAGCACTCGGCCTCCGAGGGCCGCGCGCGGGTCGAGCTCCTGAATCGCTTCGTGCTCCGCCTCTTCAACTTCCCCAAGCCCGTCATCGCCATGGTCGACGGCTTCGCCGTGGGCGCCGGGTGCAACATCGCGCTCGGGTGCGACATGATCGTGGCCTCGGACCGCGCGCGATTCGGGGAGGTCTTCCTCAAGATCGGCCTCGTTCCCGACGGCGGCGGAACCTGGCTCCTCCAGCGACTCGTGGGGCTGGCCAAGGCCAAGGAGCTGGTCCTGACCGCGGAGATCATCGACGCGGCCGAGGCGCTCCGGATAGGACTGGTCAACCGCGTCGTTCCCGCGGCCGACCTCGAAAGCGCCACGCGCGGGCTGGCCGCCCGGATCGCGGCGGGGCCGCCCATCGCCGCCAGCCTCGCCAAGTCGCTCCTCAACCGCGCGGCCACGGTGGATCTGGCCGCCGCTCTCGAGGGCGAGGCCTTCGGGCAGTCCAATGCCATCACTTCCGAGGACCACGCCGAGGGCGTGCGCGCCTTCCTGGAAAAGCGCCCCGCGAAATTCCAGGGTCGCTGACCCAGAGCCAGCGGCCGAGGACTGACCCCCGTGCGCGGGCGCGTGCTCGACTGGCTACCGTGGCGGCGAAAGCCTCCGCTCCGGGCGCTGGTCCTGGCCGGGGGCGGGGTGATCGGCGGCATGTACGAGGTGGGCGCGCTGGCGGCGTGCGATGAATTGCTGCCAGGCTTTCACTGCAACGCCTTCGACCTCTACATCGGCTCCAGCGCCGGCTCCGTGGTCGCCTCCCTCATGGCCCAGGGCATCCGCCCTCGCGAGCTCTACCAGATCCTCGACGAGGAGCGCGACGACCCGCTGGACTTCAACCGCGGCTCCGTCTACCACAAGGGCTCCTTCGGCATAGCGGCGCGGAACCTCGCGCATTTCCTCTGGGCCGTGGGTAAGCGCGCCGTGGGCGGCTTCACGCTCGACTGGCCCGATATCCTGGCCCGGAGCGGCCGGGACATGCCGGCGGGATTCTTCACCCTGGCCCCTCTGGAAGACTTTATGCGGCGGGCCTTTGAGGCCAAAGATCTCAGCAACAACTTTCATGAGCTCGCGCGCCCGCTCCTGATCCCCGCCATCGATCTCGACTGGGCCCAGCGCGTGGTGTTCGGCCAGGGAGCGTTCCGTGACGTGCCCATCTCTCACGCCATCGCGGCCTCCTCGGCCATCCCGGGGTTCTTCGAGCCATACCGGATCGCGGGACGGGATTATGTCGACGGCGACGTCGGACACACGGGCCACGCCGACCTCGCCGTCGAGCACGGCGCCGATCTCATCGTGCTGATCAACCCCGCGGTGCCGCTGAAGGTGGGAAGCCCTGAGGAGGGAGCGGTGCGCGAGCGCGGGCTCTACGCCATCATGGAGCAGGCTGGGCACATCACGAGCATCAACCTGCTCGAGCTGGGGCTCCGCGAGCTGAAGCTGCGGCATCCCCTCGTGGAGATCCTCATGATCCAGCCTGACCCTCAGCCCTCACCGCTCATCGGCCCGTCCATGGGCTTCGAGGCGAGCCGCGCCGCGTTGCGCTTCGGGTACACGTCGGTGCGGGACTGGCTGACCGGCGCAGGGAGCCCCTTCGCCGCGCGCTTCCCGTAGGGCAGCCGCGCCGTCTTACCTGGGCACCACTTCCTCGACGGCGTACCCGGCCTCGTGGAGCCGCCGCTTGATGGCCTCGATCTGCTCGCGTCCCGAGGTCTCCAGCGTCAGCTCGACGGCCGTTTCGCCCAGACGGGCGCGGCTGAAGGTGCGGTCGTGCGTGATGTCGAGCACGTTGGCGCGCGCCTCGGCCACGAGGGCGGTGAGGCGGGCGAGGGCGCCCGGCCGGTCCCGCAGCATGACCATGAGGCGCACGAGGCGTCCGTCCTTCACGAGACCGCGCTCGATGATGCGGGAGACCACGTTGACGTCGATGTTTCCTCCGCCCAGGACGAGGGCCGTCGTGCGCCCCGTGACATCGACGCGCCGATTGACGAGGGCGGCCAGGGGCACGGCGCCCGCGCCCTCCGCCACGGTCTTCTCGATCTCGAGCAAGAGGAGGATGGCGTTGGCGATCTCCTCCTCGCTCACGGTGACGACCTCGTCCACATACTGCTGCGCGAGGGACAGCGTGTGCTCGCCCACGCGGCGGACGCCGATGCCGTCGGCGATGGTGGCGGCCGCGGGCACCGTCACCCGCGCTCCCGCCGCGAGGGCCGCCTTCATGCCGGGCATCTCTTCGCTCTGCACTCCGATGACGCGCACGTCGGGCTTGAGCTGCTCGAGGGCGAGGGCGACCCCGCCGATGAGGCCGCCCCCGCCCACCGGCACCACCACCGCCTCGAGATCCGGCACCTGCTCGACGAGCTCGAGGCCGATGGTGCCTTGCCCGGCGATGACGCGCGGATCGTCGAAAGGGTGGACGAAGACGAGGCGGCGCTCCGCCTCGATTTCGCGCGCGCGGGCGTAGGCCGCGTCGTAGTTGTCGCCGTGGAGGAGCACCTGGGCGCCGTGATGCCGCGCCGCCGTGACCTTGGTCAAGGGCGCCCACTCCGGCATGACGATGACCGCCGTCATGCCGAGGCGGTCGGCATGATGGGCGACGGCGAGGCCGTGATTGCCGGCGGAGGCGGCTACCACTCCGCGCCGCTGCTCCTCCGGGGAGAGCTGCAGGAGCATGTTGGCCGCGCCCCGCTCCTTGAAGGAGCCCGTCATCTGGAGGTTCTCGAGCTTGACGAAGACGCGCGCGCCCGTGAGGCGCGAGAGCGTCTCCGAGTGCGGGCAGGGCGTGACGGCCACGAGCCCCTCGAGGCGCTTGCGCGCGGCGCGGATGTCGTCGAACGTCGGGCCGTTCAAAACGAGAGGAAGGGCGCCGAGTGGCCCGGGGACATCAGGCCCACGGGCATGAGAGACGTCGACTGAGCCCAGCCGACCCGCCCTTTCCAGTCGATGCAGATGAGGCCGCCTCCACCGCGGCCCTCCTCCACGAGAACGTCCACGGCGACCTGGCAGGCATGGCGAGGCTCCGTGGTCGCCTTGAGGATGTCGAGGGCGCGCCGCGCGAGCACCACGCGGATGATGGCCTCGCCGTCACCCGTACAGGAGACGCCCCCCAGCGTGCTCTCCGCATAGGTGCCGCACCCGATGAGCGGCGAGTCGCCGACGCGCCCGGGCAGCTTCCCCGGAATGCCTCCAGTAGAGGTGGCGGCGGCGATCAGCCCGCGCCGATCCAGCGCCACCGCACCCACCGTCCCCGCCTGGATGCTCTCCAGGCGTCGCCGCTGGCGCTCGGTGATGAGCTCGGCGGGGTCGCAGAGGGGCACGCCGAGCGCGCGGGCCCGGGCTCGCGCCCCCTCGCCGACGAAGAGGGAGTGGCGCCCGTCGTCCATGATGCGGCGCGCGAGCGAGACGGGATGGCGGATGCCCGTGACGCAGGCGACCGCGCCGTTCATGAGGCCGTCGCCTTCCATGATGGACGCGTCCATCTCGACGGTGCCGTCGGCGGTGAGCACGGAGCCGCGGCCCGCATTGAAGCGCGGGTGGTCCTCGAGCGCGCACACGGCCGCTTCCACCGCCAGCACGGCGCTCCCGCCGTCGCGCAGGACGGCCCAGCCCGCGGCCACGGCCTGACGGATGCCGTCGCGCAGCTCGTCGGGGTCGTCGGCAGGATCGGCGCCCGCTCCGCCGTGGACGATGAGCGCGGGCACGCGGCTTGTCACAACAGGGTGCCCGCGGCTAGCATCATGGGCGTGATTGTGCGCGAAGTCGTCGCCGAGGACAACGTGCCGCGCGGGCCCTTACTCGGGCTCCTCGCGCGCCGGATCATCGCCTGCCGGCTCTGCCCCCGCCTCGTGCGCTGCCGTGAGGCGGCGGCCGCGACGCCGCCCCGACGGTATCGAGGCGAGAGCTACTGGGGTCGGCCGCTGCCGGGCTTTGGCGATCCCGACGCGCGCGTGCTCCTGGTTGGGCTCGCTCCGGCCGCCCACGGAGGCAACCGCACGGGCCGCATGTTCACGGGCGACCGGAGCGGCGATTGGCTGTTCCGGGCGCTCCACGAGGCGGGCTTCGCCAACCAGCCCGACTCACGCGACGCCGCCGACGGTCTCCGGCTGACGGGGGCGTACATCACGGCCGCCGTTCGCTGCGCGCCTCCGGCCAACAAGCCCTCTCCCGCCGAGATATGCCGCTGCCAGCCCTACCTGCTCGAGGAGATGCAGCTTCTCGCACGCGTGCGGGTGGTGGTCGCCCTCGGCAAGATTGGCTGGGACGCCTACCTGCGCGCGCGGCGCGCGGCCGGAGGACTGGTGCCGCGCCCGCTCCCGCGCTTCGGCCACGGCGCGCGCGCTCCCATGCCCGATGGGACGACCCTCATCGGCTGCTTCCATCCGAGCCAGCAGAATACCTTCACGGGCAAGCTGACCCGGCCGATGCTGAAGCGAGTGTTCATGACGGCCCAGCGGCTTTCCCGTCTCTCCTAGCCCGTAGGTCGGCGCCTGCCCGCGTGGTAGCATAGCCGCGTAATGCGTCCTCGAAACCTGGCGCGGGCTCTTGCGCTGGCATGGGCCCTCGCCGTCGCGTCCGGCGCTTCCGCCGCCCCCCCGTCGCCCGTCACCGAGGTCACGCTCGACAACGGACTGCGCGTCCTCGTGCTCGAGGATCACCGCACTTCCATCGTTACCGTGCAGACGTGGTACCGCGTGGGCTCCCGCAACGAGGTGCCGGGAAAGACGGGGCTCGCCCACTTCCTCGAGCACCTGATGTTCAAGGGGACGCCCACGCACGGCAAGGGACAGTTCGCCCGCGTCGTCGAGCAGAACGGCGGGCAGGACAATGCCTTCACCTCCCACGACGTCACCTCGTACTACGTCAACATCGCGGCCGATCGCGTCGACATGGTGCTGGGCCTCGAGGCCGACCGCATGCACCACCTCCTCCTCGATCCCAAGGAGATCGAGTCGGAGCGACAGGTGGTCATGGAAGAGCGGCGCACGCGCACGGAAGACGATCCGGACGGCTATCTCTCGGAGGAGTTTCTCGCCGCTGCGTACAAGGCGCATCCATACGGCTGGCCCGTCATCGGGTGGATGGAGGACATCGCCCGCATCACTCCCGTCGAGCTCCGCGCCTTCTACGATCGCTACTATCAGCCCAGCAACGCCATCCTGGTGATCGTGGGAGACGTGGACGCGCGGCGCATCGTGGGCCGTGTGCGCGAGGTCTTCGGCCGGATCCCCCGCGCGCCCTCGCCGCCTGCAATGCAGGCCGTGGAACCGCCCCAGCCGGGAGAGCGCCGGGTCCTCGTCCGCAAGGCGGACGCCCGCTCGCCCATCGTGTACATCGGCTTCCACGTCCCCAACTACCAGAGCGCGGATGCCCCCGCGCTCGAGGTGCTCTCGAGCATCCTGCAGGACGGCCGGACCTCCCGGCTCTACCGCCGGCTCGTCTACGAGCGGCGCATGGCCTTGAGCGTGGGCGGGGACTACTCCTATTTCTCCTTCGATCCGAACCTCTTCTGGTTCTCCGGAACGCCGCTGCCCGGCCAGACTCCCGAGGCCCTCGAGCAGGGGATGATGGACGAGATCGAGCGGGTGAAGGGCGAGCCCGTGCCCGAGGAAGAGCTCGAGCGGGCCAAGAACCAGATCGAGGCGGGGTTCATCTGGCGCCAGGATTCCATCCACTCGCGCGCGTCGACCCTCGCGCGCTTCGAGCTGGCGCGCTCATGGCGCGACAGCGAGAGCTTCGTGCCCCTGATCCGTCAGGTCACGGCCGCGGATCTCCAGCGCGTGGCGCGCGCCTACTTCCAGATCGACCGGCGCACCGTCGGCGTTCTCCTGCCCGGCGCGGCGCCTGCGGAGGCGAAGTGACGGCCCTTCACGGAAGAGCCTCCTCGCGCCCCTTCCACGCGACGGTCGGCGTGGCGCTCTGGATGCTCGCGACAACGGGCGTCGAGGCGGCCCCGCTCGCTCACCGCGAGGTTCTCGCCAATGGCGCCGTGCTCCTGGTGGCGGAGCGCCCGGCCATCCCCATCGTGGTGGTCCGCCTCTCCGTGCGGGCGGGCGCGGCCTTCGATCCGCCGGACGCGGCGGGCCTGGCAAATCTCACCGCCGATCTCTTGACCCGGGGCACGGCGAAGCGGACGGGCCCCGAGCTCGACCGGGCCATCGAGTTCGTGGGCGGCAGCCTCGAGGGCGAGGCCGGCCACGACGGCGCCACGATCTCGCTCTCCGTGCTCAAGAAGGATTTGGCTCTGGGCCTCGATCTCCTGGCCGAGGTGCTCCTCCAGCCGGCATTTCCGCCGGCCGAGCTGGCGCGGCGCTCCGAGGATATCGCCGCCTACATTCTGCGATCGGAGCAGGACCCCGGCACCGTGACCTCGAAGGCCATGGCCGAGCTGCTCTACCCGGGGCATCCGTACCGTCGCCCGGTGCCGGGCACGGCCGAATCCGTCCGCCGGATCACGCGAGAGCAGGTGACGGTTTTTCATCGGGACAACTACCGTCCCGACGGCGCGGTGATCAGCGTGGTCGGAGACGTCACCGTCGACGAGATCCGCCGCGGGCTCCTGAGCCGCCTCGGCGGATGGAGCGCTCCCGGCGCCGCGCGCCCCGACATCCCCATGGCGCCTTCGAGCCCGCCCGTCGAGCACCGGAGGATCACGCGGGCCTTGACGCAGGCCACGGTGTCCCTGGGACGGCCCGCCATTCGCCAGGACCACCCGGACTATTTCCCGCTCGTCGTGGCCAACTACATTCTCGGCGGCGGCTCGGCCTCCCGGCTCTACAGCCGCGTGCGCGAAGAGCGCGGCCTCGCGTACTCGGTCTACAGCTTCGTGAGCCCCGCCCGTCACGGTCCGGCCTATTTCGTCGGGCTGCAGACGCGGCTCGAGGCGGTGGACGAGGCGGTCGGGCTCGTCAAGGCCGAGATGGCGCGCCTGGGGCGTGAGCCGGTGACGGCGCGTGAGCTGGGGCTGGCCAAGTCGTATCTCATCGGGAGCTATCCGCTTCGCACGGATACCTCGGGCAAGATGGCGGGGCTCCTCACCGCCATCGAGGAGAACCAGCTCGGCCTCGACTGGCCGGACCGTTTCAAGGCCGGCGTGGCGCGGGTGACCGCGGCCGACGTCACGCGCGTGGCCGCGATCTACTTCGACCCCGCGACTTTCTCCTCCGTGATCGTCGGCAAGTGAGGGCCGGGCCCCCTTCGACTAGGGCCTCCGTCTGAGTGATCTCCATGCCCTCACGAGAGGAATGTTCAGTTTCGAGCGCCGGCTTCGCCGTCGCAATCTGTTCGGGGGGAGGCTTCGGAAGGGGGGCGGAGCCCCCCTCCGAGCTTTCTAGCGCGGGTACGGCAGGATGGGCGCGTCGAGGGGCAGGGGTGGATAGCTCGGGTTGCCGACCCAGTTCTCTTCCCTGGGCCAGAGCTTGAGGCGCTCCGCCTCGACAACGACATAGGTGTAGGGCACGGTGCCGATGGGCCGTTCCTCGGTGCCCTTGACGGTGCCGAGTACGGTGAGGCGTCGGCCCGGCGCGTAGATGGCGGGATCCAGGAACTCGGCGGTGCGCGCGAGGAATCGGCCGTCCGATCGGTCGTCAGACTCGGGCGCGCCACTGTCGCGCAGGCGCCGGGAGAGGATCTCGATCTCGGTGACGCCGGGCTTCGGCATCGTGGCGATGATCTGGCCGCCGAGCATCACGCGCGCGCCCCGGGAGGCGGCGGGGCGGGATCGAAGCGCGTCCAGCCTGAGGGAGCGGTCGACTCCGCGGAGCGTCTCGTCGGGGAACGGCGCGGAGGCGCATCCCGCCAACGAGAAGGCCACGAGCGCGCCGGTGAGGGATCGCCGCCACATGCCTCCCACGCTACCGCGCAGGATTGCCCGTGGCAATGCCGCGCCCCGAGGTCAGGCGGCGGAGACATCAAGAATCCGTTACAATACGCCTTCACATGAGCCGGAAAACCTCGCACTACGGGTTTCTTCCGCTCCTGGTGCTCGTGGTCGCGCTGCTGGGGGTGGCTCCGGGCGAGGCTGTCTCGTTCGTCCTGGCCGATCGCGACCGCGAGCAGGCCATCCGCGCGGGCAAGAAGAGCATCGTGCTCGAGGAATTCGGAGCGGAGTGGCGCCTCCGCGACGCGTCGGGCCAGGCCCTCGTGGTCATGACGCCCTTTCACCGTCTCGCCCTCGCCGCTCGCAACTCGGCCTTTCGCGGGGAAGAGATCAAGCCGCGTGACATCGAGTCCGTGCTCAAGGACCACACCGGCGTGCTCTCCTTCTGGGCCACCCTCCGGGGGAACAAGGTCGACTTTGCCCGGTTCTATACGCCCACGCTGATGGCGGGATCCCTCGCCGTCAAGGCCAGCTTCGTGCAGAACGAGCGGACCGCCCTCCGCGAGGAGGATGGCAAGTACGCCGCGCGATGCATCTATGTCTTCCCCGCCGACGGGCTCGATCCCAAGGGCCGGGTCACCCTCGTGGTGCGCGATGCCGAGGAGCGGGAAGTCGCGAAGTTCACCGTTGATCTCGCCGCCATGCGGTAAGGGCGGCCCAGGGAGACTGCATGGTCACCAAGGAGCGGTTCGCACAGGGCATGACGCCCCAGCAGTATCTCGACCAGATGGGCACCAACAAGGACACCTTCGTGAAGTTTCTCGGGGACATCAAGATCAGGCCCGAGGACAAGAAGGCCCTCGAGTCCCTCGGCAAGCTCAAGCTCATGGTCATCACCGAGGACTGGTGCGGTGACGCCCTCTACAACGTGCCGGTGCTCTTCAAGCTGACCGAGGGGAATCCGGGCATCGAGACGCGCGTGTTCCTCCGCGACAAGAACCCCGATCTCATGGACCAGTACCTGAACAAGGGCATGTTCCGGTCCATTCCGGTCTTTGCCTTCTTCGACGACAACATGAACGAGATGGCGCGTCTCCTCGAGCGGCCGAGCAAGATGACGGAAGAGCTCGAGGCCAAGATGCTCGAAGTGCGCAAGGCGCTGCGGGCCGAGAAGCTGGAGCCGTGGCGCCAGGATGTCGTGAACGAGATCCGCGGCCTGCTCAAGGCCTAGGGGGCACCCATGAAAGCCATTCGCATCCATCAGCCCGGCGGCCCGGAAGCTCTGCAGCTCGACGACGTGGCCGATCCCTCCCCGGGCAGCGGTCAAGCCGCGGTCAAGCTGGCCGCGGCCGGCGTCAACTACATCGACGTCTACTTCCGCACCGGACAATACAAAGCCCAGCTCCCCCTGACCCTGGGCCTGGAAGGCGCGGGGACCGTGACCGCGGTGGGGTCGGGCGTCAGCGACGTGAAGGCGGGCGACAACGTCGCGTGGACGGGCGTGCCCGGCTCCTACGCCCAGATGAACGTCGTGCCCGCCGACCGGCTCGTGAAGCTCCCCGCCGGCGTTTCTGCCAAGGATGGCGCGGCCGCCATGCTCCAGGGCATGACCGCGCACTACCTCGTGAAATCGAGCTATCCGTTGAAGAAGGGGGACACCTGTCTCGTGCACGCGGCGGCGGGGGGCATGGGCCTGCTGCTGTGCCAGATGGCCAAGATGCTGGGCGCCACGGTGATCGGGACCGTGTCCACGGAGGAGAAGGCCGCCCTCGCCAAGTCCGCGGGCGCCGACCACGTGATCCTCTACGCGAAGCAGGACTTCGAGCCCGAGGTGAAGCGGATCACGGAAGGACGCGGAGTGGACGTGGTGTACGACGGCGTGGGCGCCTCGACGTTCGACAAGAGCCTGAGCTGCCTGCGACCGCGCGGCTACATGATCCTCTTCGGCGCGGCCAGCGGTCCCGTGCCGCCCCTCGACCTCCAGGTCATCAACGTGCGCGGCTCGCTCTTCTTGCAGCGGCCGAGCCTCAACCACCACATCGGCTCGCGCGAGGAGCTGGTCCAGCGGGCGGGTGAAGTCCTGGGCTGGATCAAGGACGGGAAGGTCAAGCTGCGTATCGAGCACCAGTTCCCGTTGGCGCAGGCCGCCGAGGCGCATCGCGCGCTCGAGGGCCGGAAGACCACGGGCAAGATCCTTCTCATCCCGTAGCCTCGGCGGAGCTGCATGATTTCCTTCTCGAGCCTCGAGCGGTCCGCGCGCCGGCCCGCGGCGCGGGCCGCCCGGGGTCGCTGAGGGCGGCGGCCCGCCATGGCCCTTCGTCGCTGGCTGCGCGTCTCCCTTCTCGTCGCCCTCGCCCTTCTCGTCATCGCGGTGGGGGCGCTGCTCCTACTTCCCCGCTGGATCGACACGCCCGCCATGCACGCGTACATCACCCAGCTCGCGGGGCAGGCGGTGGGCCGGCCCGTCAAGTTCACCTCGCTCGCCGTCTCTCTCCTGCCGCCCAGTGTCATCCTCAAGGGGCTCCAGGTCGCCGACGATCCGCGATTCGGCACGGCGCCCTTCCTCAACGTCGACGAGGTGAGGGTAGGCCTTCGGGTCAGGCCCTTGCTCTCGCTCCGGATCGAGCTGGCCAGCCTCACGCTCGACGGAGCGCGCGTGGAGCTGGTGGAAAGCGGCGGCCGCTGGAACGCGGCCTCGCTGGCCGCGCCTCCCGCTCAGCCCAAGCCGGCGACCCGCAGCGTTCCCGGCATCCCCGGGAGCGCCGCCGTGGGCAGCATCATGGTCTCGCGGGTCGCCTTCAAGGAGGGCGTCATCCACGTCACTCGACGCGGCACTCCCGGACGGGATCTGCGGATCGAAGGCCTCAACGCCACGGTTGCCGGCGTGGGCGGCTCCGATTTCGACATCCGTGGCGACGCGCGCGTGGAGCCGGGCGGCCTCAGGCTCCGCGACATCCGCGCGACCGTCGGGATCCGGAGCCCCGAGATCCCCATCAAGGCGACCCTCGGCCTCGAGGGGGCGGACATCGCGCCCCTCGCGCGCGCCCTCGCCCTCGCCTCGCCGGCGCTGTCGGGTCCGATCAAGGGCACGCTCCAGCTCTCCGGCACCTCGGCGCGGCTGGGCGCCACCGGGCAGCTCGATCTCGCCCGGGTGACCCTCAGCCAGGATCGCCCCCAGTGCCCGCCGCCCGCGCGACGCCAGCTCGTCTTCGACGAGGTACGGGTGCCCGTCCTCCTCAAGGCGACCGGATTCGAGAGCGTGCCGTTCCGAGCCAAGCTCGCCCAGGGCACGGTGGGCCTCACCGTGACGGCGACGCTCGACGAGCCTTCCTCGCTCGTCAATCTCCGGGACATCAAGATCTCGGGCGTGCAGCTCTTGCCCGTGCTCCATGAGTATCTCTGCCAGGGCTATGCGATCTCGGGCCCGCTCGATCTCACGGGCGCCCTCTCGATGCGGACGGCGGACATGTGGCGCAGCATGAACGGCGCGGGCGAGTTCAAGATCGGAGCGGGGAAGGTGGTCGGAGAGGGCGCCCTCAAGCTCGTGCGCGAGGTGCTCCTCGCCCAGGGCGTCATCAGCTCCGCGCTCCAGGGGGACGTGAGAGGTCTCGGCACCACGCCCCTGGAGTTCACGTCGATCAAGGGCAGCTACAAGATCACCAACGGAGTCCTCCGGACCGACGACACCGTGTACCAGACCAAGGGGTTGGCCATGAGCACAATGGGAACCTATGGCCTCGCCGACGGGCGCACGGACATGATGGTGCTGATCAGCCAGAGCGCCGGACAGTTCCGCGCCCACGTCACGGGGAGCGCGGGATCGTTTCGCGCCGTGCCCGTGGGCGTCCAGGTCAGGGACCCGGACGCCGTCAAGAGATTCCTGGACCGGCTCCTGCGCTGAAGCGCGCGCCCCCGAGCTTGCGCGACTCGACGAGACCCACGAAGAACGCGTAGAGCTGGTTGTACTCCTCGTAGCGTCGCGGCCCGAGCCGGGCCACGGTCTGGGCACGAAGGCCCCGGAACATCTCGAGCCGGCGCCGGAGAACACCCATCCACTCCTCGGAGAGGTCTTCGGCGAGGATGCTCGTGAAGCCGGCGCGCGCGAGGAGCGCGCGGTAGCTGTCCTGGCTCTGGATGCTCACCGCGGCCATCCACTCCTCCAGCCGACACCGCTCGTTGAGCGACAGGCGCGGGGTGGCGACCCAATCGCTGAAGGCCAGGCGTCCCTCCGGTCGGAGCACACGGGCGCACTCATCGAGGACGCGTGCCTTGTCGGGAACGTGCAGCAGCCCTTCCTGGCTGATCACGGCCGTGAAGGCGAAGCGCGGGAAGGGGAGCGACTGGGCATCGGCGCGGACCACCCGCACGAGACGGCCGAGTCCGACGAGCGCCGTGAGACGCCGCGCGCCGGCCGCGCGCTCAGGCGAGAGATCGACGCAGGTGACGCGGGCCACGCACCGGGCGGCGATGAAGCGGGCCGGGCCGGCCAGCCCCGCGCAGACGTCGAGCACGTGGCTTTCCGCCGAGATGGCGGCCCGGCGCGTCAGGGCCTCCACCGCGGCCAGCCCCCCGTAGTGATCCTGGTCCCATTCGTAGAGATCTTCGGGGGAAAGCCTTTCCAGGTCCTTGCCCTGGAGGCGCAGCGCGTCGAGCACCTGGTCTTCGCTGATGGGATGCTGCCGGTAGAAGAGCTCGGCGGCGGACACGGCGCGATTCATGACGGAGAGTCTACGTCGTCTGCACGCCTCAGTGAACCGGGACTAGTCGAGGGTCAGTTGGGCCTGTGCCGCCTTGAACCGGGTAGGGGCCTGTGATACTACAGGGGGCGTTTCCACCCTGTGCTCCGAGGAGATCAGGCACGCCATGAGTGACGCCGCCGCGAATCCCCTGAAGGCTGGTCTCGAGGACGTTGTCGTCTCGACGTCGGACATCTGCTTCATCGACGGCCACAAGGGCCGTCTCCTCTATCGGGGCTTCGATGTCGACGACCTCGTCGCGCAATCGACCTTCGAGGAGGTGACGTACCTCCTCTGGTACGGCAAGCTGCCGAGCCGCAAGGAGCTGGACGCCCACGTCAAGGCCCTTTCCTCGACGGCGAATCGGAAGCTGCCACCCAAGCTGATCACCATGCTCCGGCAGCTGCCCAAGAAGACCACGCCCATGGAGGTCCTCCGCACGGGCGTCTCGGCCCTGTCCGCCTTCGATGCCGACGCCGCCGACAACTCGCGTGAGGCGACATTGAGGAAAAGCATCCGCCTGACGGCGCAGATGCCGACCCTGGTGGCGGCCTGGGAGCGGATCCGGCGCGGGAAGCCCGTGGTGGCCCCCAACCCCAAGCTCTCCCTCTCCGGCAATTTCCTCTACATGATGACGGGGAAGAAGCCGACCGAGCTCGCCACCAGGACATTCGACGTCGCCCTCATCCTTCACGCCGACCACGAGTTCAATGCCTCGACCTTCGCGGCCCGGGTGACGGCGGCCACCCTGTCCGACGTGCACTCCGGGGTGGTCTCGGGCATCGGCGCCCTCAAGGGCCCGCTGCATGGCGGCGCCAACGAGCAGGTCATGCTCATGGTCCAGAAGATCAAGGACCCCGCCAAGGCTGATGCCTGGATCCGTCAGGCCCTGGCCGACAAGGCGCGCATCATGGGCTTCGGCCACCGCGTCTATCGCGTGGAGGACCCGAGGGCCAAGCACTTGAAGCGCCTGGCCCTCGAGCTCGGGCAGCAGGCGGGGAGCACCGTCAACATCCAGATCCTCGACATCATGGCCGGCGTGGTCTCGGCGGCCAAGCACATCTTCCCCAACGTGGACCTGTATTCGGGAGCAGCCTACGCGTCGATGGGAATCTCGACGGACCAGTTCACGCCCATCTTCGCGATGAGCCGCGTGGCGGGCTGGGCCGCCCACATCCTCGAGCAGCACGGGAACAACCGGCTCATCCGGCCGCGCTCCGACTACACGGGGGCCACGGACGCCAAGTACGTCCCCCTCGCCGAGCGCTAGACCCGCGGCCAGCGTGGTCCTGGTTGTCCACAACCAGGAGGCGCTGACCCAGGCCTGTCTCGACAGCCTCCGCTCCACCACCGTGCCCTTCGAGCTCTGCGTGGTGGACAACGGCTCGACCGACGGCACCGAGGCCTATTTCCGCGCCTTCCCTCTACCCTATCCGCTTCGCTATCAGCGCAATGACGGCAACGTCGGCTTGATACGCGCGCTCAACCAGGGAGCGACCCTGGCCACGGGCGAGACCCTCTGCTTCCTTCACAACGACACCGAGATGCTCGAGCCCACATGGCTCGAGCGCCTGATGGCCGCGCTGCGCGACGGAGGTGGCGTGGGACTGGCGGGCCTCTATGGCGCGCGCCGGCTCCGCCGCGACGGGCGCTATGTCGGGCGCACCATCGTTCACTGCCTCGTGGGCGCCCCCCGCATGCCCGCGCCCATGGTCGAGGTGGCAGCGGTGGACGGCGTCTGCCTGGCCCTGCTCCGCTCGCTGTTCAGGGAGGTGGGCGGCTTCGACGAGAGCTACGGCTTCTTTCACGGCTATGACCGCGATCTCTCCTTCGCCGTGCGCGAGCGGGGACGCCGTTGCCTGGTCGTGGACGCGCCCTTCGTCCACCGGGGCGGCGGCACCCGGTCGGGCGAAGGGGCCCCCGTGGCCGCCTCCGAAGACATCATCCAGCGCCGCGAGGCCATGGCGCGCTTCGCCCACAAATGGAGTCATCGACTCCCCAGTGACGTGCGGGGGATACGCGAGCGCATCGCCAGCTACTTCGACCCTCGAGGCGAAAAAGCACCGGCATGATTCCATTCGCGAAGGGACACGGGCTCGGCAACGACTACATCGTGATCGACGGCAAGGACTTGGCGGCGCCCCTCACGGTGCCGCACATCGTGCGCATCTGCGACCGCAACTGGGGCGTGGGCTCGGACGGCATTCTCCTCAAGGTGCCGGCCTGGGCGGGCGCCGACTTCGGCATGCGCATCCTCAATCCCGACGGCAGCGAAGCCGAGAAATCCGGCAACGGCCTGCGCATCTTCGCCAAGTATCTCTGGGAGCACGGGCATACCAAGGCGCCGGTCTTCACGGTGGACACCAAGGGCGGGCGCGTCGAGTGCCACTGTCACGTCAGCGACGGCCACATGAACCTCGTGACGGTGGAGATGGGCACGTGCACGTTCGTGGCGCCCGAGATCCCCATGAACGGCCCCGCCCGCGAGGTGGTGAGGGTGCCGCTCCAGGTGGGGGGGGAGACGCTGCTCGTCACCGCGGTGTCGGTGGGCAATCCCCACTGCGTGGTCTTCGTGGATCAGCTCGACGAGGCGCGCTGCCGGGCCCTCGGCCCGCAGATCGAGCATCACCCGGCCTTTCCCAACCGCACCAATGTCCAGTTCGCCAAGGTCATGTCCCGCGCGCAGGTGGACATCCTGATCTGGGAGCGCGGGGCAGGCTATACCCTGGCCTCGGGATCCTCGTCATCGGCGGTTGCCTGCGCGGCGGTCAAGAACGGCTTCTGCGATCACGGCCTCGTCACAGTGCGCATGCCGGGCGGCACGCTCGAGATCGACGTTCGTGCCGACTGGTCCATCCGCCTCAAGGGGCCCGTGGAAGAAGTCTTCACGGGCACCTTCGCCCCCGACTTGATGGACGCGCTCAAGCCTCTCTGATCTCCTCCTGCAGGCAGGGGGGTGTCGGCCAACGAAGCCTCTCGGCGCCGAGGGGTGGGGCGTCGGCGTCGCCTGCCGATGACACCCTACTTTGGAGCGGTGGTGGGAGCCGGAGCAGGAGCGGGAGCCGGCGCAGGAACCGGAGCAGCCCCCGGCGGCTCGATCGAGACAACCTTGATGTCGAAGACGAGCGTCTTGCCGGCGAGCGGATGGTTGAGGTCGAGGACAACGGTCTTGTCCTTGATCACCTTGACCGTCACCGGGTGGGGATTGCCGTCCTGCCCTCGGGCCATGAGCCGCGTGCCGACGACGGCGGCGCCCTCCGGCAGCGCTTCCTTGGGCACCTCGGCCTCGGCCTTGGGATCCACCTTGCCATAGGCTTCCTCCGGCTTGACCACGACCTTCTTGGTATCGCCGACCTTCATGCCAAGGAGCGCCCTGTCGAGCCCGGGAATGATTTGCTGGGCGCCCTGCTTGAAGGCCAGGGGCTCCTTGCCCGTGCTGCTGTCGAGGACTTCACCTTTGTCGTCCTTGAGGGTGTAGTCGATCTTGACGGTAGAGCCCTTCTCGATAGCCGTCTTGGGTTGCGCGCCCGCGGGCGCGGCGGCCAAGAGTACCAATAGAGCCGCCAATAGTCCGAGGCTACGCATGCTCGCTCCTCCAGACAGCGAAGGTGGAAAACTACGCAATAGACGGAGCTTACACCCGGCCCCTCGGGACCAGCAAGCTCAGCGGGTGGGTCGCGACGGCCGCGTTGCAGATGAGACTCTCTGGCCGCGTGTTAAGCCACCGGAACCATGGCATCAAGACCCCAAGCGGGCCCAGGTCATTCGCGATGAGCAGCCATCAACCGTCGCCTTCTCCCCCGGGATGCCGGTCCGCCAGGAGGGTCCCTCGCCACCTTTCTGTAGTCGCGCTCCTCGCCGTGGTGACGCTGCTAGGATCCTCGCCGTGTTCGCAGAGTCCCGAGGTAAGGAAGCAAAAGGCTCTGGAGCGCGGGGAGCGTTACCTCAAAGAAAACAAGCTCAACGAAGCGACCATCGAAATACGGAGCGCCCTGCAGGTTGACCTAGCGAGAGCTGACCAGGGCCCAGCGGATCTTGCCGGATTCTCTCCCGATCGCCATCGCTCTCGGGAACGTGCTTCTCGAGCTCGGCGAATGGAACGAAGCCGAGAATCAGGCCGCGCGAATCGAGGCCCAGGATCCGCAGAGTCCTCAGGCCATGACGATCCGGGCCGGGGCTCTGCTCGGCAGGGGCAAGCTTCACGAAGCCCTCGCCATCGTCAAGGCCAAGGTGGCCGAACGCGAGAACATCACCCAAGCGATCAAGGATCTCGGTGGCTAGCGGCCAAATCGTCCCGCGAGATGTCGGCCAGCTCCTGATTCTTGGAGACCTCTCTGAAAATGAAGCGGGGACGAAAGGTGAGGATCAAACTCGGAAGAAGCGTGAGGGCGGCGAGGCAGCTCGTCAGCGTCGCCGACACGATCAGGATAGCAAACCAGATATGAATGTTGAAGCCCCAGGATAAGGCGAGCAGGCCGTAGCCCCCCGCCACCGCGCTTGCCACGAACAGGGTCGCCTTGCCCGCGGTGGTCAGGGCGATGCGGACGGCCACGGCCTCGTCGCGGCCCTGCCGCAACTCCTCCCGAAGCCGATACACGAGATAGATGGCGTAGTCGGCGCCGAGCCCCACCGCCATGGCCGAGATGACCGACGTGGCGATGTTGAGGCGGATGCCCAGCAAGCCCATCAGGCCGAAATTGGCGAGCACGGCCACGGCCAGTGGGACGAGGACGAGAACGCCCGCGGTCAGTGAGCGGAATACCAGAGAGGTGATCACCAGGATCACGGCCGAGATCTGGACGATGTTGAGAAGCTTCTCGTGGACGATGGTCTCGGTGAGGGCGGCCGTCTCGGCCAGATCCCCCCCGAAGCGAACCTTGATACGCGCCCCGAACGTTTCCGGGAGGACGGCGCTGAGCTTGCTGATGAGCTCCTGGGTATATGCGGTGCTGTCGGTCTTCAGGAGCACGAGGATGTTCGCGGCCCGGTACCGATCATCGACATACGATTCGAGGTCCTCCAGATCGCCGGACAACGAATACGCGAGAAGGTACTGGGCGACGAGGTCGCGGCTCTCGGGGATCCGATCGTAGCCTGGATCATCAGCGTGCATCGCCCGATTCATCCGCCGGATGAAATCGGCCAGGGAAAGGGTCTTGCCGACGTGGGGTTGCGCTTCGAGGAAGCGCTGCGTCGCCTCCATGGCGCTGAGGACGCGCGGCTCTTTGATCGCTCCCTCCTCGTCCCCTTCGATCAGGACGTACAGCCGGTTTGTCCCTCCCAGCCTTTCGTTCAAGATGCGGTCGTCCCGTTGAAATGCCAGGCTCTCGAAGAAATAGCTTCGGAGCGGCGTGTCCACGGTTACGCGGGTCGCCGCAACGGCCCAGATGACAAGCAGGACGGTCACGACCGCGTAGACTCGACGCCGCCGGGGGCCGAGCACCCACTCGGCGATCGTCTCCGTGAGGCGATCCCAAACCCGATGTTCGCTCTCACGGCGGCTTTCGCGCGGTCCGGGCGGGGGAAGGAGGGATCGGAGCGCCGGGATGAAGGTCAGCTCGAGGACGAGGGCGCTGAAAATTCCCAGCGCGGTGAACACCCCGAAGGTTCGGATGGTCGCGACCTCGAAGACGACGAGCGAGAGAAAGCCCAGGCCCGCGACGATTCCCGCGGCCAGCATCACCGGACCGACCCGCGTCAGCGATTCCACCACCGCCTGCCGGCTCACCGCGGAGGCGGGCATGGTCCCGCTCCGCGCGAGACGATGGTATTCCTCGTAGTAGCGCTTGAGGATCTGGACGGCGTGCCCCGCCGCCACCGCGAATATCAGGATGGGCGTGGTCACGTTGAAGGCGTCCATGGGCGTTTTGAACAGCCCCATGGCACCGAGACCCCAGATGACGGCGAGGAGCGCGGTCAACAAAGGAAGGATCAGTCCCTGGAGGGTGCGAAAGGCCTCGTAGTGGATGAGCCCGACCACGATAATGGCGAGCGGGAAGAGGAGCTGGGCGCGCTCGGAATAACGCTCGAGCTCGGCCAGGAAGATAGGACGTCCGCCCACCGCCACCTCCACGGACGCGTCGCGCGCCCGCTCGACGATGGGCTTGACCTTGCCCACAATTCCCTGAAAGCCGGCGGGGTCCGTGGCGAAGTCCGCCAGGACCGCCGCGGTGCGGGCATCACGCGAAATGATCGCGTCGATGTAGACGGGATTGTTGTGGACGGCTTGGCGCATCGCTGCGATTTCCGGGTCCCCCTCCGGTACCGAATCCATGAGGGGTAGGACTTCGAGCCCGTCGGCTGTCCCAATGATGTTCTTGGCGCGACGAGCAAGACTGAAGACGCTGCCCCTCTCCACGCCGGGCAGGGCGACCAGGGAAGACGTGACCTGTTGAACCTTGCGCAAGACGGCTGGGTCGAAGGCGTCGCCCGCTCTCGATGTGATCCCGATGAGCACCTGATGCTTCAAGCGGAACAAGCGCTCCGCATCTCGGGTGGCGGAAACGTACGGATGCTTCTGGGGCAGCGTCGCGTTGGGATCGACGACGACCCGGAGATTCCTGATCTGGAATCCGAGAACGCCGGACACGAGCAGGGCCAGCCCGATGACGACGAGTCGGAACCGCAGGACGCCTTCCACGTACTGCCTCATTCAGATATTCCCCCTCCTGGGTGCGGGGGGCGGGCGGGCGCCGTGGAGGCAACGTCGAGCACGCGCTCGAGAGGCAGGCGCGGTGCTCGCCCGGACGGGGAAGACGCCAATCCGAGGCGGAAGAGCATGATTGGGCTGTCGGCCACGCACTCGGGAAAGGCCTGCTTGAGCTCGCCGTCGAGCCGATCGAGCAGCCTCCGATGGCGGGCGCTCAACCCCTCGCCACCAATCAGGCGCCGTCGCAGCAGGAGAAATGTGGTACCGGTAATCGGCTGGAAGGCGACGTCGTGGCGCGTCGCGGTGAGCCAGAGTCGCTCCAGGACCTGGCCGCCTCGCACGAAATCTTCCCGCTGATCGCCCTGCACGCTCAGGAGCGCGATTGCCGCCGAGCGCCGGTAGATGGCGCGGGCGCGGTACGGGAGGAGGCGTGTGAGACCCAGCCCGGACGCGACGCGGGCCCATCGCCACGACCCGAGGAGACGGATGCCTGGACGCTCGAAGGCGGCCAGTTCGAGGGTTTCCGCCGGCATGCCGTCGCGATGCCGCTGGACCTCGAGAGGCGTCCAACGAATCCAGCGATACAAACCATCATGCAGGGCGCGATTCTCGAAGAGGATCTGATCATTTCGAGCGGCAAGGGTGGCGACCCGACCCTTCGCTGGCTCCGTGTCGATCCATGAGAGTCGCGTGCCAGCAAAGAGCGCGGGGAGGGACTGCAACTCCTCGCGGATGCGCACGGGTAGGGGCTCTGCCCGGTAAGGGCGGCGGTTCACACATCGGGCGGGAATGGCGTGGGCGAGGGGGTCAGCCGCGCCGGGCTCCGCCTCGAAGCGCATCCGGGCGACGACGCCTGGCATCTCGCCTGGCGGAAATAGGTCCACGATCGGCTTGAGGCCGAGCTGAGCTGAGGCGAGCGTCATGTTGGTGAGGACGGCTCCCAGGGAAACCCAGGAAGCTGTCGAGCGGACGTCGTACATGGACTCCGCCCGATCCGCGAGGAAGAAAACACGGAGGCATGTCTCATCCCATCCGAAGCGCCAGGGCTGACAGTTGTCGCCCGAGGGGGCTTGAAGGCCGGCCTCGACGACGGCCGAGATCACCTGTCGAGATATGGCAGGCACCGAAGCTCCCGAGGTTTCCAGCGGTACGCGGGCTCGATCACCGGCGGGTCATGGCCCGGTGCAGCGGATGTGGGCCCCTTTTGAGGGAACGAGCACGGCGAAAGCGCGGAGGGTCCTCTCGCGAGAACCGGACGTCGAAGTCACGGCGTCGGCCATCGTCAAGGGCAGCCTAGATGATCGAGCGCATAAGTCAAGAATTTCGTCGCCCGGGAACTCTGCCCGCCCTGAGAGACACAGTGC
>WNFD01000294.1_pt1 | contig 49068 bp, 42 predicted proteins | sample 5400491 | NCBI WGS metagenome assembly WNFD01 (sample SAMN13153343, study PRJNA577476) | soil metagenome | isolation source: 120 cm saprolite under Douglas fir tree site 2 hole 2 replicate 2 | place: USA:California | collected 2015-04-18
CAACTGGCTCGCGACCGTGCCGGGTAAGGCGTATTTCGTCATTCTCAGGCTTTACGGCCCGGCTGAAAGTGCAATCGACAAGAGTTGGAAGCCGAGCGACATCACTCTGGTGAAATGAACCGAGGAAATGAAGCGACGCAGGTCTGGTTTGGGTCCAGGCCGTGTGAAAACGTTTTCACACGGCCTGGGTCATTCGCGACCGGGCCGAGCCAGCAACGAGCCCGGCCATGTCCGTTGTTCCGCTGCCGGCTCAACCGGTCGACGCAACACAGGCGTTAAACCTCTCTGCTGGGGTTTCAAATTGCAAGGTCTCACGTTGTCGTTCGTTTAGCTGACGAGCCACTTTGTTCAGATGGGCTTGCGAATGCACCGACAAGTCGGTGCCCTTTGGAAAGTACTGTCTCAGCAGGCCATTGGTGTTCTCGTTCGACCCGCGCTGCCACGGGCTTTGCGGATCGCAAAAATAGACGTCGATTTTGGTCGCCAACGTAAAGCGTCCCCGGTCCCAGGTCAGGGATTTATACAGCTCCTTTGGTAGCTTCTTCGCCTGCTTGATGAGCGCGGTGACTACCGTTCGGGTGTCCTTACCGGCCACCTTGGCCAACATCACGTAACGCGTATGACGCTCGACCAAGGTCGCGACGTAGCTGTTGTTCGGCCCGGACAACAGATCGCCTTCCCGATGGCCAGGCACCGCTCGATCTTCAACCGCTGCCGGTCGCTGACGGATTGAGACGATATCCTTGATATGCCCCCGTCTATCGCCGTTCGGATCAACCGGTTTGGAGCGACGCATCGAGCGCTTCGATCGAAGATGACTAAGCAGCTCTTTCTTGAGCACGCCACGTGTTTGTACAAATAAGCTGCGGTAGATCGTCTCGTGTGACACCTGATTACACTCGTCCTCAGGATGCGTTCTCTTCAGCCATCCGGCTATCTGCTCGGGCGACCAATCCAATCTGAGCTTCCCCGCCACAGCTCGCCGTAGCCGCGGACTGGTCGCCAATTTACAACATTTTGGACAACGAGCTCGCGCCCAGGCGTTCTCGTCCGCATCCGCATTTGGCTGCGTGCTAATGAGTCCACGCCCTAGGCCCCAAAATGCTAAGAGTGATGAGATTGGTTCAAGGGGCACGTCCGATGGCAAAACCTCAACGCATAATCCCAGCTGACATGTTGGTGGAACAGCTGGCGCGCGCAAAGCATCTGGCCGAGAAGATGGCACGGGTGCTCAACAATGAAGAACAGTCCGACGTGGCTGTGGCCGTCGCGCTGCTGACGAGCGGCGTCGTAAATCACTATGCCGGCGATCCGGCTAAGGCCAATGAGCTCATGACCAAAATTCGCGGGCTTGAGGATCGGCTTTTGACCAAGAGTCTCCAAGCCGGCGATCTCACGATGCAGTAGGCGATCAGGCCGCCACCCTGTCCTCCTTGTCGGCGCCGCGCGCGACGATCCGCAGGGCGTCGTCGGGCAAGGGTCGCTGCAAAGCTTTCGCCTCGTCCCATGGCGCGCGCATCCAGACGTCGCGCTCTTCGCCGGTGGTCAGGATCACCGGCATGGCCTTGGAATGGATCGGCTTGACTACGGTGTTCGGCGCCGTCGTGAGAAAGCCGTACACTTGATGCGGTCCGGGGATCGGTTTCGATTTGGTGCCGCGATCGCCTTTGAATTCGGTCCAGATCCCGGCGAAGGCGAACAGGGCCCGGTTGTCGTTCAAGGCAAACCACACGACATCCTTCTTGCCGGTCGCGGGATTTGGCTCCGGCGCGTATTCGGCGAAGCTGTTGGCGGGAACCAGGCAGCGGCTTTCCGGCTTCAGCCAGCCGCGCCAGTGTGGCGACGTGGTGTTGCGAATGTTCGTCACGGGCGGACCGGGCGTGCGCAGTGGTGGCGGCATGCCCCAGCGCATCATCACCATTTCGCGTTCGGCGCCAGCGTTGCGCACGACGGGAGCCGGATAGTCGGGAAACACGCCTGGCATGCTTGGAAGATTGCCGGCGCTGTCGCTTGCGACCCCAAACAATCTGCGGATCGCGTCCTGGCTAGTCGTGATGCTGTAGAGATTGCACATGATGAAACACTATCAACATTGGAACATCTAAAATAGCCATGCTTCTTTCGAACGCCACCTCCGAAGAGGTGCGTCGCTATTGCCGGGGATAAGTTCTTGCTCGCGGAAACAGGAAATGTTCGCCTTGGGGAGAAGGTGAACTGATTCGGTTCCGAGGTTCGAATGTCGAGGTCCGCGGTAGCGCGCAAATTTACCGTCATCGAAAAGCGGCGCGAGCCTTTCCGAACGCTGCGCGGCTGGGCGATCGCTTTGTTGCTGGAGACCGGCGCGATCCGTGAATGCGTTGATCATAGCCATCTCTGTGATGCGACCGATCCCGACGCCTGGCGCCAGGCGCGCCAGATTGCCTCAATTAATCCCTTTAAAGGTGCATCGCCGGCCGAGGCCGTCGCTATGATTGAGGATATCATGGCCTCGATCGGCGACACCTGTCCTGAATGTAAGTGATTCACTTCTTGGAACTTTTCGGGTTCCGTCTCCATATCGGACTCGTCCCTGCAGTCGTATGGAGTATGGAACGATGGCCCCTCGCGCCAATTGGAAGGGCTTTCTGAGATTATCGCTGGTGACCTGTCCGGTTGCGCTTTATCCGGCGACGTCCGAAGCCGAAAAAATCAGTTTCAATCAGATCAATAAGAATACCGGTCACCGCATTCGCTATCTGAAGGTCGATGCCGACACCGGCGACGAGGTCTCCTCCGCGGACATCATCAAAGGCTACCAGGTCGACAGGGACCGCTATCTCGAGGTCACCAAGGACGAACTCGAGAACATCGCGCTTGAATCGACGCGCACGATCGACATTGATGAGTTCGTGCCGCGCAAGGAGATCGACGATCTTTATTTGGTGCGCCCCTATTACATCGTGCCCGACGGCAAAGTTGGTCACGACGCCTATGCCGTGATCCGCGAGACCATCCGTTCACTCGACAAGGTGGCGCTGGCCCGCGTGGTGCTCACCAGCCGCGAGCATGTGATCACCCTCGAAGCGCGCGACAAGGGCTTGATGGGCATGCTGCTGCGCTACCCCTATGAGGTGCGCGATCAGGCGGAATATTTCGATGAGATTCAGGATGTAAAGATCACGAAAGACATGCTGGACCTGGCGAAGCACATCGTCGAACAGAAGTCCGGCCACTTCGATCCGTCGAAATTCGAGGATCATTACGAGGCCGCGCTGCAGGACCTGTTGAACAAGAAGCAGAACGGCCAGGCGATTCCGAAGGCTAGTCCGAAGCGCAGCGACAACGTCGTCGATCTGATGGCGGCCCTGCGCGCCAGCATCAAGGGTACCGGCAAGAATACCACCACAAAGGCGAAGCCAGCCAAGACGAAGGCGAAGACAGCCCGACGGAAAGCCAGCTGACGCATCGCCGCACGAAATCCTCGGCAGCATCTTGTTAAGCATTTATGGAAGGCGCCAGGAAACAATCGAAGGCGCCGCACGTTTCCTCACCGACAGCTCAGCAACGAGGGTTCCGCGATGGCGCAAACCTTCCCCTGGCCAGTTACCGATGATGAGTTGGTGGTCAACCGGGCGCTTGAGAATGTGGCGGCGGCCTATGGTGATGCGGGGCGTTTGGAAGAAGCCTGGTTACGTAAAACTGCCGCGAACCTGATCTTCGAGGCCTACGATCAGGGTATTTGTGATGAGGACGTGCTTGTTCATCAGGTTCTCAAGACCTTGAGGCGCGGTCGGCCCTGGTATCTGAGTGGGGCCGAATTTCTCAATCGGATCAACCACTAAATGGAACGATTGACTCTTGCTGGGCGTTGGGTGTTCTCTGTTCGTTCTCATTGCACCCCTACGGTCCAGCGCGCCCATGAACCCGGTTCGACGTCCTCATTCAGGTTCCGATCACGACGGCATCCTTGCCGAGCGCGGACGCCCGGTGATGGTCGTGCGGCGTCATCCAGAAAACGGCGCGCCGGTGCCGGGTTATCTGACCTGGGGATTGATCCCGCGTGACGCCGACACACGGCCCGACATCCAGCCGATGAACGCGCGGGCGGAGACAATCGCCGACAAGCCGATGTTCCGCGACGCCTATCGCAAGCGCCGCGGCATCGTGCCGATCGACGCGTTTCACCAGAAGGACGCCAAGGGCAAGCTGCACACGATCAAACGCGCCGACGACGAACCGCTCGCCATCGCGGCGATCTGGGAGAACTGGAAAAATCCGGACACCGGTCAGTGGGAGCGGACCTTCGCCACGATCACGGTGCCGGCGAACGCAGATGTCGATTCCGTGCATGATCGCATGCCGCTGGTTCTGGAGAAAAAGGATCTCGAGCGCTGGCTCGGACCCGAGGAAGATCCGCGCGATCTTTTGAAGCCGAGCGCCGATGATGTATTGCAGGTGGTTGCCATGGGTAAGCGCCCGCGTCGTCGCTAGGTGAACGATGCAAGCGCTTGAACTACACGCCTCCGCCCTTTCCCAACTTCGCCGCAAGATCGAGCGCCTCGGCACGGCGGGCGCCGAACGGCGGATGCTGGCGTTCGGGATCGAGGCAATCGATCACGCCTTGCCCGGTGGCGGTCTCGCCCTGGGCGCCGTGCATGAAATCACCGAGCAGGGGACGGATGGCGCACGCGCCTCGCTCTCGGCGCTGTTCGCGGCCGGCATCCTTGCCCGCCTGCCAGGGCCTGTCATCTGGTGCCTGCATAGCCGCGATCTGTTCGCGCCGGCGCTGGCGCGGGTCGGCCTGCATCCGGACCGCGTCATCTATTGCGAGACCTGGAAAGATGCCGACGTGCTGCCGGCGATGGAAGAAGGGCTGCGCCATGGCGGCCTCGCGGGCGTGGTGGGCGAACTTGTACGGTTACCACTAACGCCGTCGCGCCGGTTGCAACTGGCGGCGGAAGCCTCGGGCGTTATCGCTTTCGCCCTGCGGCGCTCGGGCAGCAGCGCGGACGAAGCCAATGCGTGCGTCTCGCGCTGGCGGATTTCTCCCGCACCTTCCGGGCCGATGGTCGGGTTTGACATGGGACGTGCCCGCTGGCGCCTTGATCTTTTGCGCTGCCGGGGCGCGGAAGCCAACACCTTTACTGTGGAGGCTTGCGATGCGACGGGTCGTCTCGCTGTTCCTGCCGACCTGGGCGACCGATCGCCTCAGGCGCCGGAATGGCGGCTTGCCACAGCCTGAGGTGCCGCTGATCACCGCGATGCAGGATGGCAATCAGCGGGTCATCGCCTCGGTCGATGAAGCGGCGCGGCGATTGAGGTTGCGCCCCGGCATGACGATTGCGCACGCCCAGTCGCTGGTGCCCGCTTTGCAGATTCACGATGCGATGCCGCACGAGGATGAAGCATCGCTCGCGCGCCTGGCGCTCTGGTGCACGCGCTATTCGCCGCTGGTGGCGACCGATCCGCCGGACGGGATATTCATCGACATTGCCGGCTCGGCGCATCTGTTCAAGGGCGAGACGGCGCTTTTGCAGGATGTGAAGACCCGCATGGCGGCGTCAAAAATCGCGGCGCGTGCGGCGGTCGCCGACACGCCGGGATGCGCCTGGGCTATCGCGCGTTATGGCAAGGACGAGATCGTCGCACCCGGCCGGGCCTCCGAATTGCTCGGCAGCCTGCCCGTGACGGCACTGCGGCTGGCGCCCGCGACGGTGGAGAGTCTGCATGATGTCGGCATCGAGAGCATCGCGCAGCTGGCGAGCAAGCCGCGCGCGAGCTTGCAGACCCGCTTTGGCTCCGGGCTGCTGCTGCGCATGGATCAGGCCCTCGGTTCAGCCGCCGAGGTGCTGATCTCGATCGTCCCGCCGGAGGTGCCGCGCAGCAAACTGCGCTTTGCCGAACCGCTTAGCGATCCGGACAATTTGCAGCGCGTCATCGGCATCCTGTGCCAGAGTCTCGCGGCCGATCTTGAACAGCGCGGCGTCGGCGCGCGGCGGCTCGATCTTGTCTTCAAGCGGGTCGACAATATCGCCCAGGCCATAAGGATCGGCACCTCACGCCCCAATCGCAACGCCGCGCATCTCGCCAAGCTTCTTGCCGAAAGGTTGGTGCTGGTCGATCCCGGCTTTGGCATCGAGGAAGCCACCCTCACCGCGTCCTGGATCGAGGCGTTGACCGAACGCCAGACCATCGGCGCCCATGTGGCGAAAGCCGGCGAGAGTGCGGATGTCGGCGAGCTCGTCGACAGGCTGCGCGTGAAACTCGGCGCCGAGCGCGTCTTTCGGGTCGAGCCGGTGGAAAGCGATATTCCCGAGCGCGCGGCGAAGCGCGTGCCCGCCATGGCGGAAGCGAAGGGCATCAACTGGCCCGATGATCTGCCGCGACCCTCACGACTTCTGACCCCACCGGAACTGGTGAATGCGATGGCCGAGGTGCCGGATGCCGCGCCAAGATTGTTCGTCTGGCGCGAGACACGTCATCGCATCGTCAAGGCGGACGGGCCGGAACGCATTCTCGGCGAGTGGTGGGTAAGCGACAGGGACATCGGGCTGCAGCGCGATTACTACCGCGTCGAGAACATCCAGGGCGAACGGTTCTGGCTGTTTCGTGATGCGCCGGCTGAGCAGGGGGGCCGCTGGTGGCTGCACGGGATCGGTGACGCATGAGCTATGCCGAATTGCAGGTGACAAGCCATTTTTCTTTTCTGCGCGGCGCCTCCAGCGCGGAAGAGCTGTTTGCGACAGCATCCTTGCTCGGCATTCCCGCCCTCGGCATCACCGATCGCAATTCCCTGGCCGGCATCGTACGGGCGCATGAAGCGGCGAAGGTGACTGGCGTGCGGCTCGTGGTCGGCTGCCGGCTCGATCTGACCGATTTTCCTTCCTTGCTGGTCTATCCCGCGGATCGCGCGGCGTATGGCCGGCTCTGCCGTTTGCTGACGCTTGGCAAGACACGCGCCGGCAAGGGCAAATGCACGCTCTGTTTCCGGGATGTCGCGCAATGGAACGAAGGGCTGCTCGCGATCATGGTCACCGACAAGCCTGATGCGCGGCTTGCGGAAAGTCTGGCAAAGTTTCGCACTGTGTTTGGTGATCGCGCTTATTGCGCGCTGACGCGGCGCTTCCGTCCCAATGACGCTGCCATCCTACAGGCGATCGCGACTACCGCCGCGCAGGCCGGTGTGCCAACGGTCGTCACTGGCGATGTGCTCTATCACACGCACGAACGCCGCAGGCTGCAGGATGTTGTCACCTGCATTCGCCTCAAGACGACCATCGACAGAGCCGGCTTTCTGAAAGAGCGCCATGCCGACCGCTTTCTTAAAACCCCCGCCGAGATCAAGCGATTGTTCCGGCGATTTCCGCAGGCGCTCGCCCGCGCGCAGGAAATCGCCGCGCGCTGCACCTTTTCGCTGGATGAGCTGACCTACAGCTATCCGACCGAAGCGCTGGACGGGCTGTCCGCACAGGAACGTCTGGAGAAACTCACCTGGGAAGGGGCCGCGCAGCGCTATCCGAGCGGCGTACCGGACAACGTCATCATGCAGTTGCGGCACGAATTGAACCTGATCGAGCGCATGCAGTACGCGCCCTACTTCCTGACCGTGGATTCGATCGTGCGCTTCGCGCGCTCGCAAAGCATTCTTTGTCAGGGGCGCGGTTCGGCCGCCAATTCGGCCGTGTGCTTTGTGCTCGGCATCACCTCGATCGATCCCGTGCGGCAGGGACTGCTGTTCGAGCGCTTCGTTTCGGAGGAGCGCCGCGAGCCGCCCGATATCGATGTCGATTTCGAACATGAGCGGCGCGAGGAAGTCATTCAGTGGATTTACGAGACCTATGGCCGCACCCGTTCCGCCCTCACCTGCACCGTCACGCGCTATCGCGCGCGCGGCGCGGTGCGCGAGGTCGGCAAGGCGCTTGGTGTGCCGGAAGATATCACGGCTGCGCTTGCGCGCCTCACCTGGGGCTGGAACGACGATGGGGTTTCCGACGCCGAGCTGAAGGAACTCAATCTGAACACGACCGACCGCCGGCTGCGCCTGACGCTCGATCTGGCGAAGGAATTGATGGGCACCCCGCGGCATCTGTCGCAGCATCCGGGCGGCTTCGTGCTGACGCTTGAACGGCTTGACGAAATGGTTCCGATCGAACCGGCCGCCATGGACAACCGGCAGGTGATCGAATGGGACAAGGATGATATCGATGCGCTGAAATTCATGAAGGTCGACGTGCTGGGCCTCGGCATGCTGGGCTGCATGAACCGGGCCTTCGATCTTCTGAAAACATCCAAGGGCATCATTCTCGATCTCGCCACCATACCCGCCGAAGATCCCGCGACCTACGAGATGATCCGCTGCGCGGACACCGTCGGCGTGTTTCAGATCGAAAGCCGCGCGCAGATGGCGATGCTGCCGCGCCTGGCGCCGCAGCGTTTCTATGATCTCGTGATCGAAGTCGCGATTGTGCGGCCGGGGCCCATTCAGGGCGACATGGTGCATCCCTATCTGCGCCGCCGTGAAGGCAAGGAGCCGGTGGTGTTTCCCAAGCCCGAACTCGAGAAAGTGCTTGGCAAGACGCTGGGCGTGCCGCTGTTTCAGGAGCAGGCGATGCAGGTCGCGATGGTGGCGGCCGGCTTTTCGGCGACGGAAGCCGATCAGTTGCGCCGGGCGATGGCGACCTTCAAGCACACCGGCGGCGTCAACAAATTCCGCGACAAGCTGATCAGGGGCATGATCGACAACGGCTATGACGCGGCCTTTGCCGAACGCACCTTCAAGCAGCTGGAAGGCTTCGGCTCTTACGGTTTTCCCGAAAGCCATGCCGCCTCCTTCGCGCTGATTGCCTACGCCTCAAGCTGGATGAAGTGCCATCATCCGGACGTGTTCTGCTGCGCGATCCTCAACGCCCAGCCGATGGGTTTTTACGATCCTTCGCAATTGGTGCGCGACGCGCGCCAGCACGGTGTCATGGTGCGTCCGATCGATGTGAATGCCTCGGCGTGGGACTGCGCGCTCGAACCGCTCGATGGCGAGCGGTTTGCGGTGCGGCTTGGCCTGCGCATGACGCGTGGCCTCGCCGAAAACGACGGAAGCCGGCTCGTGGCCGCGCGCGCTGAGGCACCGTTTACCAGCATCCTTGAACTTTCGCGCCGCGCCGCTCTCCATCCCGGCGCGCTGGTGCGATTGGCGAAAGCCGACGCCTTTCGATCCATGGGCATCGGCCGCCGTGAAGCGGCCTGGGCGATCAAGGCGCTGCGGCCCGACAAGCTGCCGCTGTTTGAAGAAGCGGATCGCCGGGCCGCGGCCATACGGCCGGAGATCAACGAAGCGGATGTCGAACTGCCCGGCATGACCGGCGGACGCCAGGTGGTCGAGGATTATCGGTCGCATGGTCTGACCTTGCGGGCGCATCCGGTCTCTTTCCTGCGCGAGCAGCTCGGCCAAATGGGCATTTCTCCCTGCCGCGATCTTCGCCAGGCGCGCAATGGTTCGCGCCTCAGCGTCTCCGGGCTGGTGCTCGTGCGCCAGAAGCCCGGCTCCGCCAAGGGCGTCATGTTCATTACATTGGAAGATGAAACCGATATCGCCAACCTGATCGTCTGGCCGTCCATGTTTGATAAGCAGCGCCGTATCATCCTTGGTGCACAGATGATGGTGTGCCGCGGCCGGGTGCAATGCGCGAGCGGCGTCATTCATCTGATCGCGGAGCATCTGATCGACCAGACCGATTTACTCAACAGTGTCGGCGGCTGCAACGAGGTCTTCACCCCGTCGGCCGGACGTGGTGACGAGGCCCGGCATCCCGGCGGAGCTGATCCGCGTGGTGACGTGCCCATCAAAAAGGTGCGGGACATCTACATCCCGGACCTGCACATTGATACGATGAACATAAAGGCACGGAACTTCCGGTAGGCAAGTCGGCTTGCGTTCGTCGTGAGACTCCGCATCTTTGGTGACCGCATAAACAACAATAACGAACGCAATAAGCAAGAAGTTTGCAATATAAATGAGTGCCGAAACAACTTTGACTGCGCGGCACGCATCATTTCTGTAGATCAGTAGATTTATTCTCGTTACCGAATCCACCATGGCAAAGTAGCTTCGCCCCGACAAAAAATTGAGCAGGAAAAGGATGAGTGCAAGAAAAATAAGAACGTAGACAACCGCTACCCACAGGTTCGGATATTCGTTGAGAACACCAAATCCGCTGGTCAAGCAAGCAACAAATGTGGGGGCCAAACCAGCGACCTCAACCGCGCCGCCAACAATACCTTTTACCTGAGCTTTAAGAGTGTCGTGATCAAGCCCGGTTACTCCTCGATAGCTTTCCAGATCCCTTTCGACGCTGCTGGAGATGGCTTCGTCGGATACGGGATTATAGTATTCAACAAGAAGCGCGAAGGCGGGTGGAATAATAGCGAGAACAGCTGATGACGGTGTCATCCTTCAGCTCACATGAACGACGATCTGAAATGGAATTTTTGGATCAGTTTCGGGGAGAAAAGTTGTATTGAGGGCCGGTTGGCTCAAAATTTTATCGAGCTGAATTGGCTCCTTCGGATTTGCCGGACCTCCCTTGTGTGCAATCTCGCATTCAAGCGTTGCCGTACCCTTGCTGGCAATGGCTCCCAAGGTCGACTTCGTCCAGTTGGTTTGCGAGTTGCCACCAAGCTTAAATTCAAGACGCTGTTGGCCATTAGGAAGAAGTACTTCCACCTTGACCACCTTTGGAAGCTGACAAACATTCTCGATAGTCACACGATTCCACGGTGTGTTCGTAGTGCTGTCGATTTTTGAGATTGATTGTCCTAAACCGTCAATGACTTCAAACGTGACGCGGAATTTCCCACCGACGAGGATCGGTTTCACAACATTCCCCCCAAACCCTTCTTCTTTTATTAGTTTCCCGGCACAAACTTCTTTTGCACGATCGCCATTTTTATATCGTCAAGGAGGGCGGTTGTATCGGTCTCGTCCATGGCCAAAGTCCGCGAAACAGCATGGAGGATTACCGGTCGAAACGGACCGTCGAAGAAATATGGCTGCGGAATGCTCACACTTATATTTTCGCCGCCCTCTTCAAGGGTTCGGACCGGTTTTCCCGTGACGGCCGCCCAAACGACGACCTTGCAGTTACGGCTTGTAAGCTCGGCTCGACATGCTTCAAAGGTGGGTACGACCGGCGAAGTGAGCAGCTTCGATATGGAGTGTCCTCCAGGACCAAAATGGTGCTCGGTCTCTTCATCTTGAGTCCCGTAAGCGTCGATGGATCCCGTAAACTTTTCGCCGGTTTGAAGGAAGGCTCGTTCAGCTTCTTCGACAATCTTCGCGACGTCGTCGCGCGCTACCCGACCTTGCCAATACACAGTAAGATCACTTGAGTAGCTGTGCAGAAACCCGCCCAGTCGAGGGCCCGCCAGCTCGTTTGCGAAATACCATAGGCCTGGAGACATAGAATCTCCACTTGCGCTAATCATCGCACCCCCATATGTCTCAGAACCATCTGGGAGCCTCGATGTTCCTAGGCCCCCCAATCCCCATGATCCAGAAACCACCGTAAATCTTAGTGTTTAGCCTATCACATTGCAATGCCGAACAGACACGATTCGGAGAGCGTACGGCAAGTCTCGCGTTTGGGTAGTACTGAAAAACGGCACATCGTTCCGTAAATATCCCCTCATTTGGTTTATTTTTGCCTAATTCTACTGCAACAGCCTCCCGTTGAGGCTGCTTCTGCCTCTTGTCAGCGCACTCGTTTCAAACCACGCAGGTCGTGTGTACTGCGCCAATTGCGTCCTGTTTTTCACCCTGAGGAGTAGATCGACGTCAGCTACTTGATCGTCGGGCCTTCTATATTCGAGGAGATGCGCCGCATCTTCCTGAGACCACATATGCTTACTTGTCGCCGAAGTTTGCAGCGCGCCGATGGTGTGATCCACCTAATCGCCGAACATCTGCGCGATGAGACAGAGCACTCAGTAGCGGCGCTAGAACCAGAGCTTCACTCTCCAGCCGGGCCGCAGCGACGAAGCGCGGCATCCGGGCATTCCCCGACCTACGCGCAATGACGTGCCGAGCAAAAAGGTCCATGACAACTACATCCTGGACCTGCACATCGACACGTTGAATGTGAAAGCGCGGAACTTCCGATGACCTTGCTTTAGCTCGTTTCCCATATGCGGGGCCAGTTTTTTGTCTATTATCAACTGCTTAGAAGATTCTGTCAGGCAGACGATGTAGTCACGGTTGCATTGAGCTCGATTGCGCGCTGTGATGTCGTCAATTCGGCCTGTTGGGGGAAAAAGATTGTGGCTGCCGATATTCGTCAAAAGCTGATTGGTCTATTGGATTATGTGGAGCAAGTCGTTCGTCTCGATGAACGGGTTGCTTTCAAGCTTTCAGAATACCGCTTGCCGGACGGTGCCACTTTTGCCGTGTCGCAAGATGACACGCAGAATCTTCCCGGCGTACGCCACGATCATAACGACGAAGAGGGACCGGTTTGGCTGGAAGTCGACCGGCTTTCACGAAAAGAGCCGCCGGCCCGACCTGATGAAATAGCCGATTGGATCGCGATATCGAGCGACCCAGCAAAGGCACCCGACATCCGATCTGAGCGATTAATAACGGTGACCGCCATTGAGAAAGAAGCTGCGATTGCCTCAGGCACGGTTCGGACGGACGATGTGCTTGAAGCGCCAAGAAAGCGCGGCGAATCCGCCAACGCGCCGCCTCAGTACGATCTAAAACTTCGGCTCGAAGACCGTCCCGCGATTTTGGAGCAGATCCATCGTTGGATTGCCGGGCCTTGGACAGAGTGGTCTGCATCCGAGCTGCCGCGACGTCGTACGATATCTCTGTATCAAAGACTCTACAAAATCTTCCAGCTCCTTGAGGTCGGCGGCGCCGAGAGTCCCATCGAAGTCATATGGGGGATTGGTGGTGTCAATTGGCAGAAAGATGGACGCATTGTTGATCGCCCGCTGCTAGAACGTCGCGTCGACATCGAACTCGACGATAAGCGCGGCGGCTTAATCAGAGTTCGCCCAGCTGGCGCCGATGCTCAATTCGATCTAAAACCTTATGAAGAACTCGGCTGCGCAAATCTTCCCAGCCTAGCCGACTTAATGCGACGCGAGATTCGGCGGGCTGGGGAAAATGAGGGAGTTTCTCCGTTCGCACGCGAGAGCTTTGAACCAATCCTGTCAGCCGCGGCAGCTCGCCTTGATCACGACGGATGCTATGCTCCCGAACACGTCGACGTTCCCGATTCCAAGGCAAAGTCAGCGGTCACTCCGCTCACCGTGACGGATAGATGGGTTCTCTTCGCGCGGCCGCGGTCGCAACATATTGTGCTCCAAGATATTGATCGCTTACGCACGTCAACCGCGGCCAAAGAGACCCTTGAAGGGCTTCCCGAACGTCTTGTGACTGAACCGGCCAATGAAGTCTCACCCGACGGCTGGCTGCCGCTCAGCACCCGCATCGGTGGTTCGGGTGAACCTTTAGCGCCGGCCGAACAGAGTAGCGATCAACTGGACGTGTTTTTTCCAAAACCGTTCAACGATGACCAGTTGGAGATTATCCGCCGATTGTCTAAAGCCGACGGCCTTGTTGTCCAAGGCCCTCCCGGCACCGGCAAAACTCACACGATCGCCAACCTGATTTGCCACGCGATGGCGACGGGCCAACGCGTATTAGTGGTGTCTCGCGGCGAAGCCGCACTTTCCGTCCTCAAGGAACAGCTTCCGAAAGAAGTTCAGCCCCTTTCCATCGCCGTGCTTTCAAGCGAGCGAGAAGGGCTCCGGCAGGTCGAGGGGGCAATCCGCGAGATCCAAGGCGTTGTGGAAGGGACTCAGCCCCAAAACAGACGAGCGACGATCCATCGACTGGAAGCAGAATTGGATGGATTGAGAAATCGCGTCACAGTGATCGACGCCGAATTGGATGAGATTGCCTTGGCGCACCTGACCAAGGTCGGGCCACGGGGTGACCTTCCCGCCGAGCTTGCTAAGCGAATTGTCGCGGAACGCGAGGCTTTTCGTTGGTTTATTGATCGACCTGCGCTTTTTGCGGCAGAAACGGCGCTCGACGAAAAAGACGTAGCAGCGTTATTCGCGGCACGTATCCGGTGCGGTGATCTGATCGATCACCTGCACGTAACGCTGCCCTCTCCTGCGGATCTTCCCGACGCCGCTGACGTCGCAGGTTGGCACAACGATCTCGTCGCCGCCGCCGAGCACCATCAGGCCGCCGCTGGCGGCCCCGTCCGCAATCTTAAGGTCACCCCAGCCAATACGACAAGCGCACTAGCTTGCGCGCATATGCTCGATAGTCTGAAGCAAGCGTATCAATCGGCAACGGACACGTCGTGGCTTGATCCTTTCCGACGCGCGCGCCTTTCCGGATCGGCAAACGTCTGGAGCGAACGTTTGCAAGAGCTCCTTACGGAATGGACCGCCGTCGATCTCGAGCGCGCCCAGCTGATGCGGCGGTCCGTAACAATACCCGAGGGTTTGATCGACAACGCTGACGGTCGTGAAGCCATAACTCGAGCCATTGCCGGGCAGCGGTTGTGGCCCTTTGTATCGATAGGCAAAGGGGCCGCGAAAGCACTGGTTGCTGACGTTCGCATCAATGGTGGTCCGGTCAAAGATGATGACGCTGCCACATGGCAACATGTGCAGGCCGTTATTTCAAATCTCGTGCGGCAGCGAGAACTGCGCGCACAATGGGATGCCTTTGCTGCCGAGGTAGGCGCTCCTCTTTGGGCCAGCGCTAAAACGTCGATCGAACTTGCGAAAGGCGTCTTGACGATTTGTGATGATGCACGTCAAAACGCCTCATCACTTTCAAACCTAATGTCGAATGAATTCGCGCCCGAGCGATTAGCAAACGATCCCGCCCTTTGCGAAGCGATCTCAAATCAAATACGGGCTGCAACCACCAGCATCCGGCTGGCCGCTGCTGAGCAACACCGCCAGCGCTTGCTGGGCATTTTTGGGAGTAATGATCGAATCTCCACGCTTGCGAGACAGCTTTTTCAGGACGTCCTCGGAAGACCTGCTGTTACCTCAGACAAGATTGCTCAAGTATGGAGAAGCCTGCTCAACCGCCTTGCCGGACTTAAAGAACTTACGCCCGACTTCGCGACAATCGCGCGTGTAACGGGCGCGATAGCCGATGCTGGCGCCCCCTCATGGGCGGCGGTGCTGGCGACCGAGATCACTGTAGGGGACGATCCCCGGACGTCTTCCAATTGGCGAGAGGCTTGGGACCATGCTGCGGCCGACGCCGCACTGACCCGCATCGATGCTAGAGACCATCTAATGAAGCTCGCGCTCGAGCGCGAAGCGGCAGAAAAACGTTGCCGGCAATTATTCGGGGAACTGGTACGCGAGCGAACCTTCTATCAACTGGAGCGTCGTCTATCGCCCGCCATTAAAACCGCGCTCGTAGAATTTGTCCGGGCACTCGCAAGGATAGGCCGCGGCACAGGAAAGACTGCATGGACACATCGACGAACGGCTCGCGATGCTATGGCAAAATGTTATAGCGCCGTGCCGTGCTGGATAATGCCGACCTGGAGGGTTGCGGAACAGCTGCCCGCTGAGCTGGGGGTGGTTGACCTTGTGATCATCGACGAGGCGTCCCAGTCAGACGTGACCGAATTGCCCGCGCTCCTGCGAGGGAAGAAGATCCTCGTCGTCGGCGATGACCGACAGGTCAGTCCCACCGCGCCTTTTGTTACCCAAGAGAAAATCGCCCAACTTCGACACCATTACTTGGGCGACATGCCTTTCAATAGCCTCATGGAGCCGGGTGAAAGCATCTACGACTTGATGCGGGCGGTTTTCCCGAACGAGCGACTGATGCTGAAGGAGCATTTCCGTTGCGTCGAGCCGATCATCCGATTCTCGATGCAGTTCTATCCTGAAAAAATGATCCCTCTGCGAGTTCCGGAGGCCCACGAACGTCTTGATCCTCCACTTATCGACATTTATGTGCCACACGGCCGCCGTGGGAAAAAGAAAGTCAATGCAGCGGAATCCGATGTTATTGTGGACGAGATTGCCAAGCTGACGGCTCGGACCGAAATGCGCACGCGTACGATCGGCGTCATTTCTTTAATAGGAGCGGAGCAAGCCGAATTTATTCGTTCTCGTCTATCCGAGACAATCGGCGAAGAGATTATGCAACGTCATTCGATACTCTGTGGCGACAGTGCGACGTTCCAGGGAAGTGAGCGGGACATCGTCTTTTTATCGATGGTCGCTGATTCTGCCAATAAAACGGCTCTAACCATGCTCCGCTATGAGCAGCGCTTCAACGTAGCGGTATCGCGAGCGAGAGATCGCGCCGTCCTTGTGAGGTCCGTGCGACGAGAAGAACTCAATCCCAATGATCTCAAGGCTCGCTTAATTGCGCATTTTGAAAATCCGATGCCCGAAATCGAAGGCATTGAAGACGCCTTAGCCATTTGCGATTCCGACTTCGAGCGCGATCTTATGGGGCGTTTGCTCAAGCTTGGCTATAAGGTCCAGGGGCAAGTCGGCTCGTTGGGCTATCGGATCGATATGGTCGTGGAAGGCGCTAACCGGCGACGCCTCGCTGTTGAATGCGATGGAGACCGCTATCATGGGCCTGAACAATGGCGCCAAGACATGCGGCGACAACGTGTCCTCGAGAGGGTTGGTTGGAGGTTTTGGCGCTGCTTCGCGTCCAGCTTCTACCGAGATCCCGAGGGCGTGATGAGCGACCTCCTGGGAATGTTGTCCCGTATGGGTATCGAGCCAATGACTGAACAAGATGCAGGCCAAACGCAAAATCGGTTTACTGAGTATCGTACGATTTCCCCTCCCGACGAAGTACCGGTATCGGCGACCCAAACGGTGGATATCGATCAGCCGAGTTCCACGCGGTCTGAACCGCTGGCCGCCGTCGGTCTGGGTGACAAGGTCGTTCTTTTCTTCGCGGACACAAACAAGCGGCTCTCAGCCCGCCTGTTCGAAGACGGAGAAGATCTTGAAAAAGGGCGCCTCTCAATTCACTCCCTGCTTGGGCGCGTAGTTTCTCGCAGCGAAGAAGGCGATGAAATCGAGTATTCCGAAGGTGGACGCGCGCGCAAGGTTCTAATCGAGAGCGTGGAAAAAAGCCTGATACTGGAAATAAATTCGGAAATAGACCCACAAGACCGATCTGAAGAATCGCGTCCTGCTGCAGCCGTGGGCTGACCGCTGGCCTAAAGCAAAAGGCACGCGACAAAACGTTTTTGCAATAAAACGTTTTTGCAATTCGTGCGAAGGCAAACCGTGGGGTCGCGGTCATCCCTCTTCCAAACGGGCAGTTGCTTGAAGGCGTCGGCAGGCACAAGGGACGCGCGTACAATTTCCTTCAAGGGCGCCAATTCAATACTCTGCTCGACCCTCACATGCTTCCATAGATTTCTAGACTAGCAAGAGGAAATGTGCGCGATAGTGTGCCTCGTGGTCGACGAGATTCCGGATACGGACGAGGCCCGCGACATACGCCAGAGTGCCAAAGCCATTGATGAGCTTGCGTTTAAATTATTGTCAGAGGGCAAATGGCAGGCCATGCTGGCAGCCGCTCAGGCACGCGATGAGCAAAGCACACTTTACGCCATGGCCCGGAGCGCGCACTTTACACCTTGAATGAGTCCTTCAAGCCGGACCCCGAAATCGATTTAGAGGCTACTTTGGGATTGATCCGCGTGACCCGTGAACAGATCCGTTCCCGCTCGTCTATTCTCGACGATCCGGGCAAGCCTCCCGGTCATTCGCTGGTGTGGGACGAGTGGACTAAAAGCACCAAAGAGTCACTGAAATACTTTGAGAATAGATTGAGCGCGTTGGGGAAGCGGCGAAGCCGTGGCAAGGGCCTATCCAAACGCCCCAAGCGCATGACAATAAAGGCGTTGCCACACTTAGGGCAGCGCGATAACTCCGCGGCATGTGCAACAATACCCTGAAAATCGTTGCCATGGGCGCGACTGAAGATACCGCGCAGGATTAGGGTCGCTAAAGGTCATCGTCATCTGGCGCCATGCCGTCGCGCCATGAGCTCACATCGACGCCGTAATCTGTGTCACCAAATGCAATGTTTAGAGGATCGTCTAACAACACCTGAATGTCGCAACGAAATGGAAACGATAAATCAGCCTCGGCCCCGTCGCCGCGACGCAAGTCGGAGTTTGATCCCCATTGCAGAGTTACTGCGATTGTTCCAGTTGTACGATACGTTATGAAGTGCACACCAATCGATTGCACCGACGTGTCGTCGACATAGACTTCTTCGACGCTATGATGGCTAGCAAGTTCATCGACTTCCTGAATGGTGTCAGTAATTAGTGCGTTCACCGCTGCATCATCAAGCTCCTGTTGAATAGCATCCAGGATTGTCGTGCGGCACTCGTGATAGGTATCAAGAAAGGTTCCAAACGCCTCAATAGTGCTAAACGCCGCCGCGTCTTGTTCGGCTTTCCCGTCAATAATTGTGTCTTCGCGGCCGTGCACATGCTTGCTGAGGTTATCTACCGCGCGGATCAGCTTTTGGCGAAGCGGCGTGACGTCGATTTGAAGCGTGTCTCTGACGAACGAGTCGCTTAGGCCGCCTTGTATCGCAAACACAATGCGTTGCCATCGCGTTGGCACATTATCCCGACGTTCTGAGACAAACCATCCCGCTTGAACTACCTGGTCGACAGGGGCGAGCGTACCGATTATGTGCTCGAACAAGATCCGCATCGCCGTGCAGAAGAAGTTAAGCCGCAACGGGTTGAAGACATCGGCTAACGCATGTTGCGCCCCCCTGATCGTGCTTTGCGAAAAAGCATCGATCGTTTTAGGCATCAGGGCGGCAAGTTGATCGTTCAGAGAAGGTGTAACCATTTTACGAAATCAGTAGGCTGACAGGGTAGTTGAGTACACCTGACGAGTGTTGGGCGGCCGCCACGAGCGATTGTCATAAAATGCTTTCATTAGACCTTGCCGCGACGTACGCGGCGCTCATATTAGTATTCAAAGCAGCGGAACATGCGGCTAACGAATTTGCCTTTGTGAAAGCGCCATTTTGGTTCGTCGTCCAGAACGGTAGTAAAAATATCCCCCGCCATGCTCACCCCCAAGCCGTAAAACATCCGCACCAGCACTAGATCGTAGACTTGGAACGCGAGATTGTTGAAGCGATTAAGCGTACCGACGCTTTCCATACCCGCGCCTTCGCCCTTGTCCGAACGTATCATCGCATTCTGGAATTGGGGCACCGCGGCATGCACATAGAGCGAAAGATCGCCGTAAAGCGACAGAATTGCCGCATTGGCTTCTTCAGGCTTCTCGAACTCATCGAAATATCGAAGCTCGCTTACATAATCCTCGAAGCGCTTGCTTCGGTCCGCGAGGCCCGCGAGCCTTTCCTTGAACGTCTTGGCATCCGCATGGAAGTCGCGCGAAGATAGTTTGACAGCCGCTTCAAGCAAGAACCGTAGTTCACGCCGCGCGGCGTTTTGCAGCCCTTCCTTTGCGTTCATCATGATCGCCAAGACCGACTCGCTAAGGTGCGGCGCAAAGCGAAACATGAGATAGTCCTCAGCGCCGGAGTAACGCGAGCCCTGCAAGCGAATGTACGTCTGCGCGGACAGCAGATCAGCCCCAATGCCTGCAAGGCAACGCAAGGCGTCTTGAAACGGCCGGCTATTCAGCGTGTCGTTCTCGTAATTCTCGCACTTGGCCCGCATGGAGCGGAAAATAACCTCGAGCGGGTTGTCGCCATCCTGATCGTTACTAGCCGCCGTCATCATCCCTCCTGATTCTTATTATGGAAGCATAGTGCTCCAGCAGGTAAATTCGTCAATTCCAAAGAGTTGCCAGAAGCAGAACGCAGCTTTCCGACGCAATGGCAAATGGCAGTTTCTGAACAAATGACGTCAGAAGTATTGTTGCGGATCGTGGAATGCCGACGACAGGTTTTGCATTCGTTGCATGATCGCGTCGATAATGGCGAGGGCATTGTCCATCAGGTCTGCATCGCGCGCCCGGTCGGCGGGGTACATTTTATTTCCGTGAAAGAGATTATTTCGGACCCGCCAAACGGCATCCAACAGTTGCATCGTCGTGGTTAGTGGGGGTGCCTGATTGCCGAACTGGGGCTGCGCGTCGTCTTGCACGAAAAGGTTTTTGGGCGGCCGCTCGACAAGTGTTGCCGCAACGTGTGCGTCGCGGACGCTTTCGAAGAAGTCGGCAGGCAAATCGGCGCACAGACTTTCGCGACACGCTTGGGCGACCCTCCCATGCTCGGTCCTGCGGAGATAGCCGCATTGCTTCATCGCAAACTCGAACCGGGCAAACGTCGCAAAGAAGCGGAGGGTAGCTTCTGGAGGCAGGCCATTGAGGAGTTCATCTGTTGTCAGCATGGGATACCCGCGTCGGACGTTGCACCGTGCCACCGATGATCAAGACACGAAATGCCATTTTAGGCCTTTCTTCTACTCTTTGGTGCTCCGTCCTCCGCGGGATTTGCCGATGGCTTGCGGTCCGTTTTTTTAACGCACCGTGCCATCGGGATGGACCTTCACGATCGTGCTGTCCAGGCTCACCGCTTCGATCTTGATGCGGACAATCTGCTCTTCCTGCATCTTTTTGAACAGCTTATCCAGCACGCCGGCTTTGGCCCAACGGTTCATGCGGGTACCGCCGACAAAGGTCGCCGGAATACCGAATTGGCCGGAGTTTGCGTGGAATAACGTCCTGAAAAGTTCGATTCCCAGTTAGGGTGGCCTAGTCACGTTGGCACGTTTTCAATACAGCAAGCACGTCGGCGCTGGCCGAAATCCATGGCGTTCGCGCTCGCTTCAACGCACTTACAGTCCTTGCGGGCATACGACGGCACGCACCTTCAAGCGGCCAGCACTTGCCTCAACGTCATTCTCCAGTGTCTTCGGATTTCCGCACTTCCGTCCGGGATCGTATACAACGCAAATTAACGTGTCGACGGTAGACATCTGCGCATAGCGCGCGGCGTCGATTGCAAGTTCATTGGCAACTTCTTTTTGTCCCAGGTTGTTACGCGTCATTTTTGCTTCAACAATGATCCGCTCGCGCGGCAAATAGAAATCTACGCGCGACGCGTTACCCGCATAGCTCGGAGTAAACTCTTCAGGCCGCACATCATCGAAGTGCAGCGTTAGAATCGCGTGCAGCAGATCCTGAACGTCGTATTCATCCTTGACCGCAAGAGGTGCTCTCCCGCGCTGGCGAACCTGAAACCGATCGACGAATAAAGGAAACCTCCGGCACAGCGCGATGATGCGATCCTCGGGCGTTGTCTCCGGCGAGCCTAAGACAATTTGGTCTGTTGCTCTGCGTGCCAAGACAGCCAGTGCTGCCGCCTCAGCCGCATCGTTAATCGGGATCGGCTGCGTAAAAGCCCGCGACAGAAGAGCTTGTTCCACGGCCGCGGCGTCGCCGGCTGCCGGCGCCATAAATCCAAGGTGGATCGCTGCGGCGAGTGTCAGATCAGCAATTCCTAGCGTGCCAACATCAAGTGAAGGAATTTGCTGTTTGCCTGAAGCCGCGGCGTCGACGGTAGCCAAGGCCACTTGCGCCGCTAGACGCGACAATGGCGTTCTAAACTGGCCTTGCGTCATGCCCCGCAAGATGGTGTTGGCAAGCCATTCTTGATGCTCCCTTGGCACGGATGGCAATGCGATGCCTGCCGCAACTCCAAGAATTTCGACGGGGTTAAAAATGAACGACTGCCGGTCTGCTGGATAGATCTCGCGCCCGCGAAGATGCTCAATTGCTTCGATCCACAGCGCGACGGTCGCGGAATCGGCGAAGTCCAGCACATAACCGAAGGCAGCGATCTCAGGAGTCCGGCGAAGAAGTCTGGCAGAGGTTTGCCGCAAAGAGTGCAGCATAGTGGACGGTAAGGGTGCCCCCGCGCGCACCAAGATACGCCGAGCAAGTCCGGTCGCTGGCTGAGGCCAAACGGATGGTGATTGAAGAACCGTGTTTGCGGCTTCCATGATGGCGGCGCTTGCACTGATGGCCAGCTGGCTCATAGGAACCATCGGCTCCACTTCAGCTTCACCGAAAGTGCCGTGGTCGAGAAGTCAGGGACGTCCTTGAGACGCCCGAGGAGCTCCGCGATCCGCTCTGAGTAGAAGATGGTTACCGGTGTGCTGGCTGGAAGCGTCGAGCGCCAGGACAAGCTGGTAAATTTCAGCGCTTGTTCCGCGAGGTAATCCACATCCTTGAAAGTCGAATCTTCATGCAAGGAAATAAGTAATGGTGCGGGCAACGGCGAGTTTTGACGCTTGATGAGCTTGCCGGAATTGACGGCTAGTAGACGTGTGGACCTGCCGATGCGCGCGATTGTGCCACGCATGGGCGCGAAAACACCTTTCCGGATATCGCTATCGCGCTTTATCGGCTCACCCTTCTCGCCGCGATCGAGAATAAAGAATGGATGATCATGGGAAACGGTAACGAAAGCCATTTGAATGTCTTGTTCGCTGCCGATTTCCCTCGTGCAGGCGAACACGATTTTCGCAACATCGACCCTCTTGAGGGGCCGGTGAGCATGAAATATCACGCGAACGGTATCGCCGGGTCGCCAGTTATTTCGTGTTTTCAGTTCTTTCAGAACGGCGAGCATCGATTCCCGCACCATGTCGGGATAGCCCGCGTAGTTACACTCCTTGGAGACATTTCCAAGCAGATAGGTCCCGTCGCCGCTGAACACGGTCGTGATGCCGACAAATCGTTGCCGATCTTCAAAGCGGCTTCCTGATAACTCGACGAAACCCATTCCGAGGACCAACTCGTCGCTGATCGCCTTATCTTGGTTCACCGTCCAAGGCGTCCCGTTCAGCTTGGCGTAGACCGACACCGAAAAATTCTGCAGCGTGTACTGAAGATTCCCCAGTGGCTGATTCACCGTCCACATACGGACTTCCTGAGCAGGAATGCCCAAGGTGAGAAGGAGCGCTTTCGTCCGTATGTAAGGGTTCTGAAGGCCCTTCAAGAAGGCATGCTCGTCGTAGAGCACGATAATGGCGCCCTGAACTTCTTCCCCAGAAGAGAGCTTTGCCTCAATGGCTTGGCGATAGGTCGCCTCGGCCGTAGCTTTGTCGGAAGTTGACACGGCGATCGGGCACATGACGAAATCAACACGGACCAAACCGAAGAGGTCGCGGAATCCCTTTGGAAAGCCGTAGGAGTTCGCCCCCAGTCCGTCACGGAAGGCTTTCAGAAATGCTTCTACCTTTCCTTGCGTCGATGCTGGGAATACGACAAGCAGCTTTGGAGACTTGTTCGTAAAGGTGGCGCGGTCATAAGGCCCGAATTGCGACAGGCCGGGCCAAGCGTAGGCAGTGCTTTTCGCACCAGTTCGATCAAACACATAGTCGACTGGCGGCGTAACATAAACGCTGCGCGCGCTGTCATCGTTCTTCAAAACAATCCGATCTCCCACCCGAGCTTGAATGCCTTGCGCTATGGGCAGCGGCGTTTTGGCTAGGTGAGTCCCCATCTTGCCGACGATACCGTCAAACTCGGGCCCCAAACGATAGGCGGCCTGTTCATCATCCAGTCTGGTCATCAACGATTTGTATCGAGCCGGTCCCAGCAGCGAGGTCAAGCACCGCGCTACGTTCTCCTTGGAGCCCTCAAGTTTAATGGCATCGACCTCAATGGTTTCGGCATCAGTCGATTCAGACAAATGTGCTTGGGCGCCCGCAAGCCGGCTAATACGGCCAACGAGGCGGCGCTGGCCTTTTTCGGGCGCGCGCCGAACGACGTACATGCCGGTCAAATCGACGTTGGCGGCCTGAAGATCTGGCAGCCGCACATCAATATCGTATTGCATTCCGACATTCACGAACATGCCGACTTCGGCGCTACCGCTCGTTGGTTCGTAGACCTTTGCATTGAGAATAAAGCGAGGGGTGACCCTAAAGCCGTCGAGCAGCGGATGCGCGACATTTGCCGCCTTTGCCGCGGGCTTAACGAGCTCGGGCTTCTGCGCGAGGAAAGTGAATGGTCGAACCCGAATAGGCTCATACTGCGAGACGGCATCGCCAATGACATCATCGATCCGTGCGCGAAGTAGCCACGGATGCTCACTGACATGCAGGGTTAGCAACTCACCGTCGACATTCGGTCCACCGCTTTGGAGCCGCAAATGATAGAGCTTGCCCCGTATCCAGTGGACGAACCAATGGTCTTGAAGGCGCGTGCGCTCCGCCTTGACCTCGCCAGGATTCGGAAAGTCGCGCACAATAACGTCGATCGTTTCGGGTAATTCGACCCGAAAACCGTTTGTAACAAGAGGGCGGATTTGCAAATGCGGCATTGAAAGAAATCGCTGGTAATGAAGTTCCACCCATCTAACCAACACCTAGGAGAAGGTGAAAGGCGTCATTCTCAACCTCCGGTAAGCTTTTGATTCGACAGGCAAGTTCTGGACCGGCGGTTCCACCAAAGACTATTATTTCAGCCGCCCACCGCTGCGCTAAGTGAGTCGCGGCCGAGGGGCCTTCCAAATTTGGTCTATAAAAAATTTTTGCCAGCCTTGGCTTTCGAGGCCCGATCACTGAGTTTGCTAAACGTGTTCCTAGCCTTAAGTCGTTCGAAACACGGGCGAATTTCGTCACTCGGAGCGATGCAAAAAGTTCGAATCCTAGTTGGGTCATTGCATTGTCGGTAGTTTCTCTATCCAAAGTTGTCTCGCATCAGCGTATCGTAGCCGCATGAAAATTGCCGAGATTCATCTCTGGAAATTCCGGTGTTTTGGCACGAGCAATCCTGAGAAGGATGCCGCTGGCGAAGTCCATCCCGTGATCATACACCTCGATACCGACATCACAGCGTTGATTGGAAGAAACGGATCGGGGAAATCGGCCCTACTTGCAGGTCTCCAACGTCTTTTCGGCGAGACGCGCGATGAACGTCTCGTACGGGCCGACGATTTCTTTGTCGCGCCGGGACAAGCCCTTGAGGCCGCGCCGAAACGGCAGCTCTTCGTGGAGGTCTTGATTGTCTTTCCCGAAATCGAAACGAAAGAGAAGAAACCGAATACAAGCGCCAAAACGGTTCCGCCCGCTTTCAAACACATGATCGTGGAGGCGCTTGGCAAATCGCCCTTCGTGCGCATCCGCCTTGAGGCAACATGGGAACAGTCGGGAACCTTGGACGGCTCGATTGATGAGAATGTCTACTGGCTCTTGACTCCCGACGCCGTGCCATTTGGTGAGTCCGATGATCCCGCGATCAAGCGGCGGATGACGGCGGCCGACCGCAGCGCCATTGTTGTCCGTTATATCCCTGCGACCCGGGACGTAACCGCGCTCACCCGGCTCACGGTACGCAGTCTTGGCCAGAGCTTGATGCAATCCGTGCTCTGGTCAAATAAGGAGAAAATTCAAAGTCTCATCAAAGATGCTGCCGCTTCGCTCGATAGCGAGAGCGCCATCAAGCAAGTCAACGACGCGATTAACACATGCTGGAAGGAATTGAACACCGCCGATACCGAAACCTCGGCACGGCTTTCGGTCCTCCCACCTGATTTCCAACAAATTGTGCGGGCCGCATCGATCCTTTTGGAGCCGTCGCCGACAGGTCGGGTGCTGCGCGTTGAAGACCTGAGCGACGGTCAGCGCTCGCTCTTTCATTTTGCGCTCGTGAAGTCACTGCTCGACCTTAAGCTCAAGCTGGAAGCGGAAGTGGCAGCAGGGAAAACGCCTCCCTTTGCCGTAGAATTTGCCCGCGCGCCCGCGCTGACCGTGTTCGCGTTCGAGGAGCCGGAGAACCATCTGGCGCCCTACTTCCTTGCGCGGCTCATTTCACAGTTGCAGGCGCTTGTGACAGGCCAACGGGTGCAGGCCGTCGTCACCAGCCACTCGCCTGCAATCGTCGGTCGCCTCGAACCGACCGCCCTCCGGCACTTGCAGCGGAACCGGAAGACGGGCGTGTCCGCCGCATCACCTTTAAAGCTGCCGGAGGCAGACGACGAAGCGGCCAAATTTGTACGTGAGGCAGTGCGCGCGCATCCGGAGCTCTACTTCGCGCGCCATGCGATCTTTGGGGAAGGCGCTTCAGAAGAAATCGTCCTGCCCCGACTGGCCGAGGCTTTGGGCGTCCCTATGGATAGATCATTCGTCGCGATCGTACCGATCGGCGGGCGGCACATCGAGCATTTCTGGCGACTGGTGGGGCAACTTGGAATTCCGCACACCACACTACTTGATCTTGATCTGGGCCGGAGCAGTGGAGATATCGCACAATTTAAGTCCGTAGCGACGGCGATGTTGGCACACCGCCCGCCAGGCGATGCCGCCGTAAAGGCAAATCTCGACGCGACCGTCGGGTTTAGCCGCGAAGCCGGGTGGGATGCGAAGGGATGGTCCGACGAGTTCGTCGGCAGCTGGATAGCGTTCTTCGAAGGACAAGGAGTATTTTTTTCTGCTCCGCTCGATCTCGATATGCTGATGCTCTCGGCTTACCCCAATGCATACAAGTTTCTTCCTGCCGGAAAGAAAGGACCCCAGACATCCGAGGATGAAGCGGCAAAGCGCGCGCTTGGCGTGGATGGGTTCGGAGTCGAGCCGTACACCGGCAAGCCCGAAAAAGCCCTGTTTCCTTGGTACACGTATTTGTTTCTCGGCGACCGTGGCAAGCCTGCGGTGCATCTCGCCGCGCTCGCGCGGCTAGACGATGCCGCTCTCGACAAGGCTTGCCCACCTCTGTTGCGCCGCCTGATTGAGCGTGTGCAGGCAGAGCTAGATGCGCCTGCGACATGAACCCCGCCGCTCTCCTCGCATCGGCGCAATGGGCTCCTGTCGGCATCCCAGGACTTGAGGTCGCGGCTTTGAATGCCGTGCGGGCGACCGGCAACACGCTTGTGACCGCAGGTCCAGGCGCCGGGAAAACGGAGCTGCTCGGTCAGCGCGGCGTATACTTGCTTCAAACGGGAGCCTGCGCCTATCCGCAACGAATTCTGGCAATCAGCTTCAAACGCGATGCTGCCCGGAATCTACGCGAGCGCTTTCAACGCCGTTGCACACGCGAACAAGTTGGGCGACTCGACTCGCTGACCTTCGATGCGTTTTCGAAGCAGTTGCTCGACCATTTTTGGCGCGCGCTCCCCGAGCCGTGGACGTTCAAGCGGTACCGGGTGACAGGCATTTTGTCGCGGCCAGAGTTTAACGACTGGTTGTTGACCACGGGCTCGGACCTCAACAATCCAGCGCGACCATCGGGCTGGGCGGCGAAACTGCTCGGTGCGCCGACTCCCACACAAATCCAGGCCGTCAGTTACGATGACTTTAATCTCGGTATCCACCTTCTCGGGTTCGAGCCCTTGCAGGTCCCAACGGTTGCGTCGTTCTTGCAACTCGCGCTTATGCGACGTGAATTCCAGCGCGACCCGGTACCGCTGACGTTCCCAATGATTGGACGGCTCGCCGATCTTATCGTAGCGACCAATCCAAAGATCCGCGAGGCAATCCTATCAACCTACAGCCACGTATTTGTCGACGAGTTTCAGGACACGACGGGTGTTCAATATAGTGTCTTGAAACGAATTTTCGGCGGTTCGGACTCGGTTGTCACCGCCGTTGGAGACGACAAACAGAAGATCATGGGTTGGGCGGGCGCGCAGGCGGATAATTTCGGGCAATTCAAACGGGATTTTCTAGGTGGTGGCGTCGCAGCTGGCCAGAGCCATATCACATTGAGCGTCAACTATCGAAGCAACGCGAAGATCGTCGAGATTCTGAACACATTAAAGAAGCGGCTCGCCCCCGATGAGCCTGACTTCCGGCCAGCCCGGCCGGCACCGCCACTGGCTCCGGAGCAGACCTGCGCCGTGCTGGTATCCCCGGACAGCAACACCGAAGCGGTTGCCCTTGCGAAATTCATCGCGGCCCAAGTCAAGGACGGGCTTGGTCCAAGGAACTTCGGACTGCTTATTCGCCAGAAGGCAGTCGATTGGGAGAAGCGCATCTCTCCGGCATTCGCAGCAGAGGGACTCATCGTGCGGAACGAAGATCGCGATGTTGGTGGCGCGAGCATTCAAGACCTCATGACGGAGCCTTATGCGGCAGCCGTATCCGACACGTTCGAACTTCTGTTACGGAGGCGGGGTGGTGCCGTGTGGGCGCGTGTCATTGATGTTATCGGTACGCTTGAGGGGATAATCGAAGATGAAGACCCCGAGCGAATGCAGGAGGTCGCGATTGCACTCGATAAATTTCATTCGACGTATGCCGTGTCGGACCCCGACAGTCTGGCGACACCGAACGAAGTGTTAGCGTTGTTGGATCGGATTGAGGAGTTTCTTGGTGTGGGAAGACTCAAGGGAGTGGCGGCCCAGTATCAACAGGGCGATTTCTTCGAGCGCGTTCGGAATGCCACACGCTCTTTCCTCCAAGAGTGCGCCACTGCGAGCACAAGCTGGAAGAGCGCCCTCACTTGTTACCGTGGTGACAACCAAGTACCCCTAATGACGATAACTAAGAGCAAAGGCCTCGAATACGATGTCGTCGTGCTGCTTGGCCTTGATGATAATGACTGGTGGAGCTTTCAGAAGAACCCTGATGAAGGCCATTCGACCTTCTTCGTTGCTGCATCTCGTGCTCGTGAGCGACTTTTTATGACACTGTGCAAAGGTCAACGCACATCGAAGATTACCGAGATTTACCAGTTGCTCGACGCGGCGGGCGTCAAGACAATCAAAAGCGACAGCCTCATCAGTGTTTCCAAATAAATAGACTGAATGGTACTTGGTCGGCCGGAGGCTGTTACCGAAGCCAAAGGGCCGCTTGGGCGCCGAAGCGCCGTTTGTCCAAATCGAAAACGATGTCGATGCCTGTTTCCTCGGGGCCAAAAGCATCTTTCGCAAGCCGGACGTTCGAAATGTTCTGTCCGGTCAGCGACGCTATGTGTTGGACGCCCCACAGTTCTGCGGTGATATCGGGCATATGGTCAGCCTTTTCACTAGAGAACAAAGGACGAACGTAGCATACTGGCAGCGCGAATGTGAAGGGGGCACATTCAAAGTAACCGCGCCATGACCGATCAGAACCAACATTGGGTTCCGAAACCCCTGCTTAGAAAATTCGCCGACACAGATGGGCGGGTGTATCATCTAGGCTAGAAGCATGCGATCACTTCGCCTTCATCTCGATACATCCGACTACGCGAGCATGTACCGCGCCGCTCCGGGATCGTCTGTGGCGCAAACCCGAGATGCTCTCAAGAAGCTAGTCCAAGCTCGCAAAATAGAAATTGGCCTGTCCTACCACGTTGTTTTCGAGCTGTTGCAAAAAGCCGGACCCGAACACCGCGCCGACCGTCTTGAACGCGCGCGCTTGCTTAGCGATCTTTGCGAACGGAATGCGCTGCCCTATCCCAGCGATCTTGGGCAGGGATTTCGCTTCTCGAACGATGGCCTATGGGTACCGCGCATCGATCTTGAGGAAGTTGAGATTGAGAATGTCGTGCAGCACCTCATGCACGTCGTTACTATTCATCCGGATTCGAGCCGCCACGAACAGCGCCTCCACGCAAAGCGAAAATATCTCAAGGCATGGGTGCGGGACTATCCAGCATGTGCCAATAAACTTCACGCGCGAGTCTGGCCGTTCTTATTCGCGCATGACTTCGTGATAGACGGTGATCTGGCACGCTATCTATCCGAGGACATGAATCGCGAGGTCGCAAACGAGAAGCTGCGCTTTCACATCACCGATCCGGTATCAGTTTACACGACTTACTTCGATCTTTACGGCCGCGACGACCCGATTGCAGAACGCCGCGATGCAATCGCGCACAAGTTTGCTCTAATGCTTGAGGGATTGCGAGACATGCTTAGCGATGGTGCTGATCTGCGCGGAAAGATCAACGAAGCGCTCGCAGTGGAAGGCGAGGACACGTTAACAGTTGAGGACCGCGCTGCGCTGATCAAGCTCAAGGCCGATCTCAAGACGTTTCGTGCCGAGAGCCTCTCGCCTGAAGAGTTGTCTCGGCAAGTCCCGGCCTGGAAGAATATGCTCGGAGAGGAAGGGGCATTGATCGCGGCTCAAATTCTCTACGCCTTCCATCGCGAGGGCCGCCCTATAAAACCCTCAGATTCAATCGATTTTATTCATGCCAGCTACCTGCCGCATGTCGATCTCTGGCGCGGTGACAAGGCTTTCAGTGATCTTCTCATCAAGCATAAAGTAAAATTCTCTGAGCGCGTCGTGTCCACGCTTGAGGGACTTCCTTTGCGTATCGAAACCGAAGTAGCACGCGTAGCTCATGCCTCCTGAGTTGCGTTCATCGGCATGCAAAGGCCGCCCAAAGTCGCTTGAAAAGACGGTACTTTTCTGATTTTAATATATTGTACCCAATTTGGGGTGTATAGTACCCTAAATGGGGTTGATATGAAAAAGAACCTAAGCCTATCGAGTGCGCTGTTTTCGGGTGTGCAGCAACGTGTGCTGGCGCTTATTTTCGTACATCCAGAGCGCAGCTTCTACACCTCAGAGATTATCCGTAATGTTCATTCGGGCCGAGGTGCTGTCGAACGCGAATTGGCACGCCTGGAGCAGACCGGTCTCGTTTCGACTGAACACGTCGGCAATCAGAAGCATTACCGAGCCAATCGAGATTCCCCTATTTTTGAAGAACTGCGCGGCATCGTCCTGAAAACTGTTGGGCTGGCTGAGCCTTTGAAGCAATCACTTGCGCCTTACGGCGATAACATTAAAGCTGCCTTCGTATATGGCTCATTTGCCAAAGGTGTCGACACTGCACGCAGCGATATCGATCTGATGGTGATCGGCGATGACCTCACTTACGCCGATCTCTTCGCGGGTTTAAAAAAGGCGGAGGCCGTCTTGCACCGGCCTGTGAACCCGACTTTTCTGTCTTTCGAGGATTGGTACCGCAAGGTGTCTACCAAAGATTCCGTCATTGCAAAAATCGACGAGCAGCCTAAGGTTTTCATCCTTGGATCAGAAGCTGACTTGAAACATGGGCAAACAGGAGCTCGAAAATCTCGTTAAGGCACGCCAAATCAAACCTGAGCCGCCGACGCGCACAGAGTTTGACGGCATGATCAATGGCGCCAAAAAGCGCCTTGCTGATGCACAGAATGAAGACCTCAGCGCTGAAAGCCGGTTCGATCTAGCCTATGGTGCCGCGCATGGGTTTGCCCTGGCCGCTCTGCGTCAGAAAGGCTACCGTTCCGAAAACCGCTATATAGTCTTTCAGGCGCTTGCCCACACGGTCGACGGCCTGAATCCTGTGGCTGTGCGGATCTTCGCCAAGAGCCATGATGAGCGCAATCTGTCCGAATACGCAGGGCGCACTGAGGTCGATGAGCGCCTTCTTGGGGAATTGATCCGCTACGCGGTCGAGCTGCAGAAAGCAGTGCTCGCTCTTGAACCACCGGCCAAATGATTAGCTTTTTGACAGGCGATGATGGCGTTTAAGTGTGCCCCGTTAACCAATTCGATCAATTGGCGCGGAAACTTTAGCAATCCATTACATGGCTTCCCACGAATTCCGCAGTATATCGAACGTTGCTCGAATTTCTGCTGGCGGGGCAATGCAAAGAGTTCTAAATCTATCGATGAACCTCAGCTACATGTAATCGCACTGCCGCTTCGAAGCTGCTCGAAGATTTCACGAATTTCCGGAGTTGGCGCGAGGCAGAGAGTTCGATATGTATCCAGGAAGGCCCACCACTTTCCCATACAAATATTTCCGCGGATTTTCTTTCGCCAGTTCAAGTGGTTGCTCAACATAACGCCAGTTCGGCGAACAAAATTGGTCGGAGAAATTTCCGTGTGTTTTCAATGGAAAAAATTCGACCCTGACAGGACTCGAACTAATTTCATGACGAAGGCCGTGTTTTGGATTTTTCAGGCCCTGTTGTTGGCGATTGGTCCTGTTTCACTGACAAGCGCTGGACTCTATCTTCACGCTCCCATTCCATAAGCACCCGGAAGAAGCCCGCCAAATTGGTAGTTATTTCACGTGCATCTTCGCGTGTGAGCGTGCGCTCGGAATACGGTTGCCAGACCTTAATGGTCTGATCGAGACATTCTTCGGATGAAGACCATCCGCCAACCGAATGCGGTGAGTGAAGTTTTTGGACCATGACGTGAAGCACAGGAAACCTTCACGAGCCTGTGCGCAGCTTCACTAAACCGCAAGTGAGTCCTCGGAGCCCCAGGCCAACGCGCACGCGATGATCCGCCGGCGCGCCGCGGCCGCCGGCGTCGAGACCCTGATCGGCAATCACAGCTTTCGCGGGACCGGCGTCACCGCGTATTTGAAAAATGCCGCCGCCATGGCCAATCACGCCTCGACAAAAACCACCCAGCTCTACGATCGCCGGCGCGACGACATGGAGCCTTGATGAAGTGGAGAGGATTTCCATCTAGCTACCAAGTACAGGCGCTCGCGGGCGTGGATACCTGCTTCCACGAGGTGCCGTCGCAGAAGCAGAGATAATGGGTCGTCGTTCCCATGTAGGCCATGGCGCCTTCGTAAGTACCGCTGCATGTCACGGGCGCAGAGGCATTGATTTTCATCTTCGCGTAGCCGTTCACGTCAAGCGTCGCCAGCGGAGTTGCCGTCCCGATGCCGACACTTCCATCTACTAACAGCGTGCTGTTTGTGCGCAACTGGCTCACACCATTGCGGTAAATAGATGTATCACGCGAGCCGCCCGCCGCGCCTAGAGCGAAGCCGGGAAGGCCGCTGCCGCCGGTATTGTATTCAAACGACGCGAAGGAAGTGCCATCGCCACTCCTCAACAATTGAAATGCTTTTTGACTCCCTGACGAAGGAATAACTACCTGGAAAGCAGCAGCACTGGCCAAGGATGAAGCCCTTGAATTAAATATTACGGGGGCAGTGAATGTATCCGCTTCAGTATAGGTTACAGAAAGCAACCCCGTCGTTGTCGCACCACTAATGCCGACGGTTCCTGTTGAAGCAATAGACATTGCCGTCGTTGCACCGTTGGCGGTAGCGCCGGTCGATCCTGCTTTATATATGTTGAAGTTGATGCCGGATGAGCCGGTGCCGGTGCTGACGCCTGAGGCGATGTTGAGGGTCGCACCGTTCTTGTCGGTGCCACTGGCCGTGGTGGTTTGCAACGTGGTGGCCAGATTGCCAAAGCTACCGGTGCCGCCGGTCACGGTACCGGTTTCCGAGATGGTCAGCGCCGTTGTCGCAGCGTTACCGGCATGGCCTTGGGATGAATCGGTTCAACGATCGCGTTCGGCGAGGCCGACGAAACCCTTGGCCCAGTTAACCTCCGGATAGGATGGCGTTGGGTCGAATCGCACCCACTCGGATTAAAAATCAAAACGATAACAAGGTGATAGGAATAAATACCTTGTTAATTGAGGGCGTATTATAATACATGTGGCTTCTGTCAGGGGATGAATGCACGCGCGCCACTGTTCGCAAGGTTTTGTCCTGAAATATTTGCTTGTGTTTGCAAGCATGAGTTTGTGGCCGAGCGCTGCGCTGGCGGATTGTTCCACGGATAGTCCGTCGGATTGCACCTATGTCCCGGCAGGAGCTTCAGTCACATTATCAACCGCTGCTGCGGCAGGTGCTTATACGGGGGCTTCGCCGCTACTTGGCGCGGAGATAATACGCGCGTTATCCATCTATTCTTTAGTTTTGGCGGCGCTGTTTTTGTGTGCGGTGCGCCCGGCGTTTGCAGCGGAATGTAATAGCGACGGCACATGTCATTATGTCACTCCAGGATCAAGCGCGCAAATAACGCCCTCGGTCGCCGGGCAAACATTCACGCCCTCATGCGAACAGGTCACAAACAGTTGCACTACCGATGTCGTGGTGCCGCATGCGACGCAAGAGGAATGGAATGGAGCGGCTGATGGCTTCCTCGGCCACATTCACAACAATTTGTCCTGCGTGACATTGGCCTCGTGCGGCGCGACTTGCAGCAACACTATAACCGCCAACAAAACCTGGACCAACACCACCGGAAGTCCCGTCACCGTCACATACACCCTCCATGGCGGCGGCGGCGGTAGCGCCGCTGGTAGCTATATGGTCATTAATTACAGTTTCTTCGCATCGGGAGCCGGTGGTGGTGGTGGTGGAACGACAGCTTTACAAAAAAATAATGCCGCTGTTGCAACTGCCGCTGGAGGCGGTGGCGGGGTGCCTAATAATTCGGCTTGGTCGGCAAAAAGTGCGGCCGGCTCAAATGGGTCGACAACAGGACCAACGACCGTAACGTTAGCTCCCAATGATACGCTCACTTTAATTCCCGGCGGCGGGGGCGGCGGCGGCGGAATTGGTGATATGCCAGCATTTGTTAACGCGCCAGTTAGCTTTACTTCGATTGGCTATGGCGTTGGCGGAGGAGGAGGTGGTGGAGCCGGTTATGGCGGATCTGGTTCCAACAGTTCGAGCGGGCCGAATTATGTATATTATGGCTGTAACTCATGGGATGGCACATTTTTCTACGATAACTCTGTCTCTGATTGCACCGTTACTTATGGCGGCACCATAGTGAGTTCTACAATTTATAATGTTGGCGGATCACCCGGTAGCGGCAATTCTGGTGGGGCAGGTGGACCCGGTGCGGGCGGTGGAGGAAACAACAACGGATCGAGTGGTTCGACTGGTGGTGCGTGGAGCGCTGGTGGGGGCTCTTACAGCTCGGGCGCTGGCTATTACTTCAGCGGCGGTGGTGGTGGCGGTTATGGCAGTGGCGGCGGCGCGGGCCAGATGACACAATCGACTATTGCGCCAAGTGCCTGGGTCTGGGGAAATGCAGGCGCGGCGGATGGCAGTGGCAACGGCGGCGCGGCAGCAAATCAATTATATTTCTCAGGCCCCAGCGGTAGTTTTGGTTGCTCATTCTCATCCTGCTCAGGTTTTCCGACAGGTGCATTGCAGCCTGGTAATGGCGGCAGCGGCGGTGGGGCAAGTTTCACATATAGCGCAAGCTCTTGCTTTATAAACTAAAGGACCGTTCGTCGCTCTAGACTAATACCCGCAAACAACACCCCAATCGCCTGACTCACGACGCGCAAGATAATCGATGCGATGCTCGTGAGAACAAGCGTGAGCATAAGCGTCATGGCGAGTTTCAGTTGGGCAGCCGCAGGTTTACCTTTCGGGTGAAGCCGCGTTTTCCAAAGTCGCTGACGAGGGAATTTTTGCTCGTCGATCTCGTCAACAATCTGGATCAACTTGCCGAGGCCAAGGACGAGGTTCTCAAACGCGTGGTAGAGCGTGCGACTGAATTGGACCAGAAGCGTTTGCGTCGCGCCGTGCGCGACTACGGGAGCGAACGAACCAAGAAATTCTTCGAACGCGCGCTGCCAGTTGGCTCCAACAACTCAGTTTCACCTAAACGGGAAGCTGCGCCGTTGCATTAATCAGCCTTCTCGTAAGTACTGCCCAGCTTCATCCGAGCGGGCCGTACTGCTAAGAAGCCGCATAAAAAATAGAGGGCCGCGCGAGGCAAAACCCCGCCGGATACTGCCGTCAGGGCCGTGGTGGCCACTATTAGTCACGCAGCCGTCTCGCTTTCCTCACTTGGAAGCCCCACGCTGCACATTGCCATCGAACATATCAAGCCAAGCCAACAAAGCACGATTCTTGCGTCTAATTTCCTCGAAACACCGGTTGATCAGCTCTAGTTTCACAACCAAGAGATCTGTCGATTGTTCCAGCTGAAAATGGCGCGTAAGAAAACAGCAAAGCTCAATCGGTTAAGTAAAACCCTTCTCGCGACGGCAGAGGGTATGCGTTTCAGTGGCCTCATGGACGAGCGCAGCTATGGCAATATCACCAAGCGGCTTCGCGTTGCCACCGAACCAAAGCGGTCTGACGTTCAACATACCAGCATCTACATTCCAAAAGCCATCTATCGGGCAATTCGCTCGATCGCCATCGAGCAAGATTGCAAGCCACACGACCTGCTTATTGAGGGCATCGGAATGGTGCTCGCGGAAAATAAGAAAGTCCAACCAAAGCCCGCGAAGGTGCAACGCCGCCGTCGCACTGGACGCAACGCGCAAGTGAACATCAAGGCCGAGGAAGTTGTCCGCGACAAATTTAACAGCATCTGCGATCAAGAGGGTTTGGTCGGCGGCGAACTCTTGAAGCGTCTGCTCGAAATCTACGACCTTTCATCAAAGTCTTGAGCGCGGTGACGCCGCTATGGGAGTGTACAAACCAAGAAATTCTTTGACCGCGCGCTGCCTCGGGGTTCTATCAGCCGGGTTTCACCTAAAGCCTCCCGTGATATGAAAGTTATTGAGGCCGTACCCGGTTGAAGCTACATAGTACCGTTTTTTCCGAGTAACTCCGAACCTCTTCGAAGTAGTCCGAGCCGTTTCGGCTAGGCGAAATGTCCGGCCCGCAATTTCTCAAAGATTTCACGGACTTCAGGGGTCGGCGCGACGCACAATGTTCGATACGTATCCAAAAAGGCCCACCACTACCAAACTTTCCAATTGACTCCGTCACTTACCAAAGCTTTCCGCATTTCAAAGGTTTAGCTTAATCGTCCTGCCGTTGAAATGATTTACCTTTTTGGTTCGAATCCAGTTAGGGGTTGCGGCAATCGCCATCGATTGTTCATCACGGACGCTGTTGTATGTGATGGCGCGGTTGCAATGGTAGGTTCGGACCGTGACGGCTGAGGCATTCGAAGAAGCTTTCAAAAAGGCGCTCGCAATTCGCTCTCGAAATTATCGACTTGTTGTCGACCAACACATCCTTGACAAGAGTTTTCGGAGAGCCCGAGGTCAGCGACGCCGTTTGGCGCGCGTCAAAATCAGCAGCGGATTTTGATTCCACCATTCGGAGGTTCGATCCCCCCGCCCCCGCCAGAAAAAGTTGGGGCGCACACAACCGCTTATTCTAGGCGGCTGTTTGACGTATGGTCTTGAAAATCTCGCTTGTCTGCAACGCCGCGCTTCTGCGATCTCCCATATCTACGAGGCGGTCAAGAATGCGTAGCATGCTTTGCGCCAGCTGAAGCGGCAATGGTTGTGAACGCTCTGCGAACGAATGAACGAGCGCTGCAATTCGGCTCTGGATTGTTGTACCGTACCAGCCGACCGGTACGCCGACTTGCTTCTTTAATATCGCGTCAATTTGGTCGACGAATACACTTGGAGGGTAGTGCTCCACAGCACTCTCGCAAAGAGTCAGGAACGAACCGGTGACGAGCGGGACGTCACCAACCGCTCGCACAAAAGGATCGATCACTGGCATGACTACATTAATGTCACGCCAATCATCATTAGCGAACCGCGAGGACTGAGCCGCCCGTACTCCGGTAGCGAAGAGAAACACGCGTACGATCTCCGGCAGATTATAACCGCCGATCGTGCCGTCATCATAGCGCGCATGCTTCCATGCCCGGTCGCGCAGGATGCGATCGACGCAGGCCTTCATATATAGAACAGCACTCGGATTGACGCGTGGAGGATCAATGATGCCGCCTGCGGCTAGAATGTCAGCGAAAGGATTAATGAGCGAAGCCGCAGCCTCATCGCTGAGTGCGAAAATTGGCGTCAGTATGTGCTGTTGAACCACCGCCTGATCTAGATGGAGCGCGATCTTGGCCAACACATAACTGAAGCTGCGCCGCCATTCGTGGAGTTCAGTTCCCCGATGGTCACGACGCTCACGTTCGTCCATCCATGAAGGCTCGATTTTGTCGGTCGTCCATTTCAACAACCGAAAAACAAACTCTAGGAGCAACGGCGCGCGCTGCGCATCCCCTAACGCTGTAGCGACGGGAATGTGGCCCAAGACCTTCGGCAGAAAATCCCAACGTAGATAATCGTCTGGCTCTTGCCAAATTTCTTGATCGTCATCGAATCGGTCGCCGTTGCGTCGCCGCGGTGCCAGAACCCAAGCCGCCGGCACTTCGGGCAAACTTGGCGGCGGACCACCTGCATCAAGCTCTGCTATAGCGGCGCTAATGGCGACGGTTGTTCGTGCCTGGGCCGTCGTCTTATCGTATCCAAACGCAGACCGGCGGGCGGCACGTGATCCAAGGGACAAACGTGCGCCCAGCCCGAGCGCCGCCCACGCAAACGTAGCGTCTCTCTCCCACATGGATAATGCGACCGAGATAGCCTTTTCTGACACTTCTTCGAGGACGTGCCCGCCGAGCCGCAACAGCATTTCCTTTGCGGTCTTCACATCATCATCGCGTAGGATTAGCCCTTCTAAACCGCGCACCGCAAACAGACATGGATGGTAGATGTGCTTGGAGCCTGGGTAAAACATCTCATCCACGGATTCGACTGTTGCCGCTGCACGCAATATCGCATCGCGCGACCAACTCAGCGAAGATTTCCCAATATCACCGCCGTAAAGTAAGGCGACGGCGGCAACACCGGCGACGGCGTTCCGGTCATAAAACGCATCATTGATCTCCCTATGGGGTTCGGCAAAGAGATCGACACGATCGATAGCTCGTGCGCGAGTTATGGCCGTATCCACGGTTAACGTAGGCGGGATTACTCCACCGTCGAACGACGCTGTGACCCAGTGCAGGAGTGCTAAACGATCGTTTAGACGGGCGCTGCTTTCCATTGTAGCTACGACGTCGGGTGCGGAGGCGTTTGGATTCTCAAGTTGGATATAGGTGCCCGATCCGTCCGGTGCGGGCGTTGCACGGTAATTTTCGAGCTTTCCCCATTCCGCCCAGATTTCGGCCGTTCGGCGCTTCTTTGCGACGTGTTCGGTCGCGGCCTTCTCTTCTTCAACATCGAATGCCAACGTGTTGGGAAAAGCCGCAATGGTTTCTTGCGCTTTAGTCCGCAGCCGTTCGTCCGCGCAAATAACAAACAATTGCGCCAGCCAACGAATGTCCATTTTCCGTGCGGAATGCGCATTTGAATCCCGGACTGATATGGCATGGTCAAGATCGGCCGGGCTCGTAAAGCCCATCAGATTCGTGGAAACACCGGAATCGCCCATCTCCTGCGCAAAACGTGCGATGTCCCATTCCCAAATCTTTTGTGACGTTGCCAGCGGTAGCGTCGTCGATGAGACCGCGTTCCGGCTTAAGGCGAGCATCACGGCGATGCTGAGTACAGCAGAGGACTGATGACCCTCGAGAACGTCGTGAATCACGTCGTCCACACTACGTCCCTGTTCCAGCTGGTCGAACGCCCAATTCTCAAGCGCCATGAGTCCACAGCTGACGGCATGAGGCGCCCAATGGCCGCGCGGCCACATATACACCTGTCCATCACCCCAAAACTCTTGAGGACCCCAGGGAAACTCGAAGACGAGTGGGATGGGTGTTGCCCGCCGCTCGTAATCGAGTGTGTGAAGTTGACGCCATGCCGTGATGGCATGATTGGTGATATTGCGAACAAGTGCGAGCGCTTCCTGAGGCTTGAAACGGAACAGAGAGGCGAACGGTTCCCGCAAGGGCGAGGGCGGATAGAACACGCCGTACCCATCTTGGATCGCGAGATGATGCCAGTCGTGGTAAGAGATGCCGCCAGAAAAACTGCCATGGCGTCTAGCGTTCGCCTCCTCATCAGCGGGCAGGTCGTCCTTGATTTCCAGCAGAGCAATTTCCGCGACTTCCTTCGAGTGGGAAGACACGAGCGTTGGCGTAAACATAACGATCTGACGAAACGCATGCCCACGTAAACGTGCCCAATCACGGACACGCAATAGGTAGGCCCGAACCTTGTCCTGCTCAACGCGCGCCGCGCGCAGTACCAGGCTACGGAGCCGCTGCTCTAATTCTTCGGTCCCGCCTCGCTCAAGTTCAGTCCATCGACCAGGATTATATGAGAATTGCTCCGGATATTGCCGGCCCTCAATGTCTTCCAGCCAAGCCAAAGCGGTTGCGAAAACCTGCTGGGAAACCGCGTTCGGCAGATCGGCTAGCATGTTCTGCCAGACCTCGAACGCCGCTAGGAGATCGGGAATGGTTCTTGTTGAGAATTCGCTAACGTTGCGAATCGCCCATGTGGAGAATCGTCCCCAACTTGCAGGTTCGGATGGCCACGCGAGCGCATCGGCGAGCCGAACTATGTCGCGCCGTGTGAGATTATTCGATCCAAAAGTCCGATCTAGGACATATGGGTTGGCGCGGGTCTTTTCCGCCTGAAACCATACCGCGAGCTTCGAAAGGCGCTGGTCTTTATTTCGGAGTACGGCGTGCGTAAATTGTGCCGCATGGTCCCAAAAGGTCGGCGCCCCAAACGGCGCAATCAACCACGCTCTTGTCCATTGTGGCCGCATTCCGGAAGTTTCCAGCGCTGCCAGATTCTGTTCCCAATCATCGCCGACCGCCAGCGTTGCTTGCGAAAACAACTCGATGACACGCCCCAACACCGGGGGTTCACCCACGGCACGAATTTCATCAAGCCATGCGGTGTCACGATCGATCAACAGGTGTAAAAAAGCCCACTCGAAAAAGATGTCGTGCCCAAATTGGACTGTGTGACCCGCTCTTATGTCCTTTATGATGTTGTCTCGACGAAGCTCTGCGATCGTATCGAGGTCGATCCCACTCACGGGTATGCGGCGACCTAAATCGAAGGCACCAGCCTTGGCAAGCTGGACCAACGCACGCTGTCGTTGGTAGATGCGTCGTTCATCTGAGTCATAACCGCCACGCGCCCACCATACGTTCAATAGCTCTATTTCGGACTGTGGCGCGGCCGCTGCAGGCGCTCCAGCTTGCAAGGATCGTATGAGCACGCTGGCGAAAAAGGGCCGCCGTGCGATCTCCCTTACGCGCTCGTCGCCGAACAGCAGGTTGCGAAGTAATGGCTTTGCCTCCGCCAGCAGTTCGGATTCCGCGTCGTCAAACGGTGTGACTTCAACGATTGCGACGCCACCGCCGCCAAAAATGGTGGGGGGTAACCATGTTCTAAGCGGTTCGATGCCGTTATCTCTACAGGTCGCTACTACTTTCCAGTTCGAGAGGAGGGGCGAGCGATGGATAGCGTTGAGAATGTCGGCGATAACACCGCGCTGATTGGTCTCGATCCTATCAATACCGTCAATGAACAGGACAGAAGATCCAGTCGCGGAAATCTCGGTCAGAAGTGCTTCGATCGTTGGCGCTGTTAAACCGAGGCTGCGTGCATGCGCTGCCCAGTTCGGCCCAGTCAATCGATCCGATTTTAGAAAAAGCACGGCTCCGCTCTTTTGCGCGTCCAATACGCATGCGTGCAGCACGGCGGATTTTCCCGTGCCGGGTAACCCGACGATTGTGACGAACCGGCTGGTTTCTAGGGCGCGTTTGACGGAATCGACCAGCGCAGGGCGTGCAATTTCCACCCCATCGATCTCGCACGCAATGGAGTCGAGAGCGTTCTGCGTCTCCTCCATGACACGCTCAAGGTCGATCCGCAGTGACCGTACCCCGGCCAGGCGAAAACTCCCCCGCAATTGTGCCAACAGGGATAGGCGCGAGAATTCCTGAGCCCGTCCGGCCGCATCCCGCGCGAGACGCAACAACCGGTGCCAAAGATCGGCTGCCCGAGTTGAATCGTGGAGATGATGGCGCAGCCTCTCGATCGCGTGAGCGTCGTCTGTTGCTCCCTCGTGCAGAACATCGGTTCTTATCAGCACAAAGTGACGAAGAAGCCGGTAAGCCTTTGCGTCGCTTGCGGCCTTTTCATCGTCCCCCAAGATGTCGCGCACCGATTGCAGTGCACGCCGCTTGTCGTCACCTGCGGCTCCGGGCTCGAAATGCTGCAAAAAAACATCGAGCGTGTTGCTCGCGCGCGCCCATTCGCAAATGGTGACGAAGGCACGTCGCGCAGCATCCGACACCGTGCCCGTGACCGCGCCAACCCGATCGATATTGTTTCGGAAGTCAGGCTTTTGCAGCGTGGCCCATGCGCGCGTCACGATCTCCCGGAAATCGGTGTTGGTCGTGGCTGCGCTGATTGTGAGTTCGCGTTTGGTCTGCAGGCTCAAGCGCGCAATGCTATCATCCAACCCGCGCGCGTCGACGATCAGATCATCGAGCGGCTCTCCATAGGCCGCCTGCTGCACGGCGACACGTATGATCGTGCGGTCTTCAAGACCAACCGCGGATTCTTCGCCGAGGAGCGCAGCCAAATAGATAGCGACCGGTGCATCTTCGAACGTGAACCCGCCGCCGCCCGAGATTTCTGGAGATTGCGTCATCAGGGGTGCCGACAAACAGGTATTATTATCCTGCCAGGATGCCACATCTGGCGTGGATAGCAGATTCTGGGCTCAGTTAAGCCCCGAATAGTTAGAAAGTGACATAACTCATTGTTCGTACGAATCTATTTTAGCCCGATCGCAGTTGTCGACACAACTCCGTCGACGTCGCCGAGGGTTTTGCGGCCTTTTCGTCGATGAAACCGCCTCTGGCGGGGCCGTTTCAAGCCGCCTGGACCCTGATCAGCGATGCGGCGGGATTGTCGGGCACGACCTAGCCGACGACCAGCCAGTCGAACAGATGCCGGATGGCGGCAAGGTGCTGCTTCGCGGTCGGCGCGGATCTGTCGCGGGTATTCTCCGCATCTTTTACGGATAATGATCGTGCCATGGCACGCCTCTGAAGTAACCGCCTAAGGTGACTGGGCTTATCTATTTAGAAAACCGACGTTTTCTTGATTTTAATAGATTGTACCCAATTTGGGGTGTATAGTACCCAAAATGGGGTTGATATGAAAACGAACCTAAGCCTGTCGAGTGCGCTGTTTTCGGGTGTGCAGCAACGTGTGCTGGCGCTGATTTTCGGACATCCCGAGCGCAGTTTCTACACTTCTGAGATCATCCGGAGCGTTCATTCAGGCCGAGGTGCCGTCGAACGCGAGTTGGCGCGCCTGGAGCAGACCGGGCTAGTCTCGGTTGAGCACATTGGCAATCAGAAACATTACCGGGCCAATCATGAATCTCCCATTTTCAATGAGCTGCACGGCATTGTCCTGAAAACCGTTGGGCTAGCCGAGCCATTAAAACAATCGCTCGCCCCCTATAGCGAGAAGATCAAGGTTGCCTTCGTCTATGGCTCAATTGCCAAGGGTACCGACACGGCGCGCAGCGATATCGATCTGATGGTGATCGGTGATGACCTCACTTACGCCGATCTCTTCGCAGGTTTGCAGAAGGCGGAGACCATCTTGCAACGATCCGTGAATCCGACTTTTCTCTCTTTCGAGGACTGGTACCACAAGCTGGCTACCAAAGATTCCGTCATTGCAAAAATCGACGCGCAGCCTAAGCTTTTCATCTTTGGATCAGAAGCTGACTTAAAACATGGGCAAACAGGAGCTCGAGAACCTCGCTAAGATTGGGCAGCTCAAACGCGAGCCGTCGACGCGCGCAGAGTTTGACGGCATGGTCAATGGCGCTACAAAGCGGCTCGCCGATGCTCAGAACGAAGACCTCGCCGCTGAAAGCCGGTTCGATCTTGCCTATGGCGCCGCACATGGGTTTGCTCTCGCTGCTCTGCGCCAGAAAGGCTACCGTTCGGAAAACCGCTTTACGGTTTTTCAGGTGCTTACCCATACGGTCGACGGCCTGGATCCTGTAGCTGTTCGAATCTTTGCCAAGAGCCATAATGAACGTAATCTCGCCGAATACGAAGGGCACACCGAGGTCGATGAGCGCCTTCTTGCGGAATTGATCCGCTACACAATCGAGCTGCAGAAAGCAGTGCTCGCTCTTGAACCACCGGCCAAATAGTTAGCTTTCTGACAGGCGATGTTGGCGCTTAAGTGCGCCCTCGCTAATCTTCGATCAATTGGCGTGGAAGCTTTGGCAATCCATTACATGGCCTCCCAGGAATTCCGCAACATATCGAACGTTGCTCGAATTTCTGCTGGAGTATCAATGCAAAGATTCTAATCGTATCGATAAACCTCAGCCCTTCGATCTATCCGTCAGCAAAAATGCCCGGCGCGCAAAATCTCAAAGATTTCACGAACTTCAGGGGTCGGCGCGAGGCAGAGAGTTCGATACGTATCCAGGAAGGCCCACCAGTCTTCGCTTTTTTCGCAAGCCACGGCTCGGCAAGCCAGTCGTAGTAGTGGCCTGTGTCCTCCCGACCCCTTTCGCGCCAGGTAGAAAATCTCTGAGACTCAAGACCATGGTGAGGCGGATCAGGAGGCCAAATTACTTCAGCAGACCGCCCTGAGGAGCCTTGCGAAGCAAGGCGCCGCGCAGGATGCTCACAAGCTCCGCTTCATCAAAGGATTCGTCATGCCTGTCGACACTCAAGCCGCCACTGACCGCGTCATGCGCTTCCTCGCTGTCGAGGGCGTGACCGGAAAGGAGGCAGCGATTGGGCGCGAGCTTTCCGCGGCGCTGGAGGAAAGCGGCGTGCCGGCGGACGCGATCCGTCTGGACGACGCGAACACACGCATTCCTGTGCCGACGGAGACCGGCAACCTCATTGTCGATCTGCCCGGGCGCGGCGCGATGCACAACCAGCCGCGGATCATGTTCATGACCCACATGGACACGGTGCCGCTGTGCGCCGGCGCGAAGCCCAAGCTTGCGGGCCGGAAGATCGTCAATGAAGCGAAGACCGCGCTGGGCGGCGACAACCGCGCCGGCTGCGGCGTTCTCGTCACGCTGGCGGCCGAGCTTGCGAAGCAGAAGCTTGATCATCCGCCAATCACGCTCTTGTTCTGCGTGCGGGAGGAGAGCGGGCTATGGGGCGCGCGCCACGTCAAGACCGCTGACCTCGGCTCGCCGGTCATGGCCTTCAACTACGACGGCGGCTCTGCCTCCAACGTCACCATCGGCGCCGTCGGCGCGGATCGCTGGCAGGTCGAGGTTTTCGGCCGCGCCTCGCATGCTGGCGTCGCACCGGAGCGGGGGATCAGTTCGACCATGATCCTTGCGCTCGCGCTCGCAGACGTGAAGGCCGGTGGCTGGTTCGGCAAGGTGGTGAAAGGCAAGCGGCAGGGCACGAGTAACGTCGGCCCCGTCACCGGCGGCGACGGCCGACCGGCCGGAGACGCCACCAATGTTGTCACCGACTATGTGAACGTGCGCGGCGAAAGCCGCAGCCACGACAGCAAGTTCTTCAAGGAGATCACCAAGGCCTACAAGGTGGCGTTCGAGAAGGCCGCAAAGCGCGTCAAGAACAGCGATGGCAAATCAGGCCGCGTCAAGTTCAAGGCCGAGACCGATTACTATCCGTTCCGCATGAAGGATAGCCTGCCCGTGGTCAAACGCGCGGTCGCGGCGGTATCCAGCATCGGCGGAACGCCGGCCATCCGCTCCGCCAATGGCGGGCTCGACGCGAATTGGATGGTCCGTCACGGTGTTCCGACCGTGACCTTCGGCGCAGGCCAGAACGAGCCGCACACGATCGACGAGTGGATCAATCTCGACGAGTACGACCGAGCGTGTGCGCTCGCGGTACAGCTGGCGGCCATGCGGTGAACCTCACGACGCGCTGAAGGTAAGAGCGATAAAAGTCGCTGAGTGCCGATAGATGAAACATCGGCTCGTGCTTGGTCGCGCAACGAGGACTCAGGTGAGTTTGCTACGCCCTGCTCAAAGACTCGCCCGACAAAACGCGCGATCCAGATCGACGACATTTGGCGGCCACCGGCTGCAATTTCGTGAGAACGAAAGCGAAAGAATAGTAGAACATGCGTGCACAGAATTTGCACTCACCTAACTATTTGATTTCAAAAAACTCTCCACCCAATCCATCACGGAACATATTTAGCTTTTCACCGTACGTCGTACGACTCGATTGCTTGCGCCAGACCGACGTATCTGCGCCTGATCACCGCCAATTGCCGCATAAGGAAGTAAGGGCTCTTTCCATACACATGCTCAGCGGATTTGATGGTGCAGCACCTCGTTGACACGGCAGGCATTCTTTGAACCTACGGGCCTCAACCTCAGAATTTCGATTGGCGTGATCCGCACAAACGCGGCAGGCATCCAGCCGAAAAATGAGGCACGAGACTTAGAAACTTCATCTTTTGCGCTACAATAATGTCGAAAGCCAAGTTCACCGAAGCCGATGTTAAGCGCGCCGTGAAGGGCGTCATCGAAGGCGGCGGCATCGTTGCAAATGTTGAAATTTGGCCTGACGGGCGCATATCGATTACAGTCAAAGAGGACAAACACCGCTCGTTAGATCCGGAAGATGATCCAGCGGTGTCGAGGAAGCTGTTGTGAGACGTGGACGTTCCGCCCTCCCGTTGCCCCGCTATACGCTTCACAAGCGGGTTAAAAACGGCTGGAGCTATTTTTTTAACGTCCCAAGCTGGGCGCGCAAGCGAGGTTGTCCACTGCAGAATGAACCACTGGGTGCCGACTACGACAGGGCGGTACAGCGGGTGGAGAGAATTCTGCTGCCGGCGTTTGATAGCTGGCGCAGCGGCGGCGAGGACGCGACCTCTGTTGTCGGCGTGGTCGTCGGAACACTGGACTGGATGTTTCACGAATATCGCCGAACCTGGCCGCAAAAAACCGCTAAGCGACTACAAGCCTTGAGCCCGGGTCAATGCCGCGTGCACGAGACCGGCATCAAGATGATCTGCGAATATCTGTTACAGGACGGCAGACGCCTCGGGACCCGTCGGGTCTCGAGCATCGACACCGCTTTCGTCGATGAACTCTTTGGGAAACTTCTTTTCAAGGAGGTCAAGGGCGAAAGGGTTGAACGCCGCACCACCGTCAATCACGCCATGAAGACCGCGCGTACAGCGTGGAATACGGTGTCGCGCCAACCCCCGCGTATTCCCGCCGAAAAATCCGTTCGAGAAGATGGGCCTACAATCAAACTCGCGCGAAACGCCGCATGCGACGTTTGCGGAGTTGGCCGCGTTTCGCGCCAAGGCAATCGAAATGGGCTATCCCTCGCTCGCGACTGGGGCTCTGATCGGGTGGGAACTGCTTCAGCGCGAGGCGCACATGTTCATCCGTTTCGTGGCTGAACATTACCGACCGCCGAGCCGACCAAACCACGTCTATGTCATCAATTACAAGACCAGCACTGGGTCTTGGGAGCCGTTGTTCAATGCCAAGGGCAAGCCGCTCTATCCGGTGTTGATGGCCGAACTCGACGCGATCAAAGCACTGCGGCCGACCGGTGGCCTGATGCTGCGTCGAGACGGCAGCAGCCTGCCGTGGTTTGGCAAGGGAGAGATACTCACCCAAGTTCAGCGCATTTCGAAGAAGGTCATCCTCGCGGCGGGCCTGCGGTCCGAACTGACCTTCACTTCATTCGGCCGCCACGGCGGCACGACGGAAGCGAGCACCTCTGGATTGACCGAGACGCAGTTGATGCAGAAAGGCCAGTGGTCGTCGACAGCGGCAATGGCGCACTACCTGCACGACGATGATGAGGCGAAGCAGGACGCACAAATGAAGCGCATCAAGCGGCGTGCAAAACTAGCGAAGCAGGCGACCGTAAAGTGAACATTTGTCAGAATGGAAATGTACGGCTTGTCAGAATGAAAAATTGTTGACGAGTTAAGCCATTGAAAACATTGGAGCGGGTGAAGCGCTCCGATTCAAATTTTTCTTTCGATTTCTGTCAACGACTCCAATTATTTACGCCTACGGCCTATTTTCGTGTTGGACGTATTGTTGGACGTTTCGTTCGACGCTCAACTTGGCTCGCCTGCCACTCAAACGTCGTTCTGCCACTATGGAAATCCGTGGAGAACTGGCGGTAACGCCATTATCAGCAACACGGCGCTTCCCCCCAACACGCTGGCACCCACGACGAGCAGGGACAGGACGCGCTCCCAGAGCATCTCATTGCTGGCGACGTCGTTCGAATTCGGCACCTGTGCACCCGCATTTTTCGTGCGACGAAGACGTCACCCTCCCGCCGGCCGTAGCACATGGCTTCGTCAATGCCATGCGTGACTTCTTCGCCGAAAAAAATCCGACCAAGCGCGACGCGATCGCGGCCCATCAGCTTAGCGTGCTTCGCGATCACCAAGGACCGCGCGAAGAGAAGCTGTGGCTTTAAAGACGTTAAACAGATGTTCGCCGAGATGAAGGGCATTGCAGGCTAGCCATCACATACTCGCGTAGGCTTGGCGCTTCAACGCCAAGAAATCACCTTCGCTCAGTCCAGCTCGCATCTTCGTGCTGGCCATTGAATCGGCCCCGGCTGGGAATCGGAGGGTTGCGCCGGTATCGTTGGCTGCCGAAAAGACTGCGTTTGCGACATCTCCGAGAGCCGTTGTGAATTCGGGTAGATTGCTCATCTGCGCGTTCAGTTGCGGCTGGTAGGGCTCCGGAAACGAGTTCGCATCGTTGAACGCCATCATGTTTGCTCGGAACCTGGTGTCCGGTCCGTAGCCAGGCTCGACCAATTTTACACGGATGCCAAACGGCGCAAGCTCGTGGTAAAGCGCTTCCGAGAAGCCCTCGACTGCGGTTTTGGTTGCAGCATACACGGAAACGAGAGGCGCGGGATTGAATACGACACTGGACGTGACGTTGACAATCGTGCCCGAGCCACGCTGGCGCATGTGCGGCACGATTGACCGGGCCATCGCGATGGTGCCAAGCGTATTGGTTTGAAACAAGCGGCGGGTCAACTCGTCCGAGGTCGTTTCGAGCGGCGAGAACACTCCAAAGCCGGCATTGTTGACGAGGGCGTCGACGCCACCGAACGCACCGAGCGCTTCGCTGACGGCCACCCGAACACTCTCCGCATCGGTCACGTCGAGCGCAATTACACGCAAATTGTTCGAACTTGCGTTGAAGAGGCCGTCTTGAGGCTGACGCATCGTCGCAACGACATTCCAGCCATTGTTGAGGAAGAGCTGTGCAGTTGCTTTGCCGAAGCCCGACGAGCTGCCAGTAATCAGAGCCGTTTTCATCCGTTTTCATCCCCTAGCGAGATCCGGATGGAAACTAGCTGTCCGCGGCAGGACTGCCTATAATTGCGCATCCGTAATCCGTTATAGATCGTCCGGGACATGGAACCATTTGCCGATGTGATCACCCTGCTGCGACCTCGCGCGATCGGAACGAAGGTTATCGAAGGAGCCGGGCGTTGGGCCGTACGGCGCTCGCGAATGAATTTGGCCGGCT